>Ga0079104_1002045_pt1 | contig 11714 bp, 10 predicted proteins | sample MedtruBG_FD_76829 | JGI IMG/M metagenome (GOLD analysis project Ga0079104, IMG submission 76829) | Root nodule microbial communities of legume samples collected from California, USA - Medicago truncatula BG | ecosystem: Host-associated > Plants > Roots > Nodule | place: USA: California... | reverse complement strand
TTTTAAATGTGGTCGGCGAGAGAGGATTCGAACCTCCGACCCACTGGTCCCAAACCAGTTGCGCTACCAAGCTGCGCTACTCGCCGAATGCGGAGCGCATCTTACTGCTGGGGTGCGCCCCCGTCAATCCCTTAATTTAAAAAAGCGATTCAACTGGCGATATTCTCACCAGCCGCGCTATTGCGCGGCTTTATTGGTGCTTTAAGGGAGCTTACACCAGTTGTTATTTTCGTTAATTCCACCGTTCGGGGAGGTATAGCCCAGGCAGCCCATAATGGTGTCGTACAGCTCAACGTGACGACGTGGCACCTTCATCTCCGCCTCTTTCTTAAGGTGGTCAAACATCTTCGCTTTTTCCGGGTCTTGCAGATACGAATCAGACATCCACACCATCATTGGCACACGGAACTGCTCCGGTGGCGCCATCTTGCGCGGCGTACCGTGCAGGTGCTCAAATTCATTGATGGACTCGCCGTGGTCCGCCGCATAAAACACGATCGCTTTCTTATCGCGTACCTGGTCAATAACAGACTTGATAAAGTGATCGACATACATGACGGAGTTGTCATAGGAGTTAATCAACTGCTCTTTGGTACAGTCTTTATCCACGCCAAGACACTCCGGCGTCCATTTAGCGAAGCTACGCGGGTAACGCTGGGTGTAGTTATAGTGAGACCCTTTGGTATGCAGGATAACCATATGCTTACCGTCCGGGTTACCGTTTAACGAGTTTTTCATCTCGTCGATTAACAGCATGTCATCCACCGGTTTGCCACGGTTGCGCGGCTCCGCGCCAATCTGCTCACGGTACGCGATATTCTTCGCCATGGTGTTGCTGTAGAACCACATCTCGCTTTGCATTGCATACAGGTCAGAGGTGAATCCGAGCTGATGCAGCACGGAGAAGACGTTCTGCTCTTTAAGGGTTCGCTGCGGGTTATCATCCGCCCCGCCTTCGCGCACGAACATGCAGCGCAGAGAGAGTTTGGTGGCGGTGTCACAGGAGTAGCCACGGTAGGCGACCAGGTTTTTCTCCTGCGCCAGCTCCGGGGTGGTGTCACGGTCATAACCCAGGATACCCATGTGATCCCAGCGGGTCGTTTCGCCGATAATAAAGATAACGTAGGTATCATCGATATCTTTCGGCGCCTCGTAGGTAAACTTCTTCGCCGGGTTCATTAACGATTTGTTATCAGAGGATTCATCCACCTGCGCCCAGGCATATAACCCCAACGCGGAAATCCAGTTGGACGGCAGATAGGAGTTCGCCACCACGCCGCCATAGCTTGGCATATCAACGCCTGAGGTACGCTCATCGTTCCTCTGCTTCACTTCCAGCAGACGAATAGGCCCCCAGACCATCAGCCCGGCCAGCAAAACGACGGCAACGCTTCTGAAACGCTTGCCAGGGGTGCGGATCTGGTGCACCAGGGTATAGCGGCAGCGGTTGCTCCAGATGAGCAGCAGCGGCAAGGCGCTCACCGCCACCAGCCAGAGAATAAAGTGCAGGCCCACGACCTCTTTAGAGAGATCGATATCCGTGGTCATCACCGAGGCAATAATGCCGTAGCCAATCACCACGTTCATAAAGGTCATGTAATAGCTGGCCCCAGCCGAGCACAGCACGATAAACGTTGCCAGCACGCGCCAGACGCGGCGGCCAAACAGTGTGAGAAGACGAAATAAGAAGAAGGTGACCAGTACCGCAGCGACCAATTCGACAACCGCTGCAATTCCTTTCCAGACGGTAAAATCTTGCGCGTAACCGTCAAACCGACGGAAAAACACTGCGCCATTCATAAACAGGCCGATGTACAACGCCAGCAAAAAGCAGAGCTTTTGTTGCGCCATCGATTTAATGTATTTCATGCAAGCTACCCGGAAAAAGGGACAGTACCACCGCCCACCGCAATATATAAAGTGGACAGATTAGATATACGCTCAGGGGATCGTTATAAGAAACGTCTACAAGCGTGGTAAGTAGACCACAGGGAAAGGAAAAAGTGGCAGCAGAGAATGTGATCGGTACAGTTTTTTACAAAAAGAAGATCCGGAAGCAGACAATTTCGCCTGACGCTCGGTTTTAAAGACAATAAAAAGGCCGGAATACCGGCCTTTTTAAATTCGCACTATGCATGCGCTTCTTTATACACTTCGCGCTGCGGCTGGCGAATAGTGGTCGACAGCGCCAGCGAGACGATCAGCAGGGCAAATATCACGCAGAAGGTCACATAGAACCCACCGAACAGCGAGGCAATCAGGGAACCACAGATGCTGCCAATCCCGAAGCCAAGATAGATGACACCGTAATTCTTCGCCAGATTGTTCAGCCCGAAGAACTCGCTCACCAGTGACGGGAAGACCGTAATGGTGCCGCCGAAGTTGAACGCCACGCAGGCGATTGCCGCAAAGAAGGTTGCTTCATTCAGCGGAGCAAACAGCAGTGCCGCCATGCCCACCAGGGAAACCACCTGCCCGATAGTAATCACGCGGATGCGGGCAATTTTGTCAGACAGGATCCCCAGCACCAGACGACCAGAGAGGTTGGCAATAGAGATAACCGTCACCGCATTCGCTGCCGTGGCCACATCCAGTTTCACCATACCCTGAGCAATATCTTTCGCCACGCCAATCACATACAGTCCGCTCATGCAGGCCGTCAGGAACATAACCGCCAGCATCCAGTACTGCGGTTTACGCATGGACTGCGCGAGGGTGAAGTCATTCTCCACCACGCCGTTAACGGATTTCACTTCCTGCTGCGGGGCATCTTTCATCAGGGTTGCTCCGAACAGAATCATCACCAGAACGATAACGCCCCAGATCATGAACGTTTTCTCAAGGCCAACGGACGCCAGCAGATGGGAGTCGATAAATTTAAAACCGAGGCTGCCCAGGCCGTAAGAACCGATGGCAAAAGCAGAGATCAATCCTTTACGCTCCGGGAACCATTTAACGCAGTTCGACAGAGTCAGCAGATAACCCGCACCGTCCGCCAGCCCCACCAGCACCCCGGCGCTCAGCCACAGCATCATCAGGTTGCTGGAATGCGCCGTCAGGAAAAAGCCCAGCCCCAGCAGTATGCCGGACGCCATGGTCACACGCTTCACGCCAAAACGCTCCTGCAGCTTGCCCGCAATGGAAGACGAAATCGCCAGCCCCAGGCTCAGCAGGCCGAAGGAGAATGCCACCTGGCTGACCGGTGCACCGAGCTTATCGGATAGTGCACTGTTAAACAGGCTCCAGGTGTAGACCGAGCCCAGCGCAAACTGGGTAACGATGGTGCCGAAGAGTGTCAGCCAGCGCGTGCGGTTATAGGTTGAAGTATTCATGGCAGTTGTCCTGCAAGAGAAATTAAGGGAATTCGCTGAGGACAACGATAAACAAAACCTTAATTCCCCTGGGGGAAAACGGCATGAAATGCAGGAGGAACGGAATGAAATGCCTGGAATCGGGAATGAATGACCTTGCCGGAGAATGAAGCGAAGCACTGTTAGTGGTTACTATCGCTACATCCCCCGCCAATATTGTTCTCTAGATGTTAAAACATCGTTTAAAAAAGTCACAAGTCTAAAATTTTGCACTGACGCCGAGGGTGTACATAAACTCTTCACCCATCGTGGTGTTATCTGCCTGAGCCAGCGAAGCATAGGCCGCCATATGCGAGGTAAAAGGCATATCGGTGCCCACCGTGACGTCCATCCAGTTGCCGTATTGTGCCGGCACTGGCGTCTGCGGCATACCGAACTGGGATTTCCACTGATTTTCGCCAAACTGCTGGTTATAGCTTATCTGTGCCCAGGGACGGAGCGCGCCATACTGCGTATCAACGCGCCAGCCCAGAGAACTGACGCTGGCATGCCAGAGCGGATCGGTAAGCGACTGTGTTGTCACCGTATCGCCATACTCGTTAATCATGGCAGGTGCTGAACCATCGTAGCGCCATGCCATCACCGGCCCGGTGGTTACATGCCCCGACACCGGGATATTCCAGCCCACGCTCATCGTACCGGACGCATCCGCCGCCGCGCCTGACGGCAGGTTCAGCGAAAAGCCAGCGGCGTTCTGCGACGTGTTAATACGTTCTGCAAGAATATCTTCATAACGCGGTTGGTGATCGGCGTCCCATGTATAGCGTTCCGCCGTATTACTTTGTGCATCTGAAACGATATATTCCTGTTGCCAGGCATAAGCTGTGCTACAAAAAAGCGAACACACTGAGATGCCCACCAGGCCTGAAAAAGCATGGCGACCACTGATTTTTTTTATCATCATCAAAGCGACTCCAGAAAGAGCCGAATTCGGCGATATTAGTCATTGTTTGAAAAGAGGTATGAGGGCGTATAGCCCTGTATTAACTATTGTCTCTTTAGCAGGCACGTCAAGCCAGACAGTTTGAAAATTTTGCGAATACCGTATTAATAAGGGAGATAACCTATGCAACGTTGCGGCTGGGTAAGCCAGGATCAGCTTTATATCGACTATCACGACCAGGAATGGGGCGTGCCGGAAACCGACGGTAAAAAACTCTTTGAGATGATCTGCCTGGAAGGTCAGCAGGCCGGGCTATCGTGGATTACCGTTCTGAAAAAGCGTGAAAATTACCGCCGCGCCTTCCTCCAGTTTGATCCCTATGCCGTCGCGGCAATGACCGAAGAGGATGTGGAAAGGCTGGTTCTGGACGCCGGTATTATCCGCCATCGCGGCAAAATTCAGGCCATCATCGGTAACGCGCGTGCCTGGCTGGCGATGGAGCAAAACGGCGAGCCGTTTGCAGAATTTGTCTGGTCCTTTGTGAATAACGATCCCCAGATTACTCAAGCCGCCACGCTGGCGGAGATCCCCACCTCAACTGCCGCCTCGGATGCACTCTCAAAAGCCCTCAAAAAGCGCGGATTTAAGTTTGTAGGCACGACCATCTGCTACTCCTTTATGCAGGCCTGTGGTTTGGTCAATGACCACATCACGGGCTGCTTCTGTCACCCTGGGGGCCATCATGATCCGCAAATGGCAAAGTGAGAATACCGAGCCGCTTCTGCGTTTATGGCTTGAAAGCACCACGGAAGCACACCCGTTTATTAACGCGGACTACTGGATAGAGAATGAAGCCATGGTGCGGGACGTGTATCTGCCCTCGGCGGAAACCTGGGTCTGGGAAGCGGACGGTAAGCCGCGCGGGTTTGTTAGCGTGATGCAGTCCCAGTTCGTCGGCGCGCTATTTGTTGCCCCGGATTTCATTGGAAAAGGGATCGGACGTGCGCTGCTGAACCACGTTCAGCAGCACTACCCCTATTTAACCCTTGAGGTGTATCAGAAGAATGAGCGAGCAGTGAATTTCTATCATGCACAGGGCTTTCGCATCGAAGACAGCGCCTGGCAGGATGATACCCACCACCCGACGTGGATTATGAGCTGGCAGGCGGATCAAACGCCGTTAAGGTAAGCTCTGGCCCCTCGTATTTCTCCACCCATGCCAGCGCCGTATTCCCCGCGCAGCCATTCCCCAGCTTCGAGCTGGGGAGATCTTTGGTCAACACGTTGACCGCGCCGTTCTTACAGATGCCGCCTTCGTTGAGCGCCAGATCCGGCCATGCGCCCTGGTGAATGCAGAGCACGCCCGGGCGAATGCCATCGTTCACGACTGCGCCTGCCAGCACCTGCCCGCGCGCGTTCCAGACGCGGACGACATCTCCGTTCGCAATCCCGCGCGCTTTTGCATCCGCGGTATTCAGGGTGATGGGTTCACGACCGGCTACCGCATACTGTTCGCGGAGTGATGTAAAGTTAAGCTGGCTGTGCAGACGGTGCGCCGGGTGCGCGGAAAGCACCTGCAGCTGTTCCGGCTGCGCGTTGCCATGCCACTCGTCCGGCTCCAGCCATTTTGGATGCGGCGGGCAGTCGGCGTAGTTAAAGCTGGCGATGCGCTGGCTGTAAATCACCATCTTTCCGCTTTCGGTTTTCAGCGGATGGTTCTCCGGGTCGCGGCGGAAATCCGCAAAACGGACAAACTGCGCGTTCTGCTCGCTCTCCGGCATTTCAAAAATCGCGTTTGCTTCCCAGAACTCGGCAAACGGCGGCAGAGTCACCCCCTGGGCGGCGCCGCGCTGGCCCGCAATCTGGTAGAAGGTTTCCAGCCATTGCAGGTCCGTTTTACCTTCGGTAAAGCGCTCGCGGCCGCCGGGCTCCCACATCTCGCTGAGATCTGCAAACACGTCCAGGTCATCACGAGCCTCATCCCGCGGGGCCACGACGCGCTTCATCGGCACCATGTGCTGGTTGCTGTAGTCGCCGGTCATCGTGAGATCGTTCCGCTCAAACGAGGTCGTGGCAGGTAACACGATATCGGCATGCTTGGCCGAGGTGGTCCAGAAGCATTCGGAAATGACCACCAGCTCCGGCTTCTGCCAGGCGCGGATCAGGCGGTTGGTGTCCTGATGGTGAGTAAAGTTCGCACCGCCCGCCCACCAGACAAATTTAATATCCGGGAAATGGCGATCCAGCCCGTTGTGCTGATAAAACCCGCCCGGGTTTTCGAGCGCCTCAACAATGCGCGCCACCGGGATTTTATCAACAGCGTCCACGCCACCCTGCACGGAACCTTGCATCGAAGCCAGCACCGCGGCTTTGCGCGTTGGGTTGCCGCCGTTCGCAAAATGATAAGAGAGACCAAAGCCACCGCCGGGCGTACCAATCTGCCCGAGCATCGCGGCAAGCGTTACCAGCATCCAGTGCTTCTGCTCGCCAAACTGCTGACGCTGCATCCCCCAGCCGGACATCAGCATAGTGGTATTGCTGTGGAATAACTCGGCCAGCTCGCGAATTTTCGCGGCATTAACGCCGCAGATCGCCTCAGCCCATTCTGCCGTCTTCGCCGTGCTGTCCGTTTTGCCCGTCAGATAATCGGCGAAGGCGTCGAATCCCGTGGTGCATCGCGCAAGGAAATCGGTATCGTGCCAGCCGTTCTCAAAAAGCGTATGGGCGATACCCAGCATCATCGCGACGTCGGTGCCCATATGCGGGGCGACCCACTCTGCGCTGTCGCCGAGGAAATCCATGGTTTCGGAACGCATCGGATCGATGCAGATAATGCGTTTGCCGCTTTTGCGCAGCGCGTCGAAGTAGGGAATGCCCTGCTCGTCGGAAGCATTCCAGGCGATTTTCAGCGTATTCAGCGGGTTGGCGCTCCAGAGCACAACAACGTCGGTATGCTCCAGCACCAGCGGCCAGCTCGTCTGCTGCTGGTAAACTTCGTTCCCCCCCACAACGTACGGCATGATCGCCTGCGCCGCGCCGGTCGAGTAATCCCCCAGATGGCCGGTATAGCCCCCTGCCAGGCTCATATAGCGCTGAAGCAGGGTCGAGGCTTTATGCAGCACCCCGTTAGAACGCCAGCCATATGAGCCGGCAAAAATGGACGATGGACCGTAGCTGTCGCGGATGCGTTTATGCTGCGCATGGATCAACGCCAGCGCGTCATCCCAGCTCACGCGGACAAACTCGTCCTGCCCGCGGATGCCCTGTGGCTTATCCGGCGACGCCAGAAAACCCTTACGCACCATTGGCCACCGCACGCGCGTCTTGCTGTGCACCTGGTCGCGAACCACGGTTTGCAGAGAGTTAGGGTGCTGCGAAGGCAATGCTCCACGGGACGACAGCACATTCTCGCCGTCGGTTTCGACCAGCATCGGCCCCCAGTGGGCGGCGGTCAGAATGGTTTTTGTTGAGGTGCTCAAAGCGTGCGCTCCTGGTTGCGTGCAGGTTTACGGCCTTCTTGTTGAGGCTGTTTATGGTTAGTCACAAATTTCAGAGTTATACACTGAATTTTCTCCGTATCCGGACGTCATAATCAACTGCCACGCGCGTCGTGGCAAAGAATAAAAAGGATTAAGGAAATAAGATGAAAAAACGCGTACTCGTTATTGCCGCTCTGGTGAGCGGCGCCCTAGCTGTTTCTGGCTGCACAACAAACCCTTACACCGGTGAAAGCGAAGCGGGCAAATCCGGCATCGGCGCGGGCATTGGCTCACTGGTAGGTGCGGGTGTGGGCGCCCTCTCATCCTCTAAGAAAGATCGCGGCAAAGGCGCGCTGATTGGCGCAGCGGCAGGGGCAGCGCTGGGCGGCGGCGTCGGTTATTACATGGACGTGCAGGAAGCGAAACTGCGCGACAAAATGAAGGGAACGGGCGTGAGCGTGACGCGTAGCGGTGACAACATCATCCTGAACATGCCAAACAACGTAACCTTTGACAGCAGCAGCGCAACGCTGAAACCGGCGGGTGCAAACACCCTGACCGGCGTGGCGATGGTGCTGAAAGAGTACAACAAGACCGCCGTGAACGTGATTGGCTACACCGACAGCACCGGCAGCCAGGATCTGAACATGCGCTTGTCCCAGCAGCGTGCCGATTCCGTGGCCAGCTCGCTGATTACCCAGGGCGTTGACGCGACCCGCATCCGCACCAGCGGCATGGGTCCTGCAAACCCAATCGCCAGCAACAGCACGGCGGAAGGCAAAGCGCAGAACCGTCGCGTTGAGATTACGTTAAGTCCTGTGCAGTAGGTAAAAGCAAAACGGCAACCCCGTTGCCGTTTTTAGTGTTTGCGCCCTCTCCCTGTGGGAGAGGGTCGGGGTGAGGGCAACAGACCGCACACCCAACATGAACCACTTGCCATCGTTGATTTTCCCGCTAAGGTGTTCTCACTCAATACAGGGAAATCAGCGATGAGCAAATCAGCACGGGCCACCATCAGCGACGTGGCGAAAGCCGCTCAAACCGGTAAAACCAGCATTTCGCGCTACCTCAATGGCGAGAAACACCTGCTGTCCGACGCGCTGCTTGCCCGCATTGAACAGGCCATTGCCGACCTCGACTACCGTCCCAGCCTCATGGCGCGCGGCCTGAAACGAGGGCGTACCCGTCTGATTGGCCTTATCATCGCCGATATCACCAACCCCTATTCCGTTAACGTGCTGAGCGGCATCGAGGCGGCCTGCCGCGAAAAGGGCTTTACGCCGCTGGTCTGTAACACCAACAACGAGGTAGACCAGGAACTGCACTATCTGGATCTGTTACGCAGTTACCAGGTGGAAGGGATTGTGGTCAACGCCGTAGGCATGCGCGAAGAGGGGCTGAACCGCCTGCAGCAATCTTCCCTGCCGATGGTCCTGATTGACCGTAAAATTCCCGAATTTGCCTGTGACGTCGTCGGTCTGGATAACACCCAGGCAGCCACTACCGCCACCGAGCACCTTATCGAACAGGGGTTTGAAGCGGTCCTGTTCCTGAGCGAACCGCTGGGGATGGTCAATACGCGTCGCGAACGTTTAGGTGCTTTTCACGCCACTCTGGCTCGCTATCCCGGCGTGATTGCCGAGAATGCCGAAACGCCACTGCACGAAGCTGACCAGATCGATAACACCCTGCGTCAGTTCCACACTCGTCATCGTGGGATGCGTAAAGCGGTGATCTCCGCCAACGGTGCATTGACGCTACAGGTGGCTCGCTCGTTAAAACGCATTGGCCTGCACTGGGGCAGCGATATCGGCCTGCTGGGGTTCGATGAACTCGAGTGGGCCGAGCTGGCTGGCGTAGGCATTACTACCCTCAAACAACCGACATGGCAAATCGGCTATGCTGCTGTAGAACAGGTAGTTCGCCGTATTGAAGGGGCCAGCGATGCCGTGCGTGAGCAGGTCTTTTCCGGTGAACTGATTATTCGGGGTTCAACCGCCCGTTAATTTTCCCTTCGTGATACCGATCATAAATTCAACATCCTGAACTTTTCTTTGGAACCGGTTCCATCTAGCGTAATACTATCGATTACGCGATGGAGTCCGGGAATGAGCAGGAAAATAATGGTGGTCACCGCCGCTTACGGCGCGGATCGGGTGCGACAGGCTGGGGGCCAGCGGGCAATGCTACCCGTTATTGCCGGCGCAGGCGCCGACGGCGTAGAAATCCGCCGCGAGCTGTTCAACAGCGAAGAGCTGCTGGCGCTGCCTGCGCTGGGTGAATCAATCGAACTGCTGGGCCTGCTGGCCTGCTACTCCGCGCCCGCAGCTCTGTTTATGCCTGATGGCACACTCAACCCAGACCTTTCGCGCTATCTGGCCGAAGCCAGCACGCTGAACGCGCTGTGGCTGAAACTCTCACTGGGCCATTTCTGCGACAAACAGCCGCTTGAAGCCCTGCGTACGCTGCTGAACGAAAGCGGCATGACGCTGGTGGTGGAAAATGACCAGACCGACTGCGGCCAGCTCGCCCCCATGCAGCGCTTCAAGGCCGCCTGCCGGGTGATGACGCTTCCCGTCACCCTGACGTTCGACATGGGCAACTGGCTGTGGGTAGGTGATTCCCCCGAAGAAGCCGCACGTCATCTGGCGCCCGCCGTGAGTTATATCCACGTTAAAGCCGCCGTTGCGCACAAGGACCAGTTCCGCGCCGTTGCGCCGGACCACACCGATACGCGCTGGATGGAGCTGCTTAATCAGCTGCCGACCGACGCCCCGCGTGGAATCGAGTTCCCGCTGGAGGGTGCCGATTTAACGGCCGTCACCCGTCATTACGTCAACCTGCTGCGCGAGGAGTAAATCATGCACAAAACGCTGGATGTCATCACCATCGGCGAGGCCATGGCGATGTTTGTTGCCACCGAGACCGGTGAGCTGAGCGCCGTGGAACACTTTATGAAACGCGTGGCCGGTGCAGAGCTGAACGTCGCAACGGGGCTGGCGCGTCTCGGCCTGAACGTCGGCTGGGTCAGCCGCGTGGGGGATGACAGCTTCGGTCATTTCATTCTCGATTCGCTGAAAAAAGAAGGGATTGATGCCGCAGGCGTCTCGCTCGACGGACGCTTCGCAACCGGCTTTCAGCTGAAATCTAAGGTTGAAAATGGAACCGATCCCATCGTGGAATATTTCCGCAAAGGGTCGGCGGCCAGCCACCTCTCCGTTGATGACTATCACGCGCCGTATTTCTCCTCCGCGCGCCATCTTCACCTGAGCGGCGTGGCGGCTGCGCTGTCGGCCAGCTCGTACGCGTTGCTGGATCACGCCGCCAGCACTTTGAAGGCGCAGGGCAAAACGATCTCGTTCGATCCGAACCTGCGTCCGGTGCTGTGGAAGAGCGAAGCCGAGATGGTTGAAAAGCTGAACCGCCTGGCGTTTCAGGCCGACTGGGTTCTGCCTGGCGTTAAGGAAGGAATGATCCTTACCGGCGAAAGTACTCCAGAAGGCATAGCTGATTTCTACCTCAACCGCGGGGTAAAAGCCGTGGTGTTGAAAACCGGCGCCGACGGCGCATGGTTTAAAACCGCCGACGGAGAACAAGGTGCAGTGGCCGCCGTGAAGGTTGATAACGTGGTTGATACCGTTGGCGCAGGCGATGGTTTCGCCGTCGGGGTCATTAGCGCCCTGCTGGAAGGCAAACCGCTTAAGCAGGCCATCGCGCGAGGCAACAAGATTGGCTCGCTGGCCATTCAGGTGCAGGGCGACAGCGAAGGGTTACCAACGCGAGCAGAGCTCGGCGTGTAAATTCCCTCTCCCTGTGGGAGAGGGTCAGGGTGAGGGCAGCAAGCCGCACCGCATAATTAAACCACCGTGTACCCTACAGACAACGGCGGTAACAACCTCAACAACAGAGGCAAGCCTATGAACAGTTCGACCAATGCAGTAAAACGCTGGTGGTACATCATGCCAATCGTGTTTATCACGT
>Ga0079104_1002044_pt1 | contig 11716 bp, 9 predicted proteins | sample MedtruBG_FD_76829 | JGI IMG/M metagenome (GOLD analysis project Ga0079104, IMG submission 76829) | Root nodule microbial communities of legume samples collected from California, USA - Medicago truncatula BG | ecosystem: Host-associated > Plants > Roots > Nodule | place: USA: California... | reverse complement strand
GACCACGTGCAGAAGCACAAAATCCACCTCTCCGCTTTTTATGACCGAATGCACATCATCGCAGTCAGTTTCGACGCTCAGACGGCGTTGAAAATGGGCAATGGCGTCCTGCGGGCTTGCAGCCGGGATCTCAGTGACGTAACTCATGGTATTTCCCTCTTGTTGTGTTGACGGGTGTCGTGTTACCTCTTATCTCAACAAAAATTCAGGACAGGCACCGCCCGCCGACATGACAGAAATCGCCAGGATAATGACAACCGCTTCCCGCCCGCTGGTCGTGGCCCTCGCCTACGACGGCCTGTGCACCTTTGAATTTGGCGTCGCCGTCGAAATTTTTGGTCTGCCACGCCCGGAACTGGGCGAAAACTGGTATCGCTTTGCAGTGGCCTCGGTGGATAACGGCGAACTGCGCGCAACGGGGGGAATACGCGTTGTGGCCGATGGCGGCTTTGAGCTTCTGGAACAGGCGGACACCCTCGTGATCCCCGGCTGGCGCGGCGTGGATGCCCCGGTACCGCAGGCATTGTGCGAGGCGTTGCGCCGGGCACATCAGAGGGGCTGTCGGCTGATGTCGATTTGTTCAGGGGTGTTTGTCCTCGCGGCCAGCGGCCTGCTGAATGGGCGTCAGGCCACCACCCACTGGCGTTATACCGATGAATTGCAGCGGCGCTTCCCCGCCGTGCAGGTGGTGGAAAACGTGCTATACGTCGGCGAAGACGGGTTGATGACCTCGGCGGGTAGCGCGGCGGGGATTGATTTATGCCTGCACGTGGTGCGCAGTGATTTTGGACTGGAAACCGCCAACAATGTCGCGCGTCGGTTAGTCGTGCAGCCGCATCGCGACGGTAGCCAGACCCAGCAGCTTGAGCGCCCGGTGGCGCGCAGCCGGGAAAGCGAACGCCTCGGGCAGCTTTTTGACTGGCTTCACGCTCATCTTGCCGACCCGCATACCCTGGAATCGCTGGCCCTGAGGGTCGGGATGAGCCCGCGCACCTTGCTGCGGCGTTTTCAGGAAGCCACCGGCGTGACGCCCGCTCGCTGGTTACTTAATGAACGGTTACAGCGCGTGCAGCAGGCCTTAACCGACAGTCGCCTCAGCGTCGAACATATCGCTGCGAGTAATGGTTTCGGTACTTCGAGCGCCCTGCGCCATCATTTTCAGCAACGTTTCACGATGAGCCCACAAGCTTTTCGAAAAAAATTTACTCAAGTGGCTAAATAATTCACATAATTAACGATTCGTTTAGATTGACTCCGGTATTCTCTGTTCATCGCGGCTAATTAAGGTAAGTGAGGATTTTATCGTACGCTTTTAACATTAACGGAGGTTTATCATGCTGGGAAATATGCATGTCTTTATGGCAGTGTTGGGAACCATTGTATTCGCCGGTTTTCTTGCTGCGTATTTCAGTCATAAATGGGATGACTAATGAACACTGACAGCCCCGACCCGTAACGGCCCCTTGTTGCTTAACGCACAAGGGGCTTTTTGTTGGCATTTTTCCCGGCGGCGAGAAATTGAAGACAAAAAAAACCGCCAACGGTGTGGCGGTAAATGCTTGCATGGATAGATTTGTGTTTTGATTCTTCAGCAAATCGGGCGCGTCCGTGCCTTATTTGCCTCATACAGTCAGGCTACCATTCCGAACTTCAATGAAGTCTAAACGAATCGGATATTACCCTTTTACCCGGCGAGTTCAGTCATGGGTTATCGCGACGGACCGGATTACAGGATCCCTGCGTGTTTTTTTCACCCCAGTCTTAACCTGTTGATTTTGTTTTCTGGTGAGCTCTGGGCGACACGTTCCGTTAGCCTCACTAACCTGTGTGCAGCCTGATTTTTCCAATTGGGCACGATAGGCCTGACTAATGGCAGAAGCAGGAAAGGAAAACATCCCGCCCACTACCAGCGTTGTTGCTATCATCATCATTTTTTTATTCATCATTCAATCCTGAGTATTATTAGAATAGCGCCCCTGTCAATGCAGTATTATTTATCATTCCAAGTTAATGCTGGGCGTTTTGTTGCTCACTTGCGTTATGTGCCAGTGCATCATATTTATTTATGCACAGAATGAACAGATCCAATAAGCAGTGAATAATGTGTTTTTATCTTATTGATTCAAAAGGTATTGTGGTTTTTAATTTGCGTTATGTTGTGGGGGTGTATCTAAGGTGTATTACGGATAAAGACATTGTTTTTAATAACTGTATAAATAACGCATCAGATAATTCTAAACCATAACAATTAATGATTATTCTACGTCCTGCCCGGTGGCGCTACGCTTACCGGGCCTACGTTTAGCCACCGGGCACAATTATTCGCTTAACCCGCGATTTTTGAGCATCGGTTCCGGCAGCGGATCGTGTCCACGCCAGTCGCGGTATAACGCTTCCAATTCACTGCTGTTGCCGCGCGATAAAATTGCCTCGCGGAATCGCTGACCATTTTCGCGCGTCAGGCCGCCCTCTTCGACAAACCACTGGTAGCCGTCATCGGCCAGCATTTGCGTCCAGATATAAGCGTAATAGCCTGCCGCGTAGCCGCCGCCAAAAATATGCGCAAAATAGCTGCTGCGATAGCGCGGCGGTACGGCGGCTAAATCGAGGTTTTCTCTGCTAATAGCCTGCTGTTCAAACGCGTCCACATCGTCAGGCAGCGTTTCAGCTGTCTGGGTGTGCCAGTTCATGTCCAGTAGCGCGGAACTGACCAACTCGGTCATGTCGTAACCTTTATTGAAGGTCGCGGCGCGCATCATGCTGTCGCGCAGATTGTCCGGCATCGGCTCTCCGTTCTGATAATGACGCGCAAAGCGGGCGAATACCTGCGGATGGCGAGCCCAGTGCTCGTTAATTTGCGATGGGAACTCGACGAAATCGCGCGGCGTACGTGTGCCAGACAGGGTCGGATAGCGCTGGACAGCGAACAGCCCATGCAGCGTGTGACCGAATTCGTGGAACAGCGTCACCACATCATCCCAGCTCAGCAGCGCCGGGTTACCCGCCGTCGGTTTCTGATAGTTACAGACGTTGTAAATCACCGGACGCTGTTCGAGCAGCGTCGACTGCGTGACGTAGTTATCCATCCACGCGCCGCCGCCTTTCGAATCGCGGGCAAAGAAATCGCCGTAGAACAGCGCCAGACCGACGCCATTGGCGTCAAAAATTTCCCAGACGCGAACATCCGGGTGGTAAACCGGGATATCAAAACGCTCGACAAAACGGATGCCAAACAGCTGCGAAGCGGTCCAGAACACGCCGTCGGTCAGCACGTTGTTCAGTTCCAAATACGGTTTGATCTGCGCTTCATCAAGATCGTAACGCGCCAGCCGCACCTGCTCGGCGTAATAATTCCAGTCCCAGGCCTGCGCCTGAAAACCGCCCTGCTGCTCATCAATTACGTGCTGAATATCGGCCAGTTCACGTTCGGCACGTGCCCGGGCGGCGGGGGCAATTTGACGCATAAAGGTGAAGGCGGCTTCCGGCGTTTTCGCCATCTGGTCAGCCATACTCCAGCTCGCGTAATCGCGATAGCCCAGCAGCGCCGCCTGTTTTGCGCGCACTGCCGCCAGACGCAAAATCAGCGCCCGGGTGTCGTTCCCGTCGCCTTTCTCATTGCGCAACCAGCCCGCATCGAACAGGTTTTTACGGGTTTGTCGGTCACGAAGCTGCGCCAGCGCAGGCTGTTGGGTGCTGTTAAGCAAGGGCAGAAGCCAGCGATCATTCAGCCCTTTATCACGGGCCGCGCTGGCGGCAGCGGTGATGTCTTCGGAGCTAAGGCCATCCAGCTGATGCTGGTAATCCAGTACAAGCCCGCCGGATTTGGCGGCGGCCAGCAGCCGCTGATGAAACTGGGTGCTGAGCGTCGCGGCTTCGGTGTTCAGTGTGCGCAGCTCGGCCTTCTGCACAGGCGCAAGCTTCGCCCCCGCCAGAATAAATTGCTGATGGATAACCTCGACTAACCGCCGCGATTCCGCCTCCAGGCCCAGCGTTTCCCGCTGCTGCCAGAGGGCGTCGACGCGGGCAAACAGCGCCTCGTTGAGGTACAGATCGTTGGATAATTCCGCCAGTTCCGCAGAAAACTGCTCGTCGAGACGCTGGAGCGTGTCGTTGGTATGGGCGGCGGTCATGGCAAAAAATATGGACGTGACGCGGTCCAGCAGCTCGCCGCTTTTCTCCAGCGCCACGAAGGTATTGTCAAACGTTGCGGGCGCGCTGTTCCCGGCAATCGCCGCGATCTCTTCGCGCTTTTGGCGCAGGCCTGCATCGAACGCAGGACGGTAGTGACCGTCCTCTATCACATCAAAACGCGGGGCCTGATAAGGCAACAGGCTGACGCTTAAAAACGGGTTCTCACTGCTCATCACGGACTCCTGAATACGGGATTCTCCTTAGATTAGGCAACCCCTTGATAAACCGCAATGATTTCCCCCGCCACTGCCACGGCAATTTCGGCAGGCAGTTTGCCTTTGACGTCCGGCAGGCCAATCGGGCAGCGCATAGTATTCAGCGTTTCCCGGGCAACGCCTTTGCCTTCCAGCAGATAATCAAACCGCTGGCGTTTGGTTTGCGAGCCGATCACCCCCAGATAACGATAGCGCCCGCGGCGCAGCAGCGTTTCTGCCAACGCCAGATCCAGCGGATGATGATGAGTCATCACCACAAACAGGCTGTTATCCGGCGCGTGGCGGGCGATATCACACGGGTCATCGGTATGATGGCAGCGCACCCCGGCGGGCACCGCGCCAAACTGCGCCTCACGCTGATCCACCCAGTTCACCCGGCACGGCAGCGTGGCGAGAATGCTCACCAGCGCTTGCCCCACATGCCCGGCCCCAAAGACGTACACTTCCGGCTGCGGCAGCCCCCAGGGTTCGAACAGCACCTGAGTCATACCGCCGCAGCATTGTCCGGCGCGCGCCCCGAGGGCGAACGTTTCCTGACGCGGCGTCTGCGTGCCGGATTGCAGTATTTCACGTGCGATGGCGATGCACTGAAATTCCAGATTACCGCCGCCGATAGTTAGCCAGCTCTCGTCGAGGCTGACCACCATCTTGGTGCCCGCCTCACGCGGCACCGAGCCTTTATCCTGTAACAGCGTTAAAATTACCGCGGGCACGCGCCGCTCGCGCAATGCCATCAGCACGTCCAGCCATTCGTCAGCTTTCATCATCGTCTGCCTCCAGCTGAGTGACGCCCGCCAGCACCCGTTCTGGCGTCGCCGGGGCGTCGAGCATCGGATGACGACGGTAATCAGCCACCGACGCTACCGCGTCCTGCAACGCACACCAGACTGAAATGCCGAGCATAAACGGCGGTTCGCCCACCGCTTTCGAGCGATATACCGTTTCGGCGCTGTTGGCGTGCGCCTCGAGCAGCGAGACGTTAAACACCTCCGGCATGTCGCTTATCGCCGGGATTTTGTAACTCATCGGCCCATCGGTCAGCAGCCGTCCATTGTTATCCCACTTCAGCTCTTCGGTCGTCAGCCAGCCCGCGCCCTGCATGAAACCGCCCTCAATCTGGCCGATATCCAGCGCCGGGTTCAGCGACTGCCCGACGTCGTGCAGAATATCGGTGCGCAACAGGCGATATTCCCCGGTCAGCGTGTCGACGATCACTTCGGAACAAGCCGCGCCCCAGGCGAAGTAGTAGAACGGTTCGCCGCGCCCGGCCTGCCGGTCGTAATGAATCCCCGGCACTTTATAGAATCCGGTCGCCGAAAGCGGAACCTGGTTGAGCCACGCCAGCATCGCCACGTCGGCAAAACTGAAATAGCGATCGTTGACCTGCACCACGCCGTTGCAAAACGTCACCCGATCTTCGGGACACTGGTTCAGCGCGCACAGCATTTCCACTAAGCGCTGTTTCAGGGTCTGGGCGGCAATTTCTGCGGCTTTACCGTTGAGGTCGGCCCCGGATGACGCTGCCGTCGGCGAGGTATTCGGCACTTTGCCGGTGCTGGTGGCGGTAACCTGAATCGCATCGAGGGGAATTTGCAGAACGTTGGCCACAATTTGCGCCACTTTGGTATTCAGCCCCTGGCCCATTTCGGTGCCGCCGTGGTTGAGCTGCAGCGTACCATCGCTGTAAATCAGGATCAGCGCTCCGGCCTGATTGAGGAAACTGGCGGTAAACGAAATGCCGAATTTGACCGGCGTTAGCGCCAGCCCGCGCTTCAGCACCGGGCTTTGCGCGTTAAAGCGGGTAATGTCCGCCCGACGCTCGGCGTAGCGCGCGGAGTCTGCCAGTTGACCGATAACCGTTTGCGCCAGATTCTGTTTTACCGGCTGGTGATAATGGGTGACGTCGCGCCCTTCGCCACCGTAAGCGTTAATTCGGCGGATATGCAGCGGGTCGAGGGAGAGCTGGCGGGCAATGGCATCCATGATCTGTTCAATGGCGACCATGCCTTGCGGGCCACCGAAGCCGCGAAACGCGGTGTTGGATGCCAGATGAGTGCGGCAGCGATAGCCAGTCACGCGAGCGTCGCCGAGGTAATAGGCATTATCGGCGTGGAACATCGCTCGATCGCAGATGGAACCGGACAAATCCAGCGAATAGCCGCAGTTGGCGGCCAGATCAATCACCACGCCGTGCAGCATGCCGTCGTCGGTAAAGCCCACATCGAAGCGTACAAAGAACGGGTGGCGTTTGCCGGTGATGCGCATGTCATCCCGACGCGAAAGGCGCAGCTTCGCCGGGCGACCGGTCACTCGCGCCGCCAGTGCGGCGTGACAGGCAATTCCCGCCGCCTGCGTTTCTTTCCCACCAAACCCGCCGCCCATCCGGCGTACGTCCACGGTGACTTTGCTTTGCGTCACGCCCAGCACCGACGACACCAGTTTCTGCACTTCGGTCGGATGCTGCGTTGAGGACCAGATTTGCATCGCGCCCTCTTCGCCCGGCAGCGCCATCGCCACCTGGCCTTCGAGATAAAAATGCTCCTGTCCGCCGATATGGAACTGGCCCTGTAAGCGGTGTGGCGCCGCGGCCAACGCCGCGTCGGCATCACCGCGCTGCTGCACGTGTGGCTGTTCGACAAAGTACTGTTGCGCCAGCGCCTGTTCAACGTCCAACACCGCCTCCAGCGGGTCAATCGTTATCTTCGCCGCTAACGCCCCGGCACGCGCGGCGTCGGGGGTTTCGGCGGCAATCATCAGCACCACCTGTCCGTGATATTCCACCGTTTGTTTGGCAAACAGAGGGTCGCCCGGTGCCAGTGGCCCGATGTCCAGCTCGCCCGGCACGTCCTGCCAGCTCAGCACGCGCACCACGCCCGGCACCTGCAAACAGGCGGCGGTGTCAATGTGCGTAATACGCCCGTGGGCGCAGGCGCTGAGCACCGGACACAGATGCAGCATCCCGGTGTGCGGCGTTTTATCGTCGATGTATTCTGCCGCACCGCTGACGTGACGTTCAGCGCTTTCATGCACGCGGGATTTACACACGCGGCCGTTTAACTGCTCGAGAAATTGTGCTTTGAGCACCGCTTCGGAAATGGCTGGCGGTTTAGCGGACATAATCAGTCACCTCCACGAGATGTTCAGACGTCATGTGCAGGAAATAGCGTTTCAGCAAGTTTTTTGCCACCTGCAGGCGATATTCCGCACTGGCGCGAGCGTCGCTGAGCGGCGAGAAATCCTCCGCCAGCGCAACGCAGGCGGCGTTGAGCGTTTCGCGATTTACCGCCCGACCGACCCACACGGCTTCACAGTGCTGCGCTCTGGCGGGCGTGGCCGCCATGCCGCCAAAGGCGATGCGTGCCCGACTCACGATGCCGTCGCTGACCTCCAGATTAATGGCGGCAAACACCGAAGAAATGTCGTCTTCCCGCCGCTTTGAGACTTTCCACAACTGCATATTTCGTGACAACGTCACGTCATCAATGATGATATGGCTGATGAACTCCCCCGGCTGCATGATGGTTTTACGGTAGCCAGTAAAGAACTCGGTCAGCGCCACGTCGCGCGTGTGTGCGCCGCAGCGCAGGCGAAGCCGTGCGTCGAGGGCCAGCAGCGCTGGGGCGCAGTCGCCAATGGGCGAGGCGTTCGCGAGGTTGCCGCCCAGCGTGCCCTGGTTGCGAACCTGCTGCGAGGCAAAACGATTGAGCATCTCGCTGAAGGCCGGGATCGGCTCATTCAACTGATGCTGTAGGGTGTCCAGAGTAGTCATCGCCCCAATCACCAGCCGGTTGCCCTGCCGTTCAATGCCGCGCAGTTCTGCTACCCGCGCCAGCGAAATCAGCTGACTGTGGCGCTGGTGCGCCTGGGTCACCAGCAAATTAAGATCGGTTCCGCCCGCCAGCAGTCGCGCCTGCGGGTGTTGGGCATAGCTTTCTGCCAGCACATCGAGCGTCTCTGGCATCAACAACCGTTCATCAGTTGGCTCGCCGAGGGCCTGAAGCTGGGCCACCGTTTGCGCCGCCAGTGCATCAAATTTATCCGCACAGGATTCAGACAGAATGCTCATTGCCGCTTCAACTATCGGCCGATAGCCGGTGCAGCGGCACAGATTGCCGCCCAGCTGATGAGCCACTGTTGCGCTGTCTGCCGCCGCGCCGTTTTTGTGCATTGCGAAAGCCGACATCACGATCCCCGGCGTGCAGAACCCGCACTGGGAGGCGTGCCCGCAGGCCAGCGTGCGCTGCACCGGATGCGGTTCGCCGCTGTCGGCCAAATCTTCGACCGTCAGCAGTTGTTTGCCGTGCAGCTGGCCGACCAATAACAGGCAGGCGTTAGCGCTCTGATAGCGAATTTTGCCGTCGTCGACGCTGCCAAGCACCACCGTGCAGGCCCCGCAGTCGCCCGACGCGCAGCCCTCTTTGGTGCCGCAGCGCAGACGGTCGTTACGCAGCCAGTTCAGCACCGTAAGATTCGGGTCGACGTTTTCAAGCGTGACCGGCTGTTGATTGAGTAAAAATTGGGTCATGCCGCCACCTCCAGCCCATCACGGTTCCAGGCGCATTCGCCGTTGATCCACGTCTGGGCGATATTCCGGTCATCGCCGAGGGTCATCAGCATAAACAGCTGTTCGTAAATATCCTTGCAGCGGGCGTTGCGCAGTTGCTGAAGTGGCGAAACCGCCGGGTCCAGCACCACAAAATCCGCCTCTTTGCCGACGCTGAAATTGCCGATGTGCTCATCAAGACACAGCGCCCGCGCGCCACCGAGGGTCGCGTGATAGAACGCCTCGCTGGCGCACAGTTTGTAGCTTTGCAGCTGGCCGATTTTGTAGGCTTCACCGAGCGTGCGCAGCATGTTGAAGGTGGTTCCGGCCCCCACGTCGGTGCCGATGCCCATTTTCACTTTCTTCTGCCAGCAGGTTTGCAGGCGGAACAGACCACTGCCAAGGAACAAATTCGAGGTCGGGCAAAACGCCACTGCCGAGTCGCTGTCATGCAGGCAATTCCACTCTGCATCCTGCAAATGAATGGCGTGGGCGAAGACACTGCGTTTGCCGGTCAGGCCGTAGTGATGGTAGACGTCGAGATAGTTTTCATGTTCCGGCCACAGGCTTTTCACCCACGCAATTTCCTGCGGGTTTTCGCTCAGATGGGTGTGCAGCCAGGTGTCCGGGAAGTCTTCGCGCAGTCGCTGCACCGCTTCGAGCAGCGCCGGCGTGGAGGTTGGCGCGAAACGCGGGGTGATGGCGTAGCCGAGGCGCTGATGGTTATGCCAGCGCAGAATAAGCTCGCGGGTTTGCTGGTAACTCTGCTCGGCGGTTTCGGTTAAATAGTCGGGCGCGTTGCGGTCCATCATCACTTTCCCGGCGATGAGCCGCATATTTTGCTGCGCGGCGGCGGCAAACAGCGCGTCGACCGATTCCGGGTGCACGGTGCCAAACACCAGCGCGGTGGTGGTGCCGTTCGATAACAGCTGATTAAGGAAGAACGCCGACATTTGTGCCGCGTGTCCGGCGTTGCCGTACTGACTTTCCACCGGGAAGGTGTAGGTGGTCAGCCATTCGAGCAGCTGTTCACCGAACGCGCCGATCATTTCGGTTTGTGGATAATGCAGATGGGTATCAACGAAGCCCGGCACGATCAGCTTGCCGCGCAGATCCAGCCAGTCGTCCGGCTGTTTGAGCAGTGACTGCCCTTCTTCCCAGCTCATCAGCGCGGCGATGCGTCCTTCGGCGATGAACATCAGGCCGTCATCAACGTAGCGCGCCTGTCGGGCGATTTCCTCAGGGCTGTCAGCCGTTGCGGCAATATCAAAAAAGCGCCCGCGCAGCGCGTAGCGATAGTCGACCATTCTGACCTCTACTTATCCCGGTGGGATCCGGGTTATTTATGCAGGTGTATTGTCAGAATAGTATTGCAAAGAGAATGCCAGCTTTAATTTTATGATTATCTTTATATTTCAGTACGTTATTAATTATTCATTCATTTGCGCAACAATCTGAATAATATTCAGTTCGCAACCGTTTGCTTATTTTGGCAAACGGTTGCTTTGCATATTCAATCCCCATCTACAGTGAGCAACATATTAATACCCGCATTTGCATTGCACATCGGTAGCGCATTTGCACCGTTATTGCGCACGTTTATTCTTTAAATTGCCGTGATAATGGGCAGCAACTTCCGTTACCGCAGAGTAACCGTGCGTGCTATCGTATCAACACAGTTAAAGCATTGAGGAACAGCAAGAATGATTGTACTTGTTACCGGAGCGACTGCCGGGTTTGGTGAGAGCATCACCCGCCGTTTCATCGCCAATGGCCATAAAGTGATTGCCACCGGACGCCGTCATGAGCGTCTGCAGGAATTGAAAGACGAACTGGGCGACAGCATTCTGACCGCGCAGCTTGACGTGCGTAACCGCGCGGCTATCGAAGAGATGATGGCTAACCTCCCCGCTGAATGGCGCAATATCGACATTCTGGTCAATAACGCCGGGCTGGCGCTGGGCATGGAGCCTGCGCATAAAGCCGATGCGGACGACTGGGAAACTATGATCGACACCAACAACAAAGGTCTGGTGTACATGACCCGCGCGGTGCTGCCGGGCATGGTTGAGCGCAACTGCGGGCATATCATTAACATCGGTTCTACCGCTGGAAGCTGGCCGTACGCGGGCGGCAACGTCTACGGCGCGACTAAAGCGTTCGTTCGCCAGTTCAGCCTGAACCTGCGCACCGACCTGCACGGCACCGCCGTTCGCGTGACCGATGTTGAGCCAGGCCTGGTGGGCGGCACGGAGTTCTCAAACGTGCGCTTCAAAGGTGACGACGCGAAAGCAGAAAAAGCGTATGAAAATGCCAACGCGCTGTCAGCCGAAGATGTGACCGAAGCCGTGTGGTGGGTGGCGACGCTGCCAAAACACGTCAACATCAATACCCTTGAAATGATGCCTGTCAGCCAGTCTTTTGCTGGTCTGAGCGTTCATCGTCAGGGCTAAGCGATTCTACTCCGTCCGGCCTGCGGGCCGGACTGGGCGTAGCGTCATATTCAGCGTAAAATAACGCACTTACCCCGCAACGAAGAAAAAGCAATGGCCGCAGAATCGCAACTCAATCCGACACAGCCCGTGAACCAGCAAATCTACCGTATTTTGCGTCGGGATATCGTGCACTGCCTGATAGCGCCGGGTACACCGCTGTCCGAGAAAGAGATTTCGGTTCGCTTTGACGTTTCACGCCAGCCGGTGCGTGAAGCCTTCATCAAGCTGGCTGAAAACGGGCTGATTCAGATTCGCCCCCAGCGCGGCAGCTA
>Ga0079104_1002043_pt1 | contig 11743 bp, 11 predicted proteins | sample MedtruBG_FD_76829 | JGI IMG/M metagenome (GOLD analysis project Ga0079104, IMG submission 76829) | Root nodule microbial communities of legume samples collected from California, USA - Medicago truncatula BG | ecosystem: Host-associated > Plants > Roots > Nodule | place: USA: California... | reverse complement strand
TCCTCTATGGCGCACCTCTCCCAGAGACCAAATGTCCCTCGCTTGTCCCTCAGGCGGACTCTTGTTCGCCAGTATGGTTCCCGGCGTGCTCTGGAGCAATTGAACGTGGCCAATTTCCGAGCTTCTTGGGCGTTGGACTGAGGGACTTAGGGGAAGTTCAAATTTTTTTCGCTTCAGCTCGCATCAAGTGATATTCGGTGAATATTTCATAGATGCAAAGATGATATCCTGAGAGCTAGCTTGTTTGTTTATGCGGACCGGAGATAGCCCGAAGGGGCTCCTCCGATAATGCGCAATTGGGATTGACCTGCCAACTTCGGGATACCTACATGAAATTTTCACAAAGTGAGCGGGAGACGTTGACCGGACCTGCTGTGGTAGGAGCCGTGTTGGGGATAGTTCTCGCAGTCTGCACTGTCTCGGTTAACAGTGAATACAATGCAGCAGCGCTGTTCGACTGGACCACAATAGGCGATACGGTGTTGATTTCGTGCGGCGGATTTTTTCTGGCGTTTGTCCCGTTTGGTTTGATTCCTGTGCTAATTGAACGCTTCAGGTTGAGAACCGGAAACAAGACCAAGTAACCTCCGTTTGCGGCCAGGAAAGAAGGCGACGTTCAAGCTAAAGGAAACCGCTCAGTGAATCTACGAAAACTAGCTTCCCCATTTACATCAGGTTTGATTGCCTTTGGTGCGTTCGCTGGGACTGCGGCGGTTGCTGATAGCGTACCGGTAGGATTTGTAACGGGCCTCTTGGTTTCGCTGGTGTTGGGATATCGAAACAGGTCTGGAATATCGCAGTTTTTGGGCGGGGCAATCTGCTGCTTAGTTGTATGGGCAGTGCTCGGGATAGTGGTGGGTGGTAAGGCTGCGTTGACGTCTGCCATTATATTAGTTCCGCTGGTGACAGCTGTCGCGGGAATATTAACTATTGCCTTTGGTGCTGGTTTCTTTATCCCTATTATGAATAGAAGAAAATAGAGCATGCCGACCGACAACGACAAACAGCGGACAGTTAATATTGATAATAATGAACTACAAGTATATTAAGCCCACACTTCTCAGCGCAATTTTCGCTGGGGTAGCAGGCTTGCCCGTTTTCGTGTTTGGCAGTGACATTTCGCAACTGCCTGATAAACCACGGGAAAAACTGCCAACTAGTTGCTCCCACACTGGATGCTGGGGAAGAGGCTGGGCATGGGTATCTGGTTCAGATTTCGCCCAGAACGAAAGATATAGATAGCAGTTACTCCGCTTGCCAAGCAGTCTTTTGGAAGACGACAAAGGAACAAGTCCAGCTTGCCTGGCTAGTAGAAGTGGTCAACGGGGAGCCAGTTCGCCGTTGGTCATCCGCCCCAGCCATGCGGGAAACTTCGCAATGCCACTACACACATGGCGCATTAATTAAAGGAAATTCTGATGTCTGCCCAGTTCCACCGAAACTGCTAGTGGCGTCAAAAGCGTCCGGATGCTTTACTTCTCCGAGTGTGACTAAGCATTGTGACTACGATGTTGAGGAGGATGATTTTTGAACCGACTTTGCCAAGAGCGCCAAAGTGCTATGTTCTCGCGACCGACCAAGAACGGCCGGTCGCTTGAAAGCGAGGTACTGGAAATGAAGCTCAGAAATTTTCACCGCCGGATGCTGTCGAAATATGCCGGGCCAATTTTCAACGTTGGAGATCAGGGCTTCCGTCTCAGCACGTAGGATGTCATCAAAATACCATATACCTTGCACTGGTTCGGTCAGAAATCGGTGGCTTATTGCAGGAAAAGGTGGCTCGGAGAGGAATCGGCGGTTTGCGCAGGAATTAGTAGCTTACAAAGGAATCGCCAGCGTGCTCAAGGACAGCAGGCCGCTCTGGTGCAGGAATGAATGACGTTATTGACGTAAAAACCGATGGCGGCCTCCATGAGAATACGCACCCACTTTCACTCAAACATGCGCCAGTCATTCTGCCGCGCCAATCTGATCAAAGGATGCTGCGGTTCACAGCTCATCGAGCGATTGGCAAAACATGTCGTGGCTTTGCGGTTTGGTTGATTTTCGCCTCAATCAACCCTCGGAAATTTGCAAGGAATCACACATATTTTAGCGAACCCTTGCAAATTTTAGCGGTAATTTTTCACCGTTTCGCCTTTAGATTCGGGCGCCATTCAACGTTTCAGACCGGATAACTTATCGTTCAGTTGTGCTAACGGCTCTAAATAGTGTGAAGAACTTTACTTCTTTTATTTTTCGAAAAATTTTCTAGCCAAATCGAAGGCAGCACGGGCAGTTATATAACTACAGTACTCCTGAAAATCATCTGACTTCTGACGATTAGCGAGGTCAGACACGGCCTTCAAACAAAGAACTCTTGGCTTCGGTCCGGTTGCCATGGCAGCAGCAAAATACGTGCCGTAACACTCCATATCAACGCCAATACTCTTCCTATGTTGCGTAATAAAACGTTCATGTAATGCTTTATCAGCCACTACAGCGCTTCCAGATACCATAGGACCATGCAAAATTTTCGGCGCATCCTTCGGGCGACTTCCAGGGAACTCCCTATGATAAATAGATATCATTTCCTTAATGCCATGTCCGAGAGCCAATAACTCACCATCTGCATCTTTTGGATCGGGTGCAATTTCAAAATTTCCGTTTTTTACCCACTTTCCACTTTGCCAATCCCAACTTTTTTCGGCAAAAATAATATCACCTAGATTCGGCTTATCTCCTATTCCCCCGCAAATTCCCGTCATAAAAAGTAGGCGAGGGCGAAATTTCTGTATAAGTAGACTTGTCAGGTATGTTGATGCAACTGGTCCCATTTGGTTGGCATGAGCAGTTATGACTTTACGTATAACTCCGTTACTTTCAAAATGGCCACGTCTAACCAAAATTCCATTTCCCAGTGATTCCTCAGCGCCCCATGATAAAGGCAGCTTCAATAGTTCGGTTTGCTCCGGCTCACGCAAAGCTGTTAAAAAACATACGTCTACATCAAATGCCTCCTGATTTTTATTATTGATTCGTCCAACTAAAAATTTTAGTGAGGATTTCCATTCTTGATTGGTAGGGTCGATGAAAAGTATCTGCGCTGTAAGGGAGTAGAATTCCACTCGGTAATCAACGAGCGATAATGAATCGGAAGTAATTCCAACTATATTGGTAGGAGCTGGAATTTCCTCGTCTTCTACTATTTGACGAAGCAATCCAAGACCAACCTCTGCCCTAGGGCCCTTCAGGCATCCTGCGCGCTCTGGAAGGTTTAAATCAAGAAGTAGGAGATCGAAACTACGTTCATGCAACAACTTTCTGGCTGCCGCAGCGTCAGCGGCAGTATATATTTCATCCCTATTCAGTCCTAGATTAAGCAGCTCTGCAACAATTTTATCCAACTTAGTATGATCATCATCAACGATCAATGCAAAAATACTCATTTATAATCCTTATCCATCTCATTTATGATATTTTTTAATTTATCGCGCCAGTCGCCCCTTCGACCAGAATAATAAATCACATCTCTTAATATTTCCGGAAACTCATCGATCAGTTCATCGGAAATACTCCTCAAATTCTGCGAGTTTCCGTAAAACGTATTCACGTTGAATTCTTCATACTGAGTTAATACGATAGCGGAGGCATCTGGTTGTTCAGCCTCAAGGAACCTTAGAATATCCCGGCCTCCAAATCCTTGCGGGCGCCCTCCTCCGTTCAGGTCATTTAATATATCAAAAGCTGGCAACGACATATCCACTATTGCCAAATGTATAGTTTCTTCAGAAATAATGTTTATCGCTGAAGCTACGGAGCTTGCGGTCAATATATTGGCAGTTTCATCCATTTCCAACAAGGTTGCTGTAACGGCATTGAGTTTTGGATCATCATCCTCGATAATTAAAAAATTCATTTTATGAAAAATAGGCATCAAAGGCTTCCCCTCTCGGGTATATAGGAATGCATACGGAAACCGTTAAGCTACCCTCGCCATTCAAATGTATGGAAATCGGATCGGGATAAATTTTTGTATCCACCGTTTTACTAACGCGTGCTAATTTCGCAAAACCAGACCCGCCCTCAGATGCAGCTTTTTCAATAGCTGCATTTTTTATGTACTTTTCACGTATCGATAAAAGTTCACCATTTTTCAACTCCTCAAGCCTCGAAACAGATAATGGATTTTGTAAAGAAATTTTTAAAATGTTATTTTTTACATCAAGTTGTGTTTCTATTTCCAATGGCCCAACCTTTGCTTTCAGACCAGAATGCTTGAAAGAATTTTCGAGCATGATATATAAACAATCAGTGATTGCTGACAACCCCAACGAAGTTAAAGGAACTATTTGGTTTGGGCATTTATTTAGCACCGCATTAACAGGAAAATTACGATAAACTCTTCCGGTACTCGCAGTGGCAATTTCAATGGCCGCAGCAAGAGAAAAGACGTGCTTATCTAAAGCGCGTTCAGATTGAAACCAGTTTGCGATCACATCGCACTGTGCTTGGGTTGCTGTAGCTACAGTACGAAGCGATGTTGTTAGAGTTACCGAAGATTCTCCTATAGGACGTAATGACGTAATGAGTTTTTCAAATTGGGATTCCAAATCGTATTTGATAGACGTGCGAAATTGATCGGCAAGTTGATTAAGAGATGGCGCCAAGAGTAGCCAGAATAGATCGAAACAACTTGAAAGAAACACTGGAAAAGGAGATTCACGAGCCAGCGAGAGGAATGTTTTAAAATTAACTGTTCCGCTAATAGAAGCAAAAATTTTTCCTTGAGGATTATCCGCTGTCTGAATTTGTACAGTTTCGTTTATAAGCCTTGCTGCGATATTTTCAATATCTTTGTTGAATAATTTGACACACGATATAAGGTGGGGAATGAACTCGGCGCTTATTTCACCTACTCTAACACGCCAATCTTTTTCAATTTCAATATCGGACATGCCAAGCAAGCCTGCTTCATCGAGTGGGCCTAGCAGTGTTCCTTTCAGAGTTCCATGACGAATTCTAGAGCTCAAATAACAATTTAGCCCATCTGATGGATCTGACAAAAATCTATTCAGTAGACGCTCGGTCAGGACCAAGAGGACAATATTGTTTTCACTCATTGCTTCTGATCTGAACAAAATTGTTTGCCCAATGGAATCTCCCATCAGATATTGCCGGACAACATCGTCTAAGGTCTGGGCAATACTATCCTTGGCATTCTCTTTTTTCCATCGATCAAAATCATTTTGAAGTTCTTTCTCGGCCCAACGAGCGATAGCGCCCTCATTCACGAATATTCGCGAACTTTCGATATGCTTTAATCCTTGAAGCAGAGTCTCACTAAACGTTAAATTTTTTATTTCCTCAGCATAATCCTCTAATCTTGCTCCAACGTCTAGTTGTAATAACAATTGCAATACCGCTATTCGGTCTCGCTGGACCTCTTGTGTAGTCAAGAATCCTGCCATCGAGAGATTATCCTCGATCCAGACCGTATTTAAAAATTGTATAGTCAAGGACCTTTGATAACTATCTAAATTATCCCACTCCTCTATTATTTTATCTCTCATCCCGGATTTGAAATATGCTCGGCATGCCATTTGACAAATAAATCTAGAGTTGGAATCGTTTTTCGTCTCATAAGACGCTGCGGAAACAACAGCAACAATTTTTGGATCTATTGATTTATAGTCTTTCCATTTTCTATCTTTAAAAATAGATTGTAGTGGCAAATGTACATTCATCCTTTCATCTTCTATCAACAATGAACATGTTGCAGAGATAGCATTTGCCAAATCACCGCTTTCGATGGAAGCCAGGATTTCAATGTTGTTAGCATAACGAGTCCATTGCCCTCCAAGTTTTTTAATCCTTAGCGCCATTGCAAAGGCTTCATTAGTCTTTTGCTGAGAAATTAAATTTCTTGCAGCCCAAACTAATTTTGACGGGTCCAAATCCGAATCTATCGGATCAATGAAGTCATTCGCCGCCCAATCGATGAAATCAACGCATTGCTTTTTTATATCACTATCTTTAAACTCTTCTTTAACCTTCTGAGTGACAGCCAAAGTATCCTGTTGAGGAATTCCTAGAAAATCGTGAAATCGATAGATTGGAGATGCGAATTGACCCCATCCTGGTACAATCGCACCAACAGAATTCCCCTCCGAGACATTTGATATATAGCCGAAAATCGCAGCTCCCAGTTTTAGCCCCCTAAAATTTAAACCGAATCTTATCAAAAAATTTGCATCCTCATATGACAAGGACTCAGATTTCTGAAACGAATCGATTGTTTTTTGGATGCCTAGTACGTCTGGCGTAAAAGAAATTCGATTTTGGGGATTTCCTCTGAAAAATATAATTTTATCCAAGATTATCTCTAATTTCTGAGATTCAATAACATTTTCAGGGGCAGCGTGGTCGAGTCCGCCCGCCAAGAAATTTATCTTTTTTAGTCTAAAATCATCAATTCCAGATTTTATTAATTTGGAAGTTAAATCTAAAACTATTGTCCGTAAATCAGAATATAAGGTATCCATCAATATGGTCGCACAGCTATCGACTAGGGTTTCATAATAATCCACGGGGGAATTCCCCATGTCAATCGACAAGAACTGCGGTATGGTCTCTCGGATATCACCCATATAGCAGTGCGCCCTGTAAAATAAATATGACTTTACACTTTTTGACAAATTTAACCTATGAAAAGAGTTCTCACATTTCTCCATAAATCTACCAATTGGAATGCCAGAGTCATTTCTGTCTTTTATAACGTGCAAAACCAATGATGCTATCCTCTGCGTTGCACCAACTATAAATCCATGGGGCTTACGGCAGCCCTTAATTTGCTCTGGAAAGTGGGCGCTGATTGCGAACTCAAGCTCAGCGGCCCATAGACTCCACCCATATTTATCGATGTGTTCACGAAGGATAGAATATGCCTCAATGGGTTTTTCTTCAAGAATAAAGTTCTCAATTTTAGCTGAGTCAGATCGAAACTTATTTATTAAGTCGACGGAATCTTTTAACCAAAACGTAGCAAATACGAACTCTTTTTCGATTGTAGTGAAGTCAATTGATGATACCCAGAGCAAGTCACGAAATTCTTTTCTTCCTTTTTTTCTGAAAATAAGGTTAGCTGGTTGCTTTGAGAATATTTTAATTAGATCTGAATACACTTCTACTGGCTGAGACTTTTTCAAATCGGCCAAGATCGACAAAGCTTGATCTGTACCTTTTTTTTTGTGAATATTGAAGGTTTTCTCAAAATATTCTCTAAAAGCTTTGCTCATTTTTTACCTAATTTTAAGGACAGAATTATCGGACTGAGGCCGAAAAGTCGCATCACACACTTCTTTAAAGAAAAAATCTTAATCGACGGCTAAGTTATCAGGTTTGCAGTTTTTCGACAAGATAAATGCTTTCTGATGGCTATCGTCAGGGTTAGACTTACAGCAATTATCCAAAAAATCAGACACTTAGACTAAGTTCGCCTAGCTCGCGTTTTTGGTCTCGAGGTCAAAGTTAGGCTCACAAACGGGGAGCGGCGCGCATCGCCCGCTGGTGACCAGTGTATGTGTGGGATCGTAAGAAGCAATTAAGACGCTGCCCCGCATCGAGCACCGCCACGTGTCCGAATCATAAGGGTAGTCGCCAAGAGTCTTTATCTGGCTGCGTTTTTATTCCTACCTTTTAACTCTCATGCGGAGGAGTTGATAACGATGCATTTGGTATCCAGTGCCACACTAAAACAGGCTTTGCCTGCATCATCGATTGTGCCGAAAATACAAATTACTTGAGTTTTTCCTGTTCTGAATGAGTCTTTGACGGAAAAGCCTGCTTGCGGATTTCTGTATGGCGCAAAGTTATTCAGTCTTTGAAGGGCACCCAGGCGCCGGCCACCGCCTGGTCGGAAGCATCCAGCTGGCCAAAAGTGGTGGCGCAGCTGGCGCGCTCATGCGGCAACACCACCACGCATCGGGCTGGCCGTCGGCAATCAGGCACCGGCGCGGGCCACCCTCATTCCACTGCGCCCGTCCCTAACGGTGACTATCGCCTACCGGCTGCCGCCATTGCCTGAGAACACAGTTGTACAGAAATCCGTACCATGTTGACTAGTGGTACAGATATACGTACAATGTTCCAAGGCGGTGAGAAATGAGTATCCAGCGAAATCGCCGTCTTGTTTATCATTAGCGTTATCTTTAACATTACTCTCCCAGCAAGAAGCTGGAAGACAACCATATTCCCCTCGAGGAATTACACGCAGGACCAGGGAGGCGGTCGCTGGTCGCGAACCTTGGTCGAGAAAAGGCAAAGATCAAATGAACATCTTAACTTTTAGCGAGGCACGCGCCGGGCTTAAAGCTGTGATGGACGACGTTTGCACCGACCACAGCCCTACCATCATCACCCGTCAAAGCGGTGAGGCCGTGGTAATGCTTTCGCTGGCGGATTTCAATAGCATCGAGGAAACACTGCATCTTCTCGGTTCACCGAAAAACGCCAACCGGCTGCTGGAGTCCATGGAACAGCTGAAAGCTGGTAAGGCCCGAAAACGAGAGCTGATCCGGCATGAAAAACAAGAAGGCAAGCAACAAAGAACAAGCTAAACAGTCCGCAGTATCATTTACGGACAATGGCTGGGAAGACTATCAGCACTGGCAGAAAACCGATCCGCTGCTGGCCGAGAAGGTCAATCAACTGATTGACGCCTGCAAATCTGATCCCTTCAAAGGCATCGGCAAGCCGGAGCCACTCAAGGGAAATTTGACGGAACTTTGGTCTCGGCGGATTGATCGTGAGCACCGTCTGGTGTACGCGATGCTGGAAGGCACGCTTCAAATCGTCGCCTGCCGCTTCCACTACAGTTAAGCACAATGGCGCAGCGTAATCCTGCGCCATTTTTTTCTGCACTCGTCCGGCTCTAATCGAGGGCGTATTGTGGGCGGCGCAGCGTGCCTTACTGCACCACCTCGGCGAAACTCGCGCGGCCGGTCTTGGCGGGTTAGTCCAGGTCACCGTCAACATAGCACCAGCCTATCGCGGTTAACTGCTCAACAAATGGACATTGGACGTCGTCCAATTCCCAATGCATAAATATCCAATAAAATCGCTAAACCATTGATTTTATTAAAACTATAGAAGATGGGGACGTCCAAACCCATCCAAAACCATCCCATTACATCCGTTTAGGCGCAGTTCACCTTGGGGCCGAGCCTGCAGGCGGCGGTGCGGCCCGCCCCATCCAGCCACAGCAGTTCATTCATCTTCATCGTAAGCGTCTTCCCAGTGCCGTCTGGACTGCCTGAGCGCCGTTATTCATGATCGAATTTTGGCACAGTGTTTGTGCCCACAAATTCTGATTATGGACACAAATTTTCAACCGACCATTTCAAAGAACGCACGCGGCCACTATCGCCAGCATCCGCTGGAGTTCAAGCGCGCCTTGGTTGCGCTATCGCTCAAACCGGGCGCCTCGGTCGCGCGCATCGCGCGCGAACACGGTGTCAACGCCAACCAGGTGTTCAGCTGGCGCCGGCTGTATCAACAAGGGCGCCTCGGTGTGCCGGCATCAATGCGCACCGATGGCTTGTTGCCGGTGGTGCTGGCGCCGTCGGCGCCCGCGCCGAACAACGCCGATGCCGATGGCGACGCCGGCGGCACCATCGTGCTAGAGCTGGGCGAAGTCCGTGTACGCATCGAAGGCCAACCCAACGCAGCCACGCTGGCCCAAGTATTGGATCGGGTGCTACGATGATCGGGCTGCCCGCCGGTACCAAGGTGTGGCTTGCCGCCGGCACTACCGACATGCGCTCCGGCTTCAATGGCTTGGCTGCCAAAGTGCAGACGGCGCTTGAGGAAGACCCGTTCAGCGGCCACGTGTTCGTGTTCCGTGGCCGGCGCGGCGACCTCGTCAAATTACTGTGGTGGAGCGGCGATGGTCTGTGCCTGTTGGCCAAGCGGCTTGAACGCGGTCGCTTCATCTGGCCGCAGGCTACCAGCGGTTCGGTGGCGCTGACGCAAGCGCAGCTGTCGATGCTGCTCGAAGGCATAGACTGGCGGCGGCCGGAACGGACCTGGAAACCAACGTCGGCCTTGTAAACGAACCAAGCCTCGCGTAAACTTGGCGCATGCTCAGCCCAGCCGACCTGCCCAACGACATCGCCGCCTTGAAGGCGCTGCTGCTCGCCCAAGACGAGGTGGTGGAAGGGCTGCGCGAACAACTGAACACGCGCGCCGTCGAGATCGAGCACCTCAAGCTGCAAATCGCCAAATTGCGGCGCATGCAGTTCGGCCGCAAGTCGGAAAAACTCGACCACCAGATCGAGCAGCTGGAGTTGCAGCTGGAAGACTTGCAGGCCGACGAGGCAGAGGCGGCGCGCGAGATGCCGGCGGCCGACCAGGCACCGCGCAAGAAATCGGTGCGCCGGCCGTTGCCCGATCATTTGCCGCGAGACGAGAAGGTCTATGCACCGACGACCGATGTCTGCCCGGCCTGCGGTGGCGGCCTGCGGCCGCTGGGCGAGGACGTGGCCGAGCAACTGGAATTCGTGCCGGCGAGCTTCCGCGTGATCCGTCATATACGCCCCAAGCTGGCATGCGCCTGCTGCGACGCCATTGTCGAGGCGCCGGCGCCAAGCCGGCCAATCGAGCGCGGCATCGCCGGCCCAGGTTTGCTGGCGCACATCCTGGTGGCCAAGTTCGCCGATCATCTGCCGCTGTATCGCCAGTCCGTCATCTACGCGCGCGAGGGCGTCGACTTGGATCGTGCGCTGCTGGCGAGCTGGGTCGGCGCAGCCAGTGCGTTGCTGCGCCCGTTGGTTGACGCCATTCGCCGCCACGTACTGGCGGCATCGAAGTTGCATGCCGACGATACGCCGATCCCGGTGCTGGCCCCCGGCAACGGCAAAACCAAGACGGCGCGCCTGTGGACTTATGTGCGCGACGACAGGTCTTCCGGCGACACCACGCCGCCAGCGGTCTGGTTTGCCTACACACCAGACCGCAAGGGCATCCATCCCCAGACTCACTTGGCCAAGTTCGAAGGCGTGCTGCAAGCAGATGCCTACGCCGGTTTCAACGCCTTGTTCGACGATGGCACGATCCGCGAAGCGGCCTGCTGGGCGCACGCGCGACGCAAATTCCACGACCTGCACGCAGCGCGCGCAACGCCGCTGACCACCGAGGCGCTGCGCCGGATCGCCGAGCTCTATGTGATCGAGAGCGAGATCCGGGGCAAACCACCCGACGAACGAAGGCAAGTTCGACAAACCCGCTCGCGCCCACTGCTCGACGACCTGGAGCGCTGGCTGCGCAGCACGCTCGATACTTTATCGCGCAAGTCCGACACGGCGGCAGCAATCCTGTACGCGCTCAAGCTGTGGCCCGCGCTGCTGCGCTATTGCGACGACGGCGCCATCGAGATCGATAACTCCGCGGCCGAACGCGCCTTGCGTGGCGTGGCCATCGGCCGCCGCAATTACTTGTTCGCCGGCGCCGACAGCGGTGGTGAGCGCGCCGCCGCGATCTATTCGCTGATCGGCACCGCCAAGCTGAACGATGTCGCCCCCGAAGCCTGGTTGCGTCACGTGCTGACGCATATCGCCGATCATCCCGTCAACCGGGTTGATGATTTCTTGCCCTGGAACTGCAACCTGCCAGCAGCCCTTTGAGATCACGCCGCTTCCCAGCGGTGTGACGCCATCATCGATCAAATCCCTCCTGCATTCAAGACGGCGCTGAGCGGACGCTTACT
>Ga0079104_1002037_pt1 | contig 11762 bp, 14 predicted proteins | sample MedtruBG_FD_76829 | JGI IMG/M metagenome (GOLD analysis project Ga0079104, IMG submission 76829) | Root nodule microbial communities of legume samples collected from California, USA - Medicago truncatula BG | ecosystem: Host-associated > Plants > Roots > Nodule | place: USA: California... | reverse complement strand
ATATCAAGGCAATCAGTGATATTAGCACTAACTATATTTTTCTTACCAAAGGTAATTGGTCAAGACGGACTATGGTTCGCTCAACCTATAACAGACCTTTTATCTAGCATTATCACAATTATAATATTCATAAAAGGATATAGTGATATTTTATACAAAAAAAAGCATCAACAAGGGTGTAAGAAAGACAATACCCAGGATACTTTAGTAAGTAAATTTTTATTTAACACTTTCTTTGGTGATTAGTGTAGTAATTGTATTAAAGGCTGCACCTTAAATATAACGAAAAATAGTTACTATAGAAATTTGGTTCATTTATATGATTATAGAGAGTGATAGTTAGGTTTATTATATGGTTTGTTGAGAAGTGATGCAGGCGTGTAAAAAATGGGCATCTTAAATTTGTCCTAGCTAATATAGAAATAAACTTAGGATGTTCTTTAAAAATTAAATAATTTAACATTTACAATTTGTGCTATAATTAACGAACGATAATAAAAAAGTTATCGATAGAAAATTTGTCTAACTAAGTTAAATTTATACTAAGTTTTAAATGAAATTAGCACAATAAATGTCGTTTCAATGTAAAGGAGTGTTTATAATTGAAAATGGATCGCTTACTTGGAATAATAACAATTCTCTTAAATAGTGAGAAAATAAAAGCTAAATATTTAGCTGAAAAATTTGAAGTATCGATACGTACTATTTATAGAGATATTGAAGATATTTGTAAAGCTGGAGTACCAATTATAACTTTTCAAGGTGGAGATGGTGGAATAGGGATTGTTAAGGAATACAAATTAGATAAAAGTGTATTAACTAAAAATGAACTTGAGAGTATTTTAATTGGACTAAAAAGTATACAAAGCATGTTTATAGATAAAAATATTGATTTACTTTTAGAAAAGCTTAACCCAAAACAAGAAGATGTTATATCAGTTAACAACATTATTATTGACTTAGCTTCATTTCATCAGGCTAGCTTAAAGGAAAAAATTGAAGTAATAAGAAAAGCAATAAATGAAAGAAAAGAACTATCTTTTCGTTATTATTCAAAAACTGGTATTTATGAAATAAATATAGAACCATATCTTGTTATATTTAGATTATCAGCATGGAATGTTTTGGGCTTCTGTGAAGAAGAAAATGATTTTATATTATTCAAACTTACACGAATGACGGATATTATATTGTCAGATACTATTTTTAATGTTAGAGATATTCCGGAAGAAAAACTTAAAAAAAAGGATTTCTTTAATGATAGGTATACTGTAACTATGTTAATAGATCGTTCTCTTGAATATAAGTTAATTGATTATATTGAATTTAGTTCCTATGAAATAACTAATGATAATCGAATAAAAATAGATATGCCATATATAAATTATGAATTCATAATGCAACTTATATTAAGCTTTGGAGATAAGGTAGAAGTTTTATCACCTAAACATGTTATAGAAGATTTAAAAATTCGTGTAGAAAATATTTTAAATAAATATAAATGAACATGACAAACTATTGTCATGTTCATTTTGCTATTATGAGATAGATGATTCAGATAGAGAAAATAAGCTATATATAATATAGAAAGGAGATAGAAAATAATAATAAAATAAAAAAATATAAAGATAGAATTAAATAATATTTAAAGGAGAATAACAATGAATGAAGTATTAAAAATAAATGATAACCAACTTGCACACAAAAAGGCTCTTGTTCTCGGAGGTGGCGGAAGTATGGGGATTGGCTGGGAAACAGGCTACTTAGCAGGTCTTGCTGATGGTGGAATTGATACACGTTTTGCTGATTTGGTTGTAGGCACTTCAGCTGGATCCCAAGTTGGAGCTGTGATTGCCTCAAGAATTTCTTGGGATGATATTTGGGAAAAATTAATAAATCTAAAATATCAATCGCAGAAAGAGAGTCCTTCGGGGAATCTTGGTTCGCTGTTTGAAAAATATGATGAAATAGCTGTTTCCTCCAAGACACCAAAAGAATGGATTGATAGGATAGGAAAGTTGGCCATTGAATCAAAAACCATGGCTGAGAGCGAACAATTATCGCGTATTAGAAATACTATAGGTGACTGTCAATGGGCGGAGGCTTTGCGTATCGTGGCTGTTGATATTGCGACATCTCAAAGAGTTGTTTGGGGATCTAACTCTGGTATTGAATTGATTAAAGCTGCATCTGCGAGTTCTTCTCTCCCAGGAGTATGGCCGCCAACTACTATCTGCTCTCGTAAGTATTTAGATGGTGGAGCTCATTCAATGGAGAACGCTGATATAGCTGAAGGAGCTAGCAAAGTTCTTATTTTATCGGTGGGGCTTCAAGTACAAACCCCGTTTAAGATTGAAGACCAGATTCAAAGTTTGCAGAAATCTGGTTCTGAAGTCGAATTAGTGAAACCTGACAAAAAAATTTATGAAGCATTACAACAACTTGGCGGAAACCCAGTTGATCCTAGAATACGACCTGTAATCGCAGCTTGCGGTCGAGAACAAGGTTATGAAGATGCAAAACGTATTGCCCAATTTTGGGACTAATCATAGGTTTACTTAAGTTATTGATTATTGAGTTTATACATTCCTAGAATGGAATTGATTATATAAATTTAATAAAGTGGAATATATTTGAAATGTAATATCCACTCTACACTTTTACTATTTTATCATGTCACATTTTCCAGTGAGTTTGCTAATTGTCTTCTTTGCACCAACTAATGCTATTCCAAGGTATTTCGTATCTTCTGAGGTTATACTTCGTGTAATAGATAGAAATTCTTTATAACTTTTTGTCTGCTGACCTTCAACAGGGAAATCTATAACATCGCAGCCTTTTTCTAATGCAGCTTTAAGAAGTACTTTTAAATCTTCTTGATTTGTGCACAACATAGGAATTCCTGTAGGAATTAAGCCAGGATGTATTTCGCCTGATGCATCAACTAGTGGTTCTCTTACTTAGAAAGCTAAGGCTTAACGAAATGAATTATTTGTTAGATTATTAAATTGATAAGAAATTAATGAATAAATATGGAGGAATGTAAATTTTGTAGCACAATAGGGATAGACTATTTATTTTAGAAAAGATAATCTACCCTTATTATCTTTTGAAATAAAGAATAAATTATGAATTTGAGATTTACATAATGTCTATAATAGGAAGTTTGATTGTAATAAAAGCATTTAAATATGATTTAGGATAATGAATGGTGAACGGTATGATAAATAACTTGAACTTTCCTTAAGGTCATTGATATTACTGGTTTTAAGCGAAGTAATATCAATGATAAAGAAGAATATTCGCTAGTGTGTAGAAACAAGTAAAGTATTCTTATTTTAGGCAAGGTGAGGGAGGAGTAGTACTTCAACACATATAATTTAGTTGATTAAATAACTGGTGTTATTATTTAATATTTAAATAGTACTTCTTAGACCAATTTTGAATTATAGTTAAAGCGGAAATTAAGTCTTCACCTTTTTGGGTAAGCGAGTATTCTACTTTTGGTGGAACTTGAGCGTATACAACTTTGTTTATTAAGCCATCAGATTCAAGCTGTTTTAAATTATCAGTTAGCACTTTAGGACTTACACCTATGGCAGCTCTTTTAAGTTCTAAAAATCTTTTTGAACTTTCATATAAGTTAAATAATATTATGGATTTCCATTTGCCTCTTATAATTTCAAAGCCTAAATCTAATGGGCAAACATAATTCTTATTATTATGTTCTATCAAAACAGTTCTCCCCCTTTTTATATTAGTGAATAAAATATATTTAATTTTCTAAATTTAAAATGTTATGTAAGCATATTTTTATAATTCTGAATGAATATTCATTTACAGGCTTTCAATAAAAAAATTCAATAACTTTTATAAATATTGAATTTCTTTAAGTATCTATTTTTTTATGCCAATCCAAAATAAATGAAAAACTTCTTCTATGATTTTTTCATCTATATTTAAAATATCAGAATTATGCATTCTAAATAGTTGATTCACAGTACCGAGCATAGTAGTTATTACAGTTTCATAAGAAATATTTCTGATAACACCAGATATAATAGCTCTTTTATATAAATCTCTCAATTCAGCGCATTTTTCAAGTTTATCTTTGATTAACACCTTATTTGCACTTGGAGAGGTAAGGTATTGTTCTATGTATTTAGCTTCTGCCGGATTATTAATAAGATATTTAACCATGTTTGTCCATTTTAAGTGATATTCATCTTCTACGCTAATGCCTTCATACATGCCATTTACAATAGCATTATTATAATCTGCTTTTACATAAATATATAATTCATCAAAAATATCTTCTTTATTTTTAAAATACAAATAAATTGTTCCAGCAGCAACACCTGAATCCTTTGATATCATAGATACAGGGGTTCCATGGAATCCATTTTCAGTTATAAGTTTTAACGCACTTTTCAAAATTAAAGCTTTTTTATCCATTTAATTAAAGGACCTCCTTTTGAATGAATAATCATTCATACGGTAATAATAAAATATTATTTATTTAATGTCAACACTTACTTTTATGTAACCATATATGAAATTTCTGACCTTTAAATTGTGGTTTTGGCACATAACAAAAAAGTTTATATACATTTAATATCGTATAACTAAAGGTTACCTCTAGGAAACTTTATTACATAAAAGTGCATACTTGTTTGTTATTGGATAATTATATACACTATGTGTGTAAATCGATTTACCAATATTAATGGATTAAACCATATAAATTAATCCAATAAAAGGAGGTTGAGACTTATGCCTATAATAAAAATTGATATAACACCACAAACAAAAGAAATGAAAGAAAAGATGATAAAAAAGGTAACTGATGAATTAAGTGAGCTTATTCAAATTCCTAAAGAGTTCTTTAGGATAATTATTAATGAAGTAGAACCTGAGAACTTTGGACTTGCTGGGGAAACATTATTAAAATATATGGGAGAAGGAGATAAATAATGAGTTATTCTATGTTTAAAATACCAAATACTATTGTTTCAGGACAAGGATCTATGGAGTATCTTTCTGAAATACAAGGGAAGAAGGCAATGATTGTAACTGGTGGTTCTTCCATGAGGAAATTTGGTTTTATTGAAAAGGCAGAAAAGTATCTAAATGAATCAGGTATTGAAGTTAAAGTTATAGATTACGTAGAGCCGAATCCAACAGTTGATATAATTATTAGAGGCTCAAAAGACATGTTGGAGTTTGAGCCAGACTGGATCATTGCTATAGGAGGAGGATCATCTCTAGATGCAGCTAAAGGTATGTGGGCATTTTATGAATATCCTGAATTAGAATTCCAAAATATAATTAAACCAAATTCGATTCCTACACTAAGAAACAAAGCAAGATTTGTTGCAATTCCATCTACGAGTGGAACAGCATCAGAAATTACAGGGTGCTTTGTGGCAACAGATACTAAGACTCATGCAAAGTATCCAATTGTATCTTCAGAGATAATACCTGATATTGCAATAGTTGATTCAGATCTTCCAGCTAAAATGCCAAAGAATGCTACTGCTTATACAGGTATGGATGTATTGTCACATGCTTTAGAAGCCTATGTTTCAAATGTTGCTAATATGCTAACAGATCCATTAGCTATTGAAGCAGTTAAATTAGTATTTAAATGGCTTCCTAAAGCTTATGAAAACGGACAAGATATGGAAGCTAGAGAAGCGATGCATAATGCATCTAATATTGCTGGATGGGCATTTGGTAATGTATCTCTAGGTATTGTTCACAGTTTAGCACATAGTATAGGAGGACAGTTTGGAATAACTCATGGTTTAGCAAATGCCATTTTACTTCCTTCTGTTATCGAATATAACAGAAAGGGTACAAATAAGTATGCGCTAATAGAAAGGAGCTTAGGCATTGAAAACTTATCTGATTATATAAGAGAAGTGAATAAAACTTTAGGAATTCCAGATTCATTTAACAAATTGACTGATACTGAAATAAGTGAAGATAAATTCAATGCTGTATTAAAAGAAATGTCTCAAAATGCTTTTGATGATGTATGTACTGCTACAAATCCAAGAGCAACTAGTACAGAGGACTTGGAAGAACTTTATAAGATAGCTTTTTATGGATTAAGAAAGTAACAATCATATTACAAAAAAGAGAAAGAGTAAAATCTTTCTCTTTTTAAATAGAAAACTAAATAAACTTGATTTACTAGAAAGGATATTTTAAACAAATTTTAATTTAAACTAGAATTAACTATATGGTATAAGAATGGAACGTGAATTTTTAATAGAGCCATGTTAGCTTATTATATCTGGTTCAATTGGTTCTTGCTGATTTCTTGATCTAAATATCATATAGTTATTTTTAAAGTAAAACTTATTAATGAGCTGGTGTAACTTTATGCCTTTAAAATTATACGTTTTCTCGCAAGAGATTCTGATAAAATATAAATTAAAAGCTTAATAGACTGATTAAAAGCCTTAGCATCAATTTGATTTTTATGAAAAGATATTGTTAACACAGAGCGAATTAAGCCTACCAAAGTGTTAAATTATGGCACATTTTGTAGGCTATTCTTATCTTTGAAATCAGAGTTTAATGAATTGGGAAATATATTATTCAACCATTACATCATTTTGGAAGGTTTCTATTGCCCATTGCTGAATCATTTCTAAGCCAGGGAAAATTTTCTTCCCTCTTTCAGTGAGAAAATACTCCACGCGTGGAGGAATTTCTGCAAAAACTTTTTTTTCAATAAGTTTATCTGCTTCTAGTTCGTTTAGCTTTTCAGTTAATACTTTGGCACTAATGTCACCTGTAAATCTTTGTAGCTCTAGAAATCTTTTAGGGCCTTCATTTAAATTACATAGAATAACTGCTTTCCATTTTCCCCTTATTAGTTCAAAGGCTAAATCTAAATAACAAACAAATTTTTTGTCATTATAACTTATCATAGTTTCTCCTTATTAAATATAATTTTTAGATAGTAATAGTATATCAAAACTAAAGTTAAATTCAAATTGGTCTATTAAGATTAAATAAATTTATTGTTAACAAAGTTTTTATTAAACTAATTACTTACTTTTAGGTAACTTCAATTACCTAAAAGTGCATACTTGTGTGTTATATATTTGTAATGTAAACTAAGGGCATTAAGATTTTAGGAGGAATAGAAAATGATAAAAGTTTGTCCAAATTGTTCAGGAGTAGATGTTGAACTATTAAAAAACAATGTACTAGAAGAAAATTTATATTTAGGCTGTATAGGCTTATGTGGCCAAAATAAGGGAAAAAGCTTTGGCTATATCAATGACGAACTAGTTATTAAGGATTCAGCTGAAGAATTTTTAGAAGCTGTAAAGCAGGCAAAATAATTTTATTAATATAAATATAAATTTAACATATGGGAGGTCTTTAGAAGTGGATTCAATTTTAAATAGAAGAAGTATAAGAAGGTATTGTAAGAGAACAGTTGAGAATGATAAAATAGAAAAACTTTTAAGGGCTGCAATGCAAGCACCATCGGCAGCAAACCAACGACCTTGGGAGTTCTTAGTAGTTGATGATAAAGATATATTGAAGGAATTAGCATGTACAAGCCCTTATTCAGGTATTGTTGCAAATTCAGCAGTAACATTTGTGGTTTTATCAAGAAAAGATGGACTGATATTTCCAGACTTTTCACTGCAAGACATGTCAGCAGCTGTAGAAAATCTTCTTTTAAGGGCGGCAGATCTAGGGCTTGGGGCAGTTTGGGTTGGAGTCTCACCTGTTGAAGAGAGAATAAAGTATATAACAAACATGTTTAATTTACCTGAAAATATTGAACCCTTTGCGTTAATTCCAGTAGGATATCCAGATGGGCAGAAAAATGAATTTGTAGATAGATTTGATGAAACTAGAGTCCATTATAATAGATGGTAAAACACTAGTAAGAGCCGAAGCACTAGAAGCTGAGGCTCTTATTACTAATTAAAAGGAGGTTATTATGTAGTAAAGTTATAGCTCAATATAAGTATCAAGTAAATCCTCAAAATCTTAATATTTTCAGAAATATATTAAAGAAAATAAAATGCAAAATAACGGATATGGATCTATGGCTAAGATGATGCAATCTATAGACATAGAAGATATGGGCAAATGATGGGGAATTAGTATAATTGAATTTAAGCATGAGGTAAGACAAAATTAATGGATATAAATATGAAAATGAAAGGATGATTGAATATGATGGGAATTTGGGATGGTATGATGATTATAACTATATTTTTAATTGAAGCTGTTATATATGTAATTTTTAAGCAAGAGGAAAAAAGTTATGTTAAAGTTTGCAGCGTTAGCGACAATTCATTAAATATATTAAAAGAAAGATTTGTAAGTGAAGAAATGAGTTAAGAAGAATATTTGAAATAAAAGCCATATTATTACAAAAGCTAAAGAATTTTGGTGTATTTTATTAAAATTAGAATAATAGAGTAAGATGTATTGCTCTATGGAATAAAAATATTTGGCATATCTGGTAAAAGGGTAATACTATACAACAGTAGAAATAATATAGAGTTATCTAGCTACCTTTATATTATTTTAGCGTATTAAATACAAGTATTAACTTCATTAGCAATCTTAAAAAGTATTTTATAATCATCACCAAAGGTACTTAATGAATTAGAGTTCTCATATAGTTTTGAAAATAACATATACCTTAAAGTAATACATTCTAAGTTTCTAAATGATGGTCGATTTAATTGAGCAATTATTTCTTTTTCGCGTGAGTCAGGGGCAACTAGGAAAAAGTTATATTGTTTAGAGCGTAGTGATGATGCTAAGTCAACTAAACGCAATATTCCTGAATATATGGAGGTGCTTTTTTCTACTTCAATACGGTGTTTATTTAATGCTTTTTCTAATTTATTTTGCTCAAAGTTTAGTGAAGTTTCCCAATTCTCACTTAAAGAAATTTTTCCGGTACCTACATCAAATAATAAACCTGAAATAGCACCTAAGTCTTTTGATAATAAAGGATTTAGTTCTTCATTAGTTTTTATAATTACTTCTCTCATATGTAAATAATCAGTCCAAGAGCCGGGTTTCTTTTTATCAGAAAAAATAGCATTAAATCCATTTACCATGGCAGTATTAAAAGGAGGCATTAGCGTAGGATGCAAGAAATAAAGTATATTTGCTACGGCTGGACCTAAGCCTTTTATCTTATAACTATCTAATTTTATAATTTCTTTTATTAACTTGTCCTCATTATTAGCTGACAAACAAGATTCTAAAAATTGACCAAAAATCTTCTTGTTTTCTTCATTTTCATAAATATCAGGTATTCTAAGTTTAGGTTTCCAAAAAAAGGGTGTGCCGCACCTTCAAAAACTTGCTTTTGTTCCGTTATGCACTTAAGGACAAATTCTAATGGAGAACCTTTAAAGTCATTTCCGAAACAATTAGTTTTAATAGAATTAATGATATCTATTACTCCACGTCTTATTGATCTAAATGCTTTAAGTCTAGTTTCGTTATACGTGAGCCATGTGTTATAAACAGATTCTGAATCATTTTTATATTGATTAACGAGTTTAATCATATTTGAATTATCCATGAGCATGCCTCCATAATATGTTTTTATAGTATTTAGGATAGCATACAATAGCAAAAATATATATAATATGTAAACTGAGAAAAATAATTTAATTTAGATGAATAACCGTTTAAAGGAGCAGGTACTATTATCGTAGTTGGGCGTAATGAAGTTAAAGGCCTTACAACTGCAGCTGGTCTTTGGGCCTGTGCATGTATGGGACTTGCCATTGGAATTGGCTTTTATGAAGGGGCTATTATATCATGCTTTTTTTAATAGGTGTATTATCAGTACTTCATAAAGCAGATTTACATTATAGAGCTCTATAAGATGTTTCAGTTTTTAATTTTCCTAATTTCCATCCCAATTTACCTTTTATTAATGCCTTATCAAAAGTGATTTCTTTATTATCAAAGTCAATATTACTCTTTCATAAATTAATTAATGAAAAAGCGAAGAGTAGTGATATTACTATTTTGCTACGAATGAATAGGAAAATATATAATTCGAAATAATTATAAATGATCTAAACAATAAGATATTTATAATTCATGCTATAATAGTAAATTATGATTAAAAGGTATGTAACTTTAGTATAGAAAGGAAAAATATATTTCAATGGATAACAATGTTTTATGGTATAGAGAAAAACAAATTGAAAGAACTATAAATAATTTAAAAAAACGTAATATGGCAGGATTTTTTATTAATGATGAGGTGGAATTAATAAAACTTTTAAAAGAGCTTATCGATGAAAATTCTGTAGTAGGTGTTGGAGATTCGATGACACTTTCTGAAATGGGTGTTATAAATTTTCTTCGTGAAGGTAAATATAATTTTTTAGATAAGTACAGAGAAGATATTACAAGTGAAGAAAAAAAGCAAATATATATACAAAATTTTTCTGCTGATACTTTTATATGTAGTACAAATGCTTTAACTGAAGAGGGAGAACTATATAACATTGATGGTAATGGAAGTAGAGTTGCACCGATGATTTATGGGCCTAAACAGGTTATTCTAGTGACTGGAATAAATAAAATAGTTAAAGACATAGAAGATGCTGAAAGAAGAGTTAGAAGTTACTCCGCTCCAATTGACGCTAAAAGATTAGGAAAAGATACTCCATGCACAACTTTAGGGTATTGTGTAGATTGTAAAAGTTCAAATAGAATATGCAATGATTTTACAATTATTAGAGGGCAGTTTATTAAGGATAGAATAAAGGTAATTATTGTAGGAAAGCAGCTAGGATATTAATTAATTAGTTATATAGGAATATTAATGACGGATTGATATACTACAATATTCAGAAATATTTATGATAAGTAACTATTAAGATTCATGCTCATAATATAAATTATTAATAAATTCTTTGGAGAAAGATATGTTTGAATCATGATGAAGTTGCAATTTATGTGAATGACAATTTGTATAAAAGGATAGAGATTGAAGAATGGAATTAAACATTTACAGTATAGTAATTTAGATTTTTATTGTTTTGAAATTATAAAGGAATTCATATACCACAATATTCAAAGAAATGAATTTGTGGTATTTTTGTTCTTTTATAATATTGCATTCGCAAAATATTTTATTATTTGTAATACATTTAGTTATATGATGAGGTGGAGTGTACAACATAAAAAAAGTATATGTAATTACAAACTATTTTCTACAAAGTTCAGCAAATTATAATGGTGCTAATAAAGTATTTTGAAGATGTTATGTGTTACGTGAGGGAGCTAATAAAGGTGTGTGGATTGAAACTCAAAACCTGCAAGCAAATGCCTAGAATTAAAAGAAACTTTGAGATGCTGGTGTTATGATATAAAGTAGTTTTTAGGGCATGGGCGTAATCCTGTGCCCTTTATTTTTTTATATACTCCTCATAAGGAAACGGAACTATAATTTCTCCATCAACAACATTATAGTTTGTATTTTCTGTGGGACTTAAATTGTTAACTAAATTCATTCCCACATTATAGAACACTTCTGCTAAAACTTTAGGATCTTGAATAACAGTACCAGTCATAAGTCCTTTATCAATTAGATATTTTGCTTCGGGAATTCCATCAATTCCAACAATAGCTATATTTTTTGATTTTTCACCCTTATTATAGCCATATTTTTGAAGTGCCTCAACTGCCCCTATTGCCATATCATCATTATTTGAAATTATTGCCTCAAT
>Ga0079104_1002028_pt1 | contig 11801 bp, 7 predicted proteins | sample MedtruBG_FD_76829 | JGI IMG/M metagenome (GOLD analysis project Ga0079104, IMG submission 76829) | Root nodule microbial communities of legume samples collected from California, USA - Medicago truncatula BG | ecosystem: Host-associated > Plants > Roots > Nodule | place: USA: California... | reverse complement strand
AATGCCGACCCGGTGTGCAGCAAGTCCGAACATCACGGCGTGATCCTCAAGGCCCGCGAAGAAGCCGAGACCGCCACCCAGACCATCGAACAACTGGCCTTTCGCAATGAACGAAACTCACGCCTCATCGCCAAGGGCTGAGCCTTTCAGCGCCTCGCAAGCCGTCGCCGCCGGCATGGATTTCGCCGAACTGCAGCTCGGCGCCCACGGCCTGTTCTGGAACGAATATAGCCCACAGGATGCCGCGTGCCGCCTCTGGCAGTGGCGCGATGGCGTGGCGCGTTGTCTGACGCCAGATGGTTTCAGCGTGCGCAGCCGCGTGTACGAATATGGCGGCGGTGCGTTTTGTCTGACGCCTGACGGGGTGGTTTTCGTCAACGAAGCGGATCAGCAGATGTACCGGCAAACGTTGGCGGGTTCACCTGAGCTGCTGACCGCCGGCGATAGCCGATTTGGCGATTTGCAGTATGCGAACGGTCAGATTCTGGCGGTCGAAGAGCGGCAGGACCAACATCGCCTGGTGGCGATTGATCGGCTTGACGGTGCTCGGCAGGTACTGGCGGAGGGCGCAGACTTTTACGCATCGCCGAACTTGAGCCCGGACGGCCAACGTCTGGCGTGGATCGAATGGAGCCGACCGCATCAGCCGTGGACCTCGACGCGGTTGATGGTCGCCCGGCGTCTGCCCGACGGTGGATTCGGTTCGCCACGCTGCGTGGCCGGCGATGAGATGCAGGAGTCGATTCAACAACCGCGATTCGATGCCGAAGGTCGCCTGCACTGCCTGACCGATCGCGGCGGCTTTTGGCAGCCTTGGGTGGAAACATCCGACGGTTTGACTTCATTGCCCGCCGTCCCGGCCGACCATGCACCCGCGCCGTGGCAACTGGGCGGCTGCACCTGGCTGCCGCTTGGCGAGCGTTTCCTGGCCAGCTGGAGCGAAGGCGGGTTTGGCCGCCTCACTCTGGGCGATGAAGACTTCACCGGCGACTACAGCCGCTTCCGCCATCTGGCCTTGGATGAGCAAAATATCTACTGCATTGCCGCTTCGCCGGTCAGCCCCGCGGCGGTCATTGCCATTGATCGAGCGACGCGCAAGTGCACCGTGTTGGCCGGCGGCATCGCGCCGTTGCCGGCCGAGCGTATCAGCCGCCCGCAAACCCTGCGCTATCCGAGCGGCTCGGGCGAGGCGCACGGGTTCTTTTATCCGGCCATGGGCGCCGAAAAAACACCTGCACTGGTGGTGTTTATCCACGGCGGCCCGACGTCGGCCTGCTACCCGATGCTTGACCCGCGTATTCAGTACTGGACGCAACGCGGTTTCGCTGTCGCCGATCTCAACTATCGCGGCAGCAGCGGCTACGGTCGGGAGTATCGCCAGGCGTTGCATTTGCACTGGGGCGAGGTCGATGTCGAGGATGCCTGCAACGTCGTCGCGTACCTTGCCGAGCAAGGGTTGATCGACGGGCAACGGGCGTTCATCCGTGGCGGCAGCGCGGGGGGCTACACCACGTTGTGCGCGCTGGCGTTCAGGCAAGTCTTCCGCGCTGGCGCAAGTTTGTACGGTGTCAGCGACCCGGTGGCATTGGGCCGGGCGACGCACAAGTTCGAAGGCGATTATCTTGACTGGCTGATCGGCGATCCCGAGCGAGACGCGGAACGCTATGCCGCCCGCACACCGTTGCTTCACGCTGACAACATCCGCGTGCCGGTGATTTTCTTTCAGGGTGAACTCGATGCTGTCGTCGTGCCGCAGCAGACTCGCGACATGGTCACAGCGCTTGAGCGCAACGGCATTGCCACCGACGCGCATTACTATCCGGACGAACGCCACGGCTTCCGCCGCGCCGCCAATCAGGCGCACGCGCTGGAACAGGAGTGGCAGTTTTATCGGCGGGTGATGGGGTTTGCAGACTGAGATCCGGGGTTGCCCGAATCGCTAGCAGGCTAGCTCCCACACTGGATTCGTGGTGTTCACAGAAACCCTGTGAGAGCCAGCCTGCTAGCGATGGCGATGCATCTATCGCCGCGCAATCAGCGCTTGGCGATGATATACACCGCATGCACGATCCCCGGAATATACCCGCACAATGTCAGCAGGATGTTCAGCCAGAACGCCCCGCCGAACCCGACCTGCAGAAACACGCCCAGTGGCGGCAACAGAATAGCGATGATGATGCGAATAAAGTCCATGGGGCAGCTCCTGAATGGGGGTTGGCTCACTTGAGCCATACAAGCTAATCGACCTGCGCCGTTCGTCAGGGTTCAGTGCGTCTGCTATTTCATCGCCACTACCGACAAAAAAACGCCCCACGCCAAAAGAAATCGGGCGTGGGGCGTGCGTTATACCGCGAGACGGTTCTGGAAATCGGGTAGGAAATTTCAGTTCAGACGGCAATCCCTTTGCGGCATTGCAGTTGTGCCGTGCGCACGCGGGAGAACGCGCGGCCCAAACGCTGGAGCATTTCGTCGATGTTGGTTTTGCTCACCGTGAGGGCCGGGGTGAAGCGCAGGCAGTTGGCTTGTGGGGCATTGAGCAACAGGCCTTCGTGCAGGGCGGCGTGGGCCACGGCGTTGGCGCAATCGTCGGACAGGCTCAGTCCGTAGAACAAGCCTTGGCCACGCAGGTCGCCGTGACCGTAGCGGTGCGCCAATCGCGACAGACCGTCACGCAGGTGCTGGCCGTTTTCCCTGACCTGAGCGAGAAAGCTGCGATCGTGCACGCTATCGAGTACGACCAGGCCAGCCGCCGTCATCAACGCATTGCCGTGATGAGTACCGCCAAGTTCACCCACATCGAAACAACACGCCTTGCCCCGCGCCAGCAGCGCAGCCAACGGCACACCACCGCCAAGGCCTTTGCCGAGGACGACGATATCGGCGCGCACGCCGTAGGATTGTTCGGCGAGCAGGCTGCCGCAGCGGCCGATGCCGGTTTGCACTTCGTCCAGAATCAGCAGAATGCCCAGTTCACGGCACAGGCGCTCGACACCTTTGAGGTAATGCTCGCTGGCCGGGATGACCCCGGCATCGCTCTGGATCGGCTCAAGCATGATCGCTACGGTTTGCGCATCGACGGCCGCATGCAGCGCCGGCAAGTCGTTGAATGGCACCTGATCGAAGCCCGGCAGCAATGGCGTGAAATGCTGCGCCAGGCTCCGGCCATGGCAACCCTGCTTCGCCACGATGATTCGCGACGCGCCACCGCGATGCAGTTGTCCCCATTTACGCGCCAGTTTGATCGCGGCTTCACAGGCCTCGCTGCCGCTGTTGAGCAGATACGCCTGATCGCTCTGAGTGCTTGCGCACAGACGCTCGGCGAGGCTGAGCATGCTGCGATTGTGCAGGTTGAAACCGGGATTGATCAGCGCCTGCGCCTGGCTGGCAATCGCTTTGACCAACGCTGAAGGACTGTGCCCGAGGCTGTTGGCACCACCGGCCTGGGCAAAGTCGAGATACGCGCGGTCCTGGCTGTCCCACAACCAGGAGCCCTGACCCCGGACAAACACCTGCAAGGGGCGCTCGACGCTGGGCATCAGGCGCTCAGCGCTGACATCAGCATCAGCCGCGCTTGCACCATTGACCAGAACGAGATCATCAAGACTCGGCGTCTGGCGCCGCAGATTGAACAGATTCATTGAGAAAAACCTCTCTCGAGGTGTTTTGAACTGCCTATGCAAACTTCTTCAAAGCAAACGCTGATCATCGCGCTTTCCGGCCCTGTAAGCCCTGTGAATGCGGTTAGACTAGGCTCACCGACGGCTTCGAGCCATTTCGATTTAGCAGCCATTTCGATAAGCGTTACTTATGGATTTCAAACAACTGCGTTATTTCGTCGCGGTCTACGAAGAAGGCCACGTCGGCCGCGCCGCCGAGCGCCTGTCGATCTCGCAACCGGCGCTGTCGCAGCAAATCCGCCAGCTCGAGCAGAACCTCGACGTCATCCTGTTCGAGCGCAGCAGCAAGCGCCTGCTACCCACGCTCGCGGCGCACACTTTGTATAACCATGCCGTGCCGCTGCTCGATGGATTGCAACGAGCACGCGAGGCGCTGGGCAACTTCAAGGGCCAGGCTCTGCGCACCCTGGCAATCGGCGTGCTGCAAACGGTGCACACCAGCCTGGTGCCGCAAATGCTTGAGCGGGTGCGCAAGGCGCAGCCGCATCTGGTGGTGCAGATCTATGAGCTGACGGGGCTGGAAATCGAACGGCGTTTGCTCAATGGCTCGCTGGACATTGGCATCAGCTATCTGCCCCCGCGCCAACCGGGTCTGCACGGCGTGATGCTTTATGAAGATGAACTGACACTGGTGATTCCAGCCGATCACCCCTTGCGTGAGTTCAAGAAAGTCTCGATGCGTCAGGCAGCCGAATTGCCGATGTTGCTGCTGGGTGAAGAATTTCAGATTCGCCAGATCTGGCAAGCGCAATTGGCCAGCCTCGGCCGGCGCCCGCAGGTACAGGCTGAGCTGAACAATATGGTGGGGATTCTCGACAGCCTGCCGCATACCCGACTGGCGACGGTACTGCCGGGACAATCACAGCGGCAGTACGACGATCAGGATTTGCTGTGGAAACCGCTGAGCGAACCGCGCGTGCCGCTGCAGGTCGGTCTGGTGTGTCGTGATGTGCAACGCCAGCAGGCCTCGTTGGCGCTGCTGCGCGGTTTGCTGGAAGAAGTGCTGGAGCGCGAAGTGCAACCGGCGCTGGATCCGCGGGCCTGAAACTTTTCTTCAGGCAAAAGAAAACCCCGCCGAAGCGGGGCTTTGCAGACTGTTTCCCTGACATCCATTTCACTCCGCCACCCTGGCAGAATCCTACGTGTCCGTGTTGTTGCTTTGCGCTTCCTGCGCGACGTCCATGAAATGTAGATTAGCCGTGGATCCAATTGGCGCCTATGGGAGAACAGCAGCACGTCACGTAAGCGAATGCTTACATGACGTTTCCTCATCAGAATTGAGCGGCATCCAGCAGGAACAACGACTCACTGCCGGCCTTCACTGACGCGCTTAACGAATGAATACGCGGCAGCAAACGGGCGAAATAGAAGCGTGCGGTGCCAAGCTTGCTGGCATAAAAATCATCCTGCGCTTCTTTGCCCAGCGCGGCTTTGGCCATGAGTGCCCACATGTAGGCATACGCCGTGTAACCGAATGCTTGCAAATATTCGACTGAGGCCGCGCCGATTTCGTTCGGATTATTTTTCGCCCGGTCGAGCAGCCAGGACGTCAGCTCGTCGAGCGTGTCGACTGCGTCATTCAACGGTTTGGTGAATTCGCCCAGATCCGCACTCGCTGTTGAGGTGAAATGGCGAATTTCATCGGCAAACAATTGGTAGAACGCACCGCCGCTGCCGACGATCTTGCGCCCGACCAGGTCCAGCGCCTGAATGCCGTTGGTGCCTTCGTAGATCTGCGTGATGCGCACATCACGCACCAGTTGCTCCTGGCCCCACTCACGAATGTAGCCATGGCCGCCGAAAATCTGCTGGCCGTGCACGGTGGTTTCCAGACCCAGGTCGGTGAGAAACGCCTTGGCCACTGGCGTCAGCAAGGCGACCAGATCTTCCGCACGTTTGCGCGTCGCGGCATCTTCGCTGAACTTGGCGGTGTCGAGTTGCATTGCCACGTACGTGGAGAACGCCCGGCCGCCCTCGTTCGAGGCTTTCATGGTCAGCAGCATGCGCCGCACGTCGGGGTGGACGATGATCGGGTCAGCAACCTTGTCCTTGTTCTGCGCGCCGGTTGGCGAACGGCTTTGCAGGCGGTCACGCGCATATTCAACAGCGTTCTGGTAAGAACGCTCGCCGGTGGCCAGGCCCTGAATGCCGACGCCCAGACGCTCGTAGTTCATCATGGTGAACATCGCGGCCAGGCCTTTGTTCGGCTCGCCGACCAGATAACCCACGGCTTCGTCGAAGTTCATCACGCAGGTCGCCGACGCCTGAATGCCCATCTTGTGTTCGATCGAACCGCAGTTGGCCGGGTTGCGCGCACCGAGGCTGCCGTCGGCGTTGACCATGAACTTCGGCACGAGGAACAGCGAAATGCCTTTCGGACCCGCCGGGGCGTCCGGCAGTTTGGCCAGCACCAGGTGGATGATGTTCTCGGTGAGGTCGTGTTCGCCGCCGGTGATGAAGATCTTGGTGCCGCTGACCTTGTAGGAACCGTCGGCCTGCGGTTCGGCCTTGGTGCGAATGATGCCCAGATCGGTGCCGGCGTGCGGCTCGGTCAGGCACATGGAACCGGCCCAGATGCCGGCATACATGTTTGGCAGATACGCAGCTTTCAGTTCTTCGCTGGCATGGGCGTTGATCGACAGGCAGGCGCCAGCGGTCAGCATCGGGTACAGACCGAACGCCAGGCTGGCGGAGTTGACCATTTCTTCGACCTGAGCCGATACGGCTTTGGGCATGCCCATGCCGCCGTAGGCCGGGTCACCGCCGACGCCGACCCAACCACCCTCGGCATACGTCTGATAAGCCTGGGGGAAACCGGCCGGCGTGGTCACGGCGCCGTCAGCCCAGTGGCAGCCCTCTTCGTCAGCGGCGCGGCTCAGCGGCGCGATGCTTTTGCTGGTGACCTTGCCGGCTTCTTCGAGAATGGCTTCTACGGTTTCGGCGTCGACAGTCTCGGCCAGCGCCGGCAGTTCGGCCCAGAGTTTGGCGACTTCGAACACTTCATTGAGGACGAAGCGCATATCGCGCAGCGGCGCTTTGTAGTCGGCCATGGCAAACCTCACAGGATCTGGATAGGTGATTCAGGGAATGATGTTTTCAGTGGGCCTGAGTGTACCTCAACAACTTTTGCGACACATAGGGTCAACCGGTGACCGTTTTGTTATTTTTAGTCACCGAGTTGAAATATTCGAGTGTTGCAAAAAAGCGGTGGCGATAGCGCTTGCTCCACCGCCACCCAACGCGGTGTCAAAGCGCAAACGACTCCGCCGGCAACGCCATCAGGCAATCACTCCCCGCTTCGATTGCCGCTCGATGCGCCGCCGTACGCGGCAACAAGCGCTTGAAGTAAAACTCGCACGTCGCCAGTTTGCCTTTGCAGAAATCCGCCTCACCCTCGCCTGCCTCCAACTGTGCCTGGGCAACCAACGCCATGCGCAGCCACAGGTAGCCGAGGATGATGTAGCCGCTGTACATCAGGTAATCGACCGACGCCGCACCGACTTCGTCAGGGTTTTTCATCGCCGCCACGCCCACCTTCATGGTCAGGTCGCCCCACTGTTGATTGAGGCCATTGAGTTGCGCGACGAAGCTGCCCAGTTGCGCATGTTCTTCATTCGCTGCGCAGAATTTGTGAACGATTTTGGTAAAGCCGCGCAGTAACTTGCCCTGACTGCCGAGTACCTTGCGCCCGAGCAGGTCGAGCGCCTGAATGCCGTTGGTGCCTTCGTAGATCGGCGCAATCCGGCAATCTCGCACCAGTTGCTCCATGCCCCATTCACGAATGAAACCGTGGCCACCGAACACCTGCATACCGTGGTTGGTCACCTCCAGCCCGGTGTCGGTCATGAACGCCTTGCAGATCGGCGTGAGGAACGCCAACAGATCCTCAGCCTCCTGACGGGCCTCGGCATCACGGCCCAGATGTGCGGCATCGAGCAATTGCGCGGTGAAGTAAGTCAGCGCCCGATTGCCCTCGTTGAACGCTTTCATGGTCAGCAGCATGCGCCGTACGTCCGGGTGGACGATGATCGGATCCGCGGCTTTGTCTGGCGCTTTGGCACCGGTCAGCGAGCGCATCTGCAAGCGATCGTTGGCGTACTTGATCGCGCCTTGAAAACTCGCCTCGCCCAGACACAAACCCTGCATGCCGGTGCCCAGCCGCGCATGGTTCATCATGGTGAACATGCAGTTCAGGCCTTTGTTCGGCTCGCCGATCAGAAAACCTTTGGCGCCATCGAAATTCAACACGCAAGTGGCCGACGCCTTGATGCCCATCTTGTGTTCGATCGAACCGCAGGAAACTTCGTTGCGCTCGCCCGCTTCGCCCGTCGCGTCTGGCAGGAACTTGGGCACGATAAACAGCGAGATGCCCTTGGTCCCGGCCGGCGCATCCGGCAGTTTGGCCAACACCAGATGAATGATGTTGTCACTCATGTCGTGTTCGCCGGCAGAGATGAAAATCTTGCTGCCGGTCACCGCGTAGCTACCGTCGGCCTGCGGCACCGCCCGGGTCTTGATGATGCCCAGATCGGTGCCGCAATGGGCTTCGGTCAGGCACATGGTGCCGGTCCATTGCCCGGCAGTGAGTTTGCTCAAGTAAGTGTTTTTTTGCTCTGTGCTGCCATGGGCATGGATCGCCGACATGGCGCCGTGGGTTAGACCGGGGTACATGCCCCAGGAGGTGTTGCTGGAGCCGACCATCTCGCTGATGACCAGCCCCAGCGAACTCGGCAGGCCCTGGCCGCCGTAGGCCGGATCGGCGGCCAGGCCGTGCCAGCCACCTTCGACATACTGTGCGAAAGCCTGCTTGAAGCCTGTCGGCGTGGTCACCACACCGTTGTCGAAGTGACAGCCCTCTTCGTCACCGCTGCGATTGAGCGGCGCGAGCACGTTTTCGCAGAACTTCGCGCCCTCTTCGAGGATCGCGCTGATCATGTCCGGGCTGGCGTCATGGGCGCCGAGGGCGGCGTAGTTACTGTGAAAATCGAAGACGTGGTCGATCAGAAAGCGCATGTCGCGCAGGGGAGCTTTGTACTCAGGCATGGTGGCTTCTCCGTCAGCAGATCGATTCAACCTACTGCCGGCCACCGCGCCCCACAATCATTGTGCAGGCGCTGAATGCGCCGTCATCACTCAACCCGCAGCGGTGTCCATGCGCACCGCGCCACGGCGATTCTGCCCGAACGCCATCACGCAGTTACGCCCCGCACCCTTGGCGCTGTACAGCGCCTGGTCAGCGGATTTCAGCACTTCTTCGGGTGTGCGTTGTTCCAGCCGCTCGGCGACACCAATACTGACCGTGACCGAAACACTCGACGCGCCGGCACCGGCGCGGCGCTGCCGGCCTTGCTGGTCATCCTGCGGGCGGTTTTCCTGGTTTCGCAGTTGGATGTTGTAGGCCGCAATCGACTCGCGAATCACCTCAAGGTGCGGCATGCACTCCTCAAGGGTCTTGCCTGCAAACACCAAGGCAAATTCCTCACCGCCATAGCGATAAGCCCTACCGCCACCGCTGATTTTCGACAGCTTGCTGGCGACCAGTCGCAACACCTGGTCACCGACGTCGTGACCGTGGGTGTCGTTGAATTTCTTGAAGTGGTCGACGTCGCTCATCGCCAGCACATAGTTGCGCCCCAGGCGCTGCATGCGTTCGTTGAGTGCGCGACGGCCCGGCAGACCAGTGAGTTCATCGCGAAAAGCCATTTGATAGGCTTCGTGCGCAACGGCGGCGGCAATCATCAACATCACCTGACTGCACATGATGTTCAGGGTGAACGGCAGGATGAAGGTCTTTGGCAACATCCAGAACACGCCGAGCAAGCCAACCAATTGCGCCGCGTGCAGCGGTCGCGGATGGCGCCAGTACTGCCAGGCCAGCAGCAGGAACGATGAAATGAATACCGGGTAGGACAGCTGGATCAGACTCATCCACGCCCCGTGCAGCGCCGGCCAGCGGATTTCCGACAGCCAGATCAGCAGAGCCTGGGGATAACTCTGCTCCAGCCCCAGCGCCACGCTGCCGAAGGCCAGCAGCACGGCAAACCGCGCAACCATGTCCTGGAACAGGTGCGTGCGTTCCTGCCACGCTGCAAACAGGCCGAACAACAACGGCAAAAGCAGACACACAAGGTGAAAGACCACCGCCGCATCTTCGCGGACCTTGCCGTTGTCGCGGTAATAATCGGTCTGGGTATCGAGCAGGAAGTAGGCGATGTACACCGTGAGCATCAGAAACAGTTCACGCTGACGTCGGTAAACCGCGCAGTACGCACCGCCCAACAGCAGCACCAGGGTCGGTAGCACGTTGAACAGCGAGGTAAAGAACACACTGAGGTCTTTGACGTACGCAGCCGCCAACCCCGCCAGCAACAACAGCAGGGAAGGCAGGAAATGACTGAAACGTACAGCGGAAGAACGCGGCAAGGGTAAGCTCCGACCCGTCATAGCAAAGAGATAGCATTGTGCCTGCAATGATGCTTGCGAAGCACTCACAATGTGATCCAGATCACATGCACCCTCTGTAACGGCAGAAAGCCTGACTATCTGAGCGATCCAGCAAGTTTTTTAACCTCGGCAGGACGCTGGCCACTATAAATGGTGGCCAGGTTGCGACGGCTACTCAAAGATCGTTGTAGAACGGCAATAGTGGCCCCTCCGCCGGCGAACGCCCCTCGGCACCGTAAGGTTTGAGATAGAGCAACGCATCGGCCGCTTGCCGGGTCGTGACCTTCGGGCTGACAGGACGCTGGGTCACGGCATTTTCATCGCCGATCTCACCCTGCGGAATCGCCAGCGACGGATGATCGAACGGTGCCCGTTCCCACGCCACGCGCGGATCGGTCAGACCGACCTCCATGAATTTCACCAGTGCGTCGAGTTCGTCGGGCGTCAGGTTGAGGTTGGTCATGTCCGGGTCGAGGTTGGAAGTATTGTGCTGATTGACCGCTGGGTGCTCGAAGCCGCTGGTGTTGTTGGCGTCCTCGCCACGGCGATCACCGCCGCGATTGTAGAACTCCATCACCTGCTTGAGCGTCGCGCGGCTGCCATTGTGAAAGTACGGCCCGGTCAGCGCGATGTTGCGCAGGGTCGGCGTCTTGAAGGCACCGTCGACCGAATCACGGAAGCCGACGCTGGGTTTGAGCGAGGCGTCGCAGGGGATCGCGGCACTGAGTGGCGCTTCGAAGGTGCAGACGTCGACGTCCAGTGGATCGGGAATGCTGCCGCCCTGCAGCACTTTGTTGTATTGACGGCTGAATGACCACGGGTTGCCCCACGCATCGGTACCGCCAAGCGCCAGGTCTTCGGCGGTCGGACGCACGCCCGTGTTATAGAAACCGTTGTCGTACAGGGTGGTCAGGTTGTCGGCCATGACCATGCGCTCGATACGCTCGCGCGGATGCATCAGCAAACGGCTGGCGGCGTTGGTCAACTCGGGGCCACCGTGACAGTTGACGCACTTGCCTTTGCCGAGAAACAGCTTCATGCCTTCGACTTGCTGGGTATTCATGGCACTGGCGTCGCCTTGCAGGAAAGCATCGAGTGGCGCCTGGTCCGAGACCAGCGTGGCTTCGTACATCTGAATCGCCAAACCGAAGAACAGCGGGAAGTTGGCTTCCATTTGCGTATACGGCGCGCCACCGACTAATACGCTTTGCGTGGCATTCCACAGCCGTGGATGGAAGGCATTCTTGATCAGTTCGCGATAGGTCGGACGTCGCGCGCCAGACACCGAGGCGAGCACCGAATCGGTGGAAGAGATGCGCTGTTGCTTGAGCATCAATTGGTCGAGCATGCGCCGGCCGATGTCAGCGAAGGTGCGACCACCGCAGGACATTTCCACGGCGCTGCCCGGCGGGCCTACCGCTTGCGAGGCGGCCGAGGCGTCATTGAGCGCCAGCCTGACTTTGCTGGCGATGGTACTGCGCTCGCTGGTCACGTAAATGCCTGCATCGGGATCGCGATTACCGAACGGCGAGAAACCGTTGAAGACGTTGTTGGCCCGTCCGTCCCAAAAGTTGCGCACGTTGAACGCGGCATTGATCACCGACGGCGCATTGCGCCCGGTGCTGCGCCGCACGTTGATGCCGCCGACCTGAAAGACACCGTCGGGCTGTTGAATGCATT
>Ga0079104_1002026_pt1 | contig 11824 bp, 10 predicted proteins | sample MedtruBG_FD_76829 | JGI IMG/M metagenome (GOLD analysis project Ga0079104, IMG submission 76829) | Root nodule microbial communities of legume samples collected from California, USA - Medicago truncatula BG | ecosystem: Host-associated > Plants > Roots > Nodule | place: USA: California... | reverse complement strand
GCCCTACCTTTCGAAGTTCACCGTCGAGAGCTTCAATTCCTACATCGCCCTATCGGAACGCGCCGCCGCGTCTGCTCTCTTGGACATTCAAAAGGCGATGCGGCCTTTCAAGAACGAGCGGATCGTTGCCGCAACCAATGTCACTGACATGGATCTTCGGGCAATGAAGCGCCGGCCGATCTCGATTTACCTGGCGCCGAACATCACCGACATCACCCTGCTGCGCCCCCTCCTGACCCTGTTCGTGCAGCAGGTGATGGATATTCTCACGCTCGAGCACGATCCCAATTCCCTCCCCGTCTACTTCTTGCTCGACGAGTTCCGACAGTTGAAGCGGATGGACGAAATCATGAACAAGTTGCCGTATGTGGCTGGCTATAACATCAAGCTCGCCTTCATCGTCCAGGATTTGAAGAACCTCGACGAGATCTACGGCGAAACGTCCCGGCATTCCCTGCTCGGCAATTGTGGCTATCAGCTCGTCCTCGGCGCTAACGACCAGGCCACAGCCGAGTACGCATCCCGCGCGCTCGGGAAGCGCACAATCCGCTACCAGTCGGAGTCCCGTACGATCGAACTGATGGGCCTGCCTCGCCGCACGAAGGTAGAGCAGATACGCGAACGCGATCTGATGATGCCGCAGGAGGTCCGGCAAATGCCGGAAAACAAGATGATCCTGCTCATCGAAGGACAACGGCCGATCTTCGGTGAAAAGCTTCGCTTCTTCCAAACACAGCCCTTCAAATCAGCCGAGGCGTTTTCTCAGGTCAACATTCCGCAAGTGCCGGAAGTCGACTATCTGTCACCGAAACCCGTGCCGGCGACAACCCCGGAATATGCCAAAGGGGGAGATCCTTCCGTCGAAATTCCCTCGCCGGCGCCAGCGGCCGAGGAGAAGCCTTTAACGGCCGCCGCGGCGGAGGCAGCTCCGGTCAAGGCAGAACCTGCGGCAGACGAGAAAGCTGCAGCACCTGCCAAACGCACCGTCAATAAAAAGGCGCTGCGCCCGAAGTCTAAGCCGACTGCTGCAAACACGGGTGGTGCGGAAGCATCTGCAAGCCTTGATGCAATGGAAGCCCGGATAAGGGCCATCGAGGAAGGCCTCAAACCAAAGGCCGCGCAGCTCAAGGAAGTGGTCGAGACGATAGCTGAGAAGCTTGGCGACAAGTCTTCAACCACACGCCGCAACGTCACGGAGATATTCAATGCTACTGTGCCTGACCCCGCCGAAGTTGGTGTCGCGGCCGAATAATGATCAAGCTCTCGTTGCTGCAGAGAACGATTCGCTTCCGTTAGTCTAGCTCCCGGTCAATGCGGTTCTGTGACCGCGCCAGTGGGATAATAGTGCTGAACGAGATTGGTCGAAGCCGCGTATTCCTGCGGTGACGACGGCCTTGCTTGAGCACCGGCGTCGGCCCTAGGGCCGGGTGCACCGCCCTGGAGTTCCTGCAGCTCGCCGGGACATCGATGGTGCTTTTGGCCACGGATATCAACGACCGCAGGAAATACGGCTACGAGTTCAACTGAGTTGTCTGGCTCTGGGTATAGCATCGGTTATGTATTAAAGTTGCTCAGGAGGGCCATCGGCTTGGAGGTGATCCTCTTTGATCCGGTGGCGATCACAAGTCCGGAATTTCGTTACTACAGGACGCACAATGGCTCGTCCGCGACGAACACGGCACTCGGTCCCACTTGTCCGCGGTAAATCGAGCCTTAAGCTCGACCCGCGCCTAGCTTACCTCGCCCAGCTTCCGATCAGCGCGTTGCGCAGGTTGAGAGACGCCGAGGATAGGTCATTACACGCAGTTGCGAGGCGAATTGGCGAGCTGAAACGATCCCCCGACGAAGCTGGCGCACGTCGCTTTGCCAATGAGCTTCGCAAGCTTGACGCCCAGCTCTTCGCTCCGCTAAGCGCCGGCGTGCATCTGCCGTACGACATCGACTCGCGGTTCAACGAGCCGTTCTTCTCCGTGTTCGTCCAAGGCGACGCGAGCGCAAGCAGGCTCAATCGCCTTGGCGCGATGGTCCGCTTCCAGTCACGCGATATCTTCACAGCCTTCCTGCCGCGCTCTGCGTTGCAGGCGCTCCAGCGATCGCCAACAATTCGTTTTATTGAGCTTGCCCGGCCTTGGTTCTACGACTTAAACACCGCTATCCCATTCACCCAGATCAATACATTACATGCGGCCCCCTCTCCCGTGAACGGCACAAATGTGATCGTTGGCGTGATAGATAGTCCGTTAGACATCTACCACCCGGATTTCCGCACTGGGAACGGACAATCGCGACTGCTGTTCCTCTGGGATCAGACTCTGATCCCCCAGGCCGGAGAATCCGGCCCTCCGGTCGCACCAGCGCTACCCGGCTTCATGCCAAGGGGCGGGGCTACTTACGGCGTAGAGTACAACCAGGCGGAGATAAATGCAGAGCTGGATGCTTTCGCGCCCCCCGACCACCCAGCCTATCAAATAGTGCGGCACCAGCCGCAGGCACCGCTGATCGGGTTCCCGATCAGTCACCTCCAGGGGCACGGGACCTTCGTGACGGGCTGCGCAGCCGGGAACGGCCTAGGGGGTGGAGGATTCGTCGGCGGTGCACCGGCGAGCACGATTATTTTCGTCAACCCACTCCCAGCCGCCAGTGTTCAGCTCGCAGCTGACAGTGTCGCTGTGCTTGATGCTTGCGCGTACATTTTTGCACGCGCCGAGCAAGCCGGGCTCCCCTGTGTGATCAACCTGAGCGCTAGTGACAATCAGGGTCCGCACGACGGCACAACCCTCGGCGAGCAGTTCCTAGACGGACTGCTCACAGTCCCCGGTCGCGCGATCACGCTCTCAGCAGGCAACTCGACTGGCAGTAAATCGCACGCCGCCGGCACGGTGGCGCAGGGTGAAACGGCGAACCTCAGTCTACAGTATCGGAACCCAACTTTTAGCGAATCGCACCAGAGTGACGATGTCGAAATCTGGTACGACGGCCATGACCGCTTCTCCGTTACGGTGACCGCTCCAACTGTGCCGCCGACCGTTGTCGGCACGATCTTCCCGGGAGAAAGCTCGCATCCAATTCCTGTGGGCGGCCACGGAACAACTGTTGCAGTCAGTTCGATACTCAATGACCCGCGGAATGGGGACAACTTAATCAGCGTCATCATCACCGTGCCAGATGGCCAGATAATCCCGGCGGGGGACTGGACCATAGCCCTCACCGGAATAAAAGTCGTCAACGGCGCCTTCAATGCGTGGGTCGATCGCAACAACCGTGGGTCCTCGGCTTGGCAGCCGCCGTTCTTACAAGAGACACAGCTCACGCTTGGTGTTCCCTCGACTGCGCGGCGGCCGGTCACAGTCGGCAATCACGACAAGACCGCACCCACACCGAATTTGGCCCCGAACAGCGGCCTCGGCCCGACACGGGACGGCCGCATCAAACCAGAGATCGCAACAATTGGGACTAACGTGACTGCCCCGAGCCCGCGAAACATGAACGCCGCGCCCAATCGGCAGCCACTCTACCAGTCGGTGAGCGGCACAAGCTTTTCGGCTCCCATTGTCGCCGGTGCTTGCGCCCTTCTCTTACAGTGTCGCCCGGACGCTACGTGGATCGATCTAAAGCGAATCCTCACTGACGCGGCCGGCTCGGAAGGACTTGTCACTCCAAATAACGGCTTCGGTTTTGGCTTTCTGCAAATTGGAGAAGTTTGCGCAGCGCCTGCGAACAAGATGGCGCGGGAGCCCTGGCTCACGAAGCTTGACCCCCGCTTGCAAGCACGGCTGGATAGCGCAACAGCGGCAGACTTGACGGAGGTCGTACACCTTTTGGTGCTTGTGCGCGGTCCCATCGAAGACCTTGAATCGCTCGACTTTAAGCCCGGCACGCAAGTGGGTGAGGTCGTGCTTGGCCACGCACCTATAGGCGCGATTACCAAGATGGCGCAGCATTCCTCTATCGCCTACATTGAGCTCTCACGATCGCTTGACTACGATCGATAGATAAATGCGTCGCCAGTATTCGAGGAAGCCGCCTGCTCGTTCGCGCTTCAACGATTTGAATGTCGGTAGCGGCAACCAAGCCGCGCCGACAGGTTTATTAGCAATTCGGATGATTGTCGCCTACCAATGCCGCGGCGAGTTCTTTGAGTTGGCGGGCATTCGTCGCTCCCAATATAACTGTCTTGATCGAACTTTCACGGCGAATTGGCTCTAATATGCCCATTAGGTCGGGGGTGAACGCCCCCTTCGTTAGCCCATCTAAGCCGACCATAGCTCCGGTGAGGCCAAGGTGTGCAAGCCACTGCTGGGCGTAAAGGTGCGGCCTCCCTCCTCGTCCAAGCACACCCCCGCATAGGATGCCATAGACTGCAACCGGGACACCAATCGCTCGATAGATGTCGAATTCAGAGTGGAGTGACTCCGCCACCACTGAATTGTAAAACGTATGTATCCCAAAACAGCCCCGACCCGTGCACCTCGAAGCTGCTAGCGCTGTCATGAGGAGCGGCCACGACGGACGATTCAAGGCAACCCCCGAGATCACTCCGGTGTTCAACAGAATGTATATACATTCCATGAGCCAACTGGGATCGAGGGCGACGTCTGCCGTTTCGATTAGCACAGTGGTTGCGCTGGAGATGCTGAGTCGTTCTATGCTTCTCAACACAGAAGCACGTGCGTGTTGGAGTGCCTTCTGGTGAGACAACGCTGGAAGCAACTCATGAGTATATATCTTCGTTGTTATTTCAATTTCCCTAATACATGAAGCTGAAATCCACTTGCCGAGCGCCGACTCGCTCCTACCCTCACAATACCGCGGAGATGTATCAAACGCAGCAATCCCAAGCTCCGCGGCCCCGTCATAAACGCGCCTCATCTCGTCGGAACTGATGTTCCGACCCCCAAACCATGTTCCAAGGCACAGCTGCTGATTATGTCCCGAATTCACGGCACCAGTCCTTACTTACGCCTCGCGCGGATCCACTTCTGGTAGGCTGATCTCGTCCTGCGGGTCTCGCGCCCCGCTTCTCTGTGCATGTCAAAGGCAAAGTCCCGGTAGCAGATCCACTCCGCTCTTAGCTCCGGGTGCGATCGTATATCAGATATTGTCGGCCCCTCACGTTGGAGTGCCGTCTCGTCAATTGGAATGATCTGCGCAATAGGCTCAGTCTTCCGCAGTAAAAATGAACATTCGCCCTGTTTCAATTGAAGATTTATCGTAAAGGGAACTCGAAAAACATCGGTCTCGACAAGCCCGGCTTGCGTGTGAAAAAGGTCATTTGCTCTATTCAGTGGGTTGAGTACTAGCACTTTTGTTCCAGGGGCTGTGGATATGAGAAAACCGGTATCGATCTGGAACACGCCGCGAATCTTCGAGCACCACCATGGGGTGGCCGATCCATGCAGCTCACGCGCGACTTCGCTCCAAAGGCGTTCGCGCAAGGGGTCATCGGTTGTGACACGAAACTCAGATTCGCTAGTATGGACAACTTCGGCTTCAAATGGCGGAAACAAGAAATATCCGAGCGTCGATGCTGCGACGAAAGGGCCACAGTGAACGGCGGCAGGATCGCTGATTTGGGCTGGGTCCAGCCCCATAGCTCGCGGATTGACGACCGCCGCCTGATATCGGACGAACTCGATCTGCCCTCGAGCCAATGTAGTCATGGCAGCTTCTTCAAAAATCTTTCGAGCGGACTCTCGAACGCCACATCAAGCCATTGTCGCGACCGTCGTCTTGGGTCATCACGCGTTTCTCCTCTCGGCCTGAGCGCGGGGACGACTAATGTCGCGCTTGGCTGAATGGGGTATTTACCCAGCTCCATGGCCTTGAGAGTAACGACTCCAGCCGACATCAGAGCGTTTTGCGAGAATGCAACTACGTGAACAGGATGTTCCTCAGAAAAGGTTTTCACGAGCTCCCTAGCTAGGTCTGTGATCGCCGGTGGTTTTGGCCTGTAATCCTTGGTGTGTAGATCTGTTGTCGACGAGCATGCTTGTAGTATGATGGCGGGTACCGAATTTTGAATCTTAGCGCCGCCCTCAACGATATTCCGCGCGTTCCAGACCGAGAAGCTGCCCTCGGCGAAGTATTGTGGGAATAAGACAAGGCAGTAATCTATAGTGGCAATTCCCGGAACAATAACTACTTCGCAATCCTGTCTGGCACCCATAAGATAGCTCGTGACGCCGCAAATGAGTCCCGGATGCCCACGTGTGAGCCACCCCACAACAGACACAGCAGACAGCTCGTCCAGAATCCTTCCCCCAATTCTCTGATAAGCGACTTCTCGAGGAGTGCCAAACTCGAACAGATCACTGAGATCGATGCAATGCCTCGTAGTCGCCCCAACGGTGTCAAAGACGTCCTTACACTCGGACGAGAAAAAAAGAGTGGAGCACCGCTCAATCGCTTCGACGGCCTCGCGTGTCAAATCTGAGAACGGTGAGAACCCCGTCCCAATACAGAACACTGTGCGACCTGAGCTATGCATTGCCTGCGACGAACTGTTCACAGGTCCGCGAAATTAGCCGTTCCAGTGTAGGGCCGGCAAACGACCCCGCACGTTGGCGGAACTCCTCCACCGGATAGTCGGAACACTCGGGATGAGGGTAGTCTGTCGAGAACATAATTCTCTCCGAGCCCAATTCCCGCACGACTTCTTCCAGATTCTCCTTATCGAGAGCTGTAAACCAAACGTGCTTCCGGATCAGCTGAGACGGCCTCTCTCCCGCAAGCGTCGGACGCGCGAAGCCTCGAGCGATTAGCAAATCCCATACGGAATCGAACTGTTCTAGCCATGGCCTCGCCCAAGCCGCTCCGTGCTCTACCGAGGCCAATCTGAGATTGCGGTATTGGTCAAATAGCCCATCACGGACCATTGCTGTCAAAGTAAGCATCATCGGAACGTGTGCCGCGACGCTCCAGATCACGCCATTGTGCTGGCCTTTGTTCTCGCCGAGATACCAACCCGCCTCGAAGAAATCCTGTGCTCCGGTGCCCATGCCGGAGACATGGAAATACACCGCGATGTTGAGATCGTTCAGCGTCGCCCATAGTCTGTCAAAGTCTGGGTGGCTCAACGTCTTTCCGCCATACAGTACCGGACGCATGGCCACGACGTTTACGCCCTGCCGCGCCAGTGCCCCCAACTCCCCTAACGACCAATCAAGGTGGGCCGGTGAGATTTGGCCGACTGGAAATAGCCGACGTCGGTCTGAGCCGCAGAACTCCAAGATCCATCGATTGTAGGCTTCCATGTTCGCCGCGATTGCATCTGGCGTATCGTGGAGATACCGCTCCCACATCGCACCCCAGGTAGGGGTGATTAACGCCTTTTCGATCGAGCACCTGTCCATCCACAGCAGTCGCGCTCCAGGATCATAGCCCGCTTTTGGCGTTTGCTCCTCATAGCTAAAGAGACTGTCGCGGACGTTTAGAAGACGAGATCGCGCGGCGGCGTAAACCCCACTTCGGTCCGCTTGCCCAGCAAGAGCCTCAATCGCAGCGATTCCGATCGGCGTGCTCCCGCAAACTTGGAATAGCTGACTTCCTTTAAACGTCATGTAAGAACGCCGCGCCAGCAGCCCGCCTGACTCCTCATTTTGGTCATCGATCGATAGGCACAAATCTCGCCGTTTTGGGTCAATGTACTTCAGCCAAAGATCTCGTGGCTCCAGAATGTGACTGTCCGCGTCGAAAGCATGTACGGTCATTGAAGCGGTCTCCCCTATGGAATGGCCTGGAGGCTTCCCCAGTGGCGCGATACACCGCCATCAACTACTAAGGTCTGGCCGGTAATCCATCCGGCCGCCTCAGATAGCAGGAACTCAACCATTGGTACGACGTCAGCCGGATGTGCCAAACGCTTGGCAGTGAGATGTCTTTCCTCCAGCCCACTGAGAAATCCTGGAAACGCATGAAAAACACCGTCTTCGCGATGTACCGGGCCGGGGGCAACAGCATTCACCCGGAGGAATGGACTAAATTCCCTGCAAGCGCATGCCACTAGGCAATCGATCGCTGCTTTCGAGATGCAGTACGAGGCGAAACCGGGTACCGGAATCGTCGCGTTGATTGAGGACAGTATCACCGCGCAGCCGTAGCGTTCCTCCAAGCAAAGAATCCGGCCAAAATGTGCGATTATGTTATAAGCAATACAGATATTTCGAGATATGAGAGCAGTCTCATCTGCGACTGACGTTCCCATCGGACAGTATTGACTCTCTGACGCGAAAATTGCAGCGAAGTCTATTCTCTCTGGTATCAGCGTATTGAAAAATACCTCAACTGCTCTGCAATCAGCCAGATCTATTTGCGAAAATTTCGAACCGGCGGCATAATCTGGGCTATTCTTATCGCAGCAGAATAATTCAAGCCCCGGATTGCGCGCGATAAAGGCTTGAGCCAGCCGAGACCCCGAGCCCGCTACAACGCCGCGACGTTTGTGAGCTTGAGGTCGCACCTGTCAGGTTCCAGTGACGGGGATTGCTCCGCTCGAGCCTGAGCGTTGTGCAAGAGCGGTGTTCAAGGCATCCCTTGTCCCTTGATTCAGCTCGCCAATATTGTTGGATAACAACTGCCAAGCGCCAACATAAGGAGCATCGAGAAGTGCCTCTACGCTCGATGGCGGTATGCAGGTAGAGAGAGCCTTAAACTCCTCATCAGTGAGACCGCCTCTGTACCCCGCAAGAGCCGCATCGGGATCGGCAATAACGGCCTTGGCAAAGGCTTGGTCTGTCAGCATTCTAAGGAGGACTATTCCGACTGTCTCAGTCGACATTGCGCACCCCTCCGATGTAGCAACCTATATTCTCTAAAATACCTGGCTACTGTCAAGCTCTTTGATTGCAAAGGGCAATGGTCACAGCATATAGTAGCGAAGGACCTCTTATGCGAACGAAGCCACTATCGGAAAAACGGCCTGCCAGGCGCCGACCAGCGCATACCGGCGATCGCACAGTAGCGTCGCTGCATGGCCCAGCAGACTCTGCTCGCACTTCCTCGGATTTGTTTCCTATCGAGGAGGTTTTCAACGCAGACTATTTGTATTTCATTCAGAATGCGATCGCGGAGGAAAGATCAAACGAAGATGCACAGCTTATTTCCAGACTGTTAGGGCTTAAGTCCGGTGATCGCCTTCTCGACCTAGGGTGCGGCGATGGTCGCATTGCTGTACGTTTGGCCGAGATGGGAGCACAAGTGGTCGGGGTTGACATTATCCCGTTATTTCTGCAGGAGGCTAGGCGCAGCGCCCGGGAAAGGGGCGTATCCGTTCGATTCCTCGAAGGAGATATGCGTCGACTGCCAGTGCGATGGACCGGTACGTTCGATGCTGTAATCTTATGGTATACAGCCTTCGGCTATTTTGATGAATCGACCAATTCCCGCGTACTGGAGGAAATCTATCGCATCCTCAAGAAAGGGGGTCGCGTAGTCATCGACCAGGCACATCGGAATGCAATTGTACGCCGCGAGTTTCCTGTTCAAGAAGTCACTGACGCTGGTCAAGACATCATGTTCACGACGAGCGACTATGACCCAAGAACGGATCGTGTGTACGTCAGGCGATCGACGATCAAGGATGGTGTGCGCCGCGACGTGGATTACTCACTGAGGATCTATTCTTTCGTTGAAATGAAGGAGCTTCTTGCAAGAATTGGATTCTCCTCAGTGGATGGGCTAGGCGAAGCAGGAACGCCATTAACTCTCTCTAGTCCGCGCATTTTATGCCTGGCGGAACGCTAGTTCATTGATCCACTTTGACAAGCGCCCGATTTGACTGAACTAGCGAAGTGCTGACGAAAAACGCCAACGTAGCCGCCTCAGCACCGGGTGCTCGAAAAGCTTTAACCCTCAGGACAGCAACTTGCCGTTCCCCAGAGGCATGGGCGTATCGGTCGCTGCTGATCCCGACAGGTAAGCTGAGCCTTCAAAAAGGCCAGAAGCTTGCAAAGTAAGCCGCGGTATCATTCAGCCAAACCATCGTGTCGCGATACCAGGCCATGACCGAGTCAAAGACTTCCTGGACGAAGGCTAGAAACATGGCGACGACGAAGATGAAGGCAAACACCTTCCCCAGGCCATCCTCTTTGGTGGAATCGGTCTGGATGACGTACTGTTGACGGTTATCGTTGAGCATTGTGTCTTAACGATCCCGCTCGTCGCGGTCGCGTTCCCTCTGTTCCATCTGTTCCCGCTCCAGCTCCTCGAGGCGAGGAATACGCTGTTGCGCGGGGTCTGTCCGTGTCGTTTCTCCGCTGCGCTGAGCGCCTTCCTTATCCTTGTTTAGACGATCTTGTAGGCGATTTGTAGCATCGACGGTGGACGCTAACTCGTGAGCCTCGCGCGTGTCGTCGAGGTCGGGCTCTGCTTCGGCAAATTCTTTCGCTAGCTCGTCCATATAGGCGTCGAAATCCTTTTGGGACGGCGGCGCTGCAATCTTGAAGTCCGTGTCGATCGTGACGCCATGAGCTCTCAGTTGCTCCAACTGCGGAGCAACACTGTCGATGTGACTTTCGTGCTCTCGCCGATCCTTCTCGATCGATGGAACGTAATCGACGCCACTCTCCCGAGCGGATGCGGCTTCCTCTTCATCATAGCCGTAGTCGGTTTCCGTCCGCGAGAGATCGAGAATATCCCTTGATCCAAGCTTGTCGAGTTGCCCGTTCATATCCGCGAGGAATTGCCGTTCGGCAGATACCTCGTTTCGGGTCGCATAGCTGTCCTCTGCAATGTCGCTCAAACGCTCATTCAGGCGGTCAATCCGCTCGGCTATGACCGTCTGCACTGCCTTAATGACGTCTGGGCGCCCGTCATCCTGTCGGTCCTGCACTTCAGTTTGTTTTTCCGCGCGATCGATAGCCTGCCGCAAATCCTGGTCCTGCTCGGCAACGTCTCTGAGGTAGCTGTTTCCTTCGGCAGCCAACTGCGCGGCCCTTTCCATCGCCTGCTGAAGGCCGGCTTGCATCCCGTCTTTGCGGTCGGCCGAAAACTCGCCGGCCTCGATCCGATCAAGTCCCTCTCGGTAGTGTTCGATTTCTATCATGGCCTCGTTGCCGGCCTCGACAATAGCCTCGCCGTGCTTGGCGACCGCAGCGTCCCACTCGTCGTTCGCTGAATCGTCGCGGCGAGGCGCCTCGGCGCCTTGCTCCGCCAATGCCTCTTTGCGCTGCTCGTAGAGGTCCACCAGCTCACGCTTCTGATTGACGAAATCTCGGGCCAAGCCGGCTACCTCGTCAAAGTCCGCCCGATCATCTGCCGAGACCGACCGCTCCAACTTGAACAAGGCCGTCTCGACCTTCTTCTCGTAGGTCTCAAACTCTGCTCGTGACATTTCGCGCAATTCCTGACCCTCCAAAACCGTCTCCTGCAATGTAGCCAAATTGATGCGGAAGTTCGATCCAAAATCTGCGCGAAGGACAGTTCCGCTCGTCTCCGTTTGCGCTCTCGAAAGCCCGGCTTCTAAGTATTCTCGATGCTGCGTGGCATAGGCCACGGTCTGACGATCACCACCCGCCAGAGCGACCTTCTGCCACGATTTCTGCGCCTTTATGATGTATTGCTGGCTCCGATCGCTCCTCGCGACCATGCGTCGGCCGCTACGCTTGGCGTCGTATCGTGCCTGCGCCGCCTCGCTCGTCCCGACATGCTCTGTGCGGCCTTCGCGGCTCACCGGCCGGACCTGGGTGCGCGTGAATGCCGGCGGGGCGGCAAACTCGCGCCGGTCGGTCATTTCCATCTCAATGCCGTGCTCCCGCGCCTTCTCTGCCATGACGGATCGCCATTCGCGAAACACGGCAGGCGTCGTCTCGATGCGATCACCGGAATC
>Ga0079104_1002021_pt1 | contig 11841 bp, 14 predicted proteins | sample MedtruBG_FD_76829 | JGI IMG/M metagenome (GOLD analysis project Ga0079104, IMG submission 76829) | Root nodule microbial communities of legume samples collected from California, USA - Medicago truncatula BG | ecosystem: Host-associated > Plants > Roots > Nodule | place: USA: California... | reverse complement strand
TTACTGCCCAGCCAACATCGGCGAATTGCCGAGTCTTCCGATTCCTCGGGCTGCGAGTTCCAGAAAAATGGTGCCGCTTACGTGACTCGAACACGTGACCCCATCATTACGAATGATGTGAAAGCATCTTTCATGAACCGACATTGCCCAACAGTGGATAACGCTAGAACCTTAGCATTTTCAGGCCTTGCGCGGCCATATGCCGGCCGTGTTAATAACACCAGCTAACAGCGGCAGACAGCCGCCTGTGTTACCCTGGCGTTACCCCGGAAAGCGGCATGTCAAAGACAATCCTGACCCAGAAGAAACTGGAATCGATCGGCAAGGCAGCCGCTGCTGAAGGCTATGTCGTCAGGACGGAAATTCCTGACGCGGGGCTTCCGGGTCTCTATCTAGTGGTGCAGCCAAGCGGCTCTATGAGTTGGGCGGTTCGGTACCGCCATGCAGGTCGGCCGCGGAAGATGACCATCGGGCCGTTCGTCTTAGGCGACGACGCGACATTTCCGCTTTCAGTCGCTCGGGCTGCCGCCAGGGAGGCGTTGCGCATCGTTGCCGACGGCAGAGACCCTGCAGCCGAAAGAGCCGAGCGTGAGGCGCAACGGCCGGCAGAAATGGACCTAGTTCCGGCGGTGTTGGATGACTTCGTCAAAAGGCACGTCAAAAAGAAAAATCGGGAGAGCACCCAGAAGAACACCATCGCCTTCATCGATAACGAAATCAGGCCGGTATGGAAATCTCGGGACATTAAGACCATCACCAAGCGTGACGTCGTTGACCTGCTCGACAAGATTGCCGATCGGGGCGCACCAGAATCCGCGGCGCGTGTGCGCGCCATCCTTAGCAAGTTTTTCAATTGGTGCGTCGATCGGGACATCGTTGATGCTTCACCTGTCCCGAAGGGCACGACGGCGAAACAGGGCTCGAGCCGTGAGCGCGTTCTGACCGACGACGAAATTAGGCTGCTATGGCTGGCCTGCGATAAGGCAGGCTGGCCCTTCGGTCCACTCGTTAAACTCCTGCTCTTGACAGCGCAGCGCCGCAACGAGGTTGCTCATGCAGAGCTCAAAGAATTCTCGCTGACGGGAAACGATCAGCAGTGGGTTATTCCGGAGGAGCGGACGAAGAACGGACAGGAACACGGCGTCCCTCTCTCCGCTCTGGCACTGCAGGTCATCGAGGCTCTCCCGAAGGTGGGGAAGAAGTTCCTGCTCTCGACGACAGGCGAAACGCCAATAAGCGGGTTCTCCAAGGCCAAAAAGATAATTGACGCTGAAATGCTGGCGCTAGCTAAGAAAGAGGCGGTGGAACGTGGCCTGGAGGCGGATGAGGTGAAGTTGGAGGCGTGGACCTTCCATGATCTTCGACGCACTGCCGCGAGCGGGATGGCGCGCCTCGGCTTTCCAGTCCACGTGGTCGAAGCCGTGATCAATCACAAGAGCGGTGCAATCCAGGGCGTCGCCAAGATTTACAATAGGTACGACTATCTCGACGAGAAGCGCCAGGCTCTCACGGCTTGGGCTGATTTAGTGCAGCAAATCGCGCTCCGGCAGGCCGCTGCGGCGCTTCCCTAAAAGGGAATGTCATCGTCTAAATCTCGACTAAAGTTCCCCGGTTCCCGCTTCGGATCAGATTTGGCTTTTACGGGCCATTCAGGAACCTTGAGTTTCGCTTCACCCAGAGCTTTCTGCATTGCCGCACCGGCAGCGAAATAATCCTTAGAGCGCCCCTCCTCGTGCATTTGGACGAACTCATCGATTCGCGGCCAGAGGACGTCCACATACGCGCTGATAATGCTGACGCCCTGCGCATCTTCGAAAAAGAATGGCCAGTGCTCTTTTGCGAATGCGAGTTGGCGCTCCTCCTCGTACGTCGGGTACAGCTCAGGGATGCGAGCGACGCGCAATTTTCTTACCCCTTCACTGACATGCCAGATATCTTGCCAAGTAGTATCTGGCTCGTAAGTGTCTTTGCCCGGAATAGGGTTGTTGCTCGCGGCAGCCATAATAGCGCGTTCAACGACAGTAGTGATTGTCTGCCCATTTAGGCGAGCAACGTAGTCCAGCAGAAACCGCGTCTTCGGGTCCAGCCGGATCGTCAGCATCTCCGTCTTTGCTGCTTTGGCAGTCGGTCTTGCCACAGATCGCCCTCCGATAACCGTCTTTCCCCATACGCCGCCTGTGAATTACGGGCAACGGCAAACTTTGTAGCATGGTTGCATTTGATGGTTAACGAGTGATCGTGTATATAGATTGATGTACGCAACTGAGGAATCGTGAATGAATCAAGAACATAGTGAGCGCGGTAAAACGGAGTTTCTGACCGGACCGCAGGTCGCCGAAAGGTACAAGATTTCTGGAATGACCCTTTACCGCTGGCTTCGGGACCCGAAGTTGGCATTTCCGCAGCCGATGGTGATCAATCGGCGCAAATTCTTCAATGAAACTGAGCTGACCGCCTGGGAACGCGACCGCGCAAAAGGTGCCGCATGAGGTCAGTAGAAAACAAAAAGCAGCAGGGGCTGAAGTTTGCAGACCGCACCCCCGCTGCTCGATCAGACATCGCTTTTGAAGCGACCTCCCAAAATCACCAACGGTAAGGACTGTCGATGACGACACAAGCTAAAGCACACTATCGCATGCGCGTCCAGATTTTGGACAAAGGTGAGCCGCTAGGGCTTCCCATAGCTGTGGAAGGACGCCTTTGCTGGGCGCTTCGAAATCTGATCGATGCCGGCGCCGCCGGTTGCACTCCGATCACCACGCCGGGGCCCCGATGGTCGCACTACACATGGCGCCTTCGCGGCATGGGTTTCGCAATCGAGACCATTCACGAGAAACACGGCGGCCCGTTCCCGGGCACGCATGCTCGATACGTGCTGCACTCAGAGGTTTCCCTGTTGGAAGACGCGAAGGTGGCCGCATGATGAATGTGGTTGCCGACGAGAAGGTGAGGGCCGCCGCTAGGTGGCTCTCCAATCAGAACCCTGTGCCGCCGCATGTCGTGAATGTTCTCAAGACGAAATTCGACTTGAAGGCACTGCAGGCCTGCGAGGCATGCAAACTCGCCAGCGATTTTAGGCGAGGTGCCGTCGAATGACAGCGAAAACCAGAAAGCCGAAGAAAAAGAAGGATACGAGCCTGGCGACGTGGAAGTTCGACCTTGAAAATACGGTCAATGCAGATCCGCGCCTCGGTCCAGCATGTTTGAAAATCGTGCGTGCATATTTGGACTTCATGGGGGACATCAATGCCGCCCCGTACTTGTCGCTAGTGCACCTTCGGGCGCTCACCGCGTTAACGGAGCACACGATCATCAAAGCTCGCCGTGAGCTCGTAAACGAGGGCTATTTCAAGGACGCCGGTAAAACCAGTTCTGGAGCGATCCGGTACCAGATCGTTAATGCCGGCAAGAATCGTGTTCTCGATCACGTCACCATCACTCGTGAAGTCCTCAAGCAGTTCGAAGCGGATAAAAAAGAGGAACGGAGAAGGCGATCTGCTGGCAACGAGCCCTGCAATTTGTCCACTGCAAGAATTGCAGGGCTGGAGCACAATCCGCACTGCAGAATTTACAGGGACAGCACTGCAGAGAATGCAGGGAATTACGTAGAGAATACCGTAGAGGTTATTAGCTATGAAGAGGAGGAACCTCTTTCTTACCATAACCACTACGCTGTTGTGTCTCTCGGTGACGACCCAACACAGCCCTTCCCGATACCAGCAAACGACGATGAGGCAGAAAGCCTTCTGGACACGATTTGCGCCGACGTGCAGCGCGTCGAGTCCGTCAGGCGTACCCTAAAGCTGTTCCTGATGGGCGGAACTCTGTCACCGCAAAGAGCGGTGAATATCCTTGGTAACGAGGCGAGGACCGCGGCATGAGCGAAACACAGATCATCGTATTCCCTCTCACAAGGCGAATGGGGAAGATCAGAACAGTCGCGGCGACGCTGAAGGCGATGCGCACGGAGAAAATGGCGCGCGCCTATCGGACACAGATCACCGCGGCTCTGCTCAACCAACTCGGCAAGCTCGGTGTCGAGCCAAGTGATCAGCATGAGTCGGTTTTTGAATTTTGGCGCGCGGTCCACGACGAGATTGCGAGAAGCATTGAAGGGGCAGCTTGATGGAAGAACGCCATTTCCCCGTTTGGGATCAGCAACCGAGCGAAGAATTCGTGAGCGGCTGGCATGAGCATCTGAACTCGACCGGCTACCCGGAACTGTTCGATCGTGTGTCCACGGCGCGGCCGTTCAATCTGGCGGACGTGCGCCTCCTCTCCGGCGAGCTGCGGGTGCCGGTTCTGCGTCGCGAAGACCAAACGCTGGTGCCGTGCCCGCTGTGCCAGCCGAACAGTCCTAAGTTCAAGGTTGGGCGCATGGCCTGGTTCCCGCACGAGAAGACGGTTCTCTTCATCGGCCATGAATGTGCGAAAAAGCACATCGGCGAAGACTATGTGAAGGCTGACGACCTCTATCGCAAGCAGGCGCGCTGCCGGCGCTATCAGGCGTCGTGGGAAGAGTTCCAATTTCGCCGTGAGGATCTGTGCACTTTGGTGGCGCGCATGATGCCGGTGGCGAAGTCACTAGAGCTCTCGCGTTGGCACCAGTTGGAGAAAGATGCGCCAGGGTTCGCGCCGTTTCTGCATAACGAACTGTCCCTGATGAACGGCTCCATCTCTGTCATGGTGGATACCGGGCTGAAGGACGACCGGAAGAAGAGGATATTCGAAACTCTGCATGTCGGGGCCGTCCGCGGCTACGAAGTACTCGGCTCGAGCCGCCGACCGGTGAGGGACCTGGAAAAGGCAAAGCAGGTCCTCGATGACATTGCCAAGCCCTTGCCTGCTTGGAACGCGAGCGACGATGACACGGCCGGCATGGAGGAAATCCTCTCCCGCGGTCTCCGTGCAATGTCGATGCTGAAGAGCCTCCGCGAAACGCTCGCCTTCCTGCTCGGCGCGCGTGGCTTCTGGAATGCTGAAAACCTGGCAGTGCTGGAGAGATGGGGCCGGATGGATGAATCCCCGTTTGCTTCGTTGGAATTCCGCAGAGAGGGCAACCGAGTGTTCCTTCGATCGGAGAGCTACCAGGGCAAGCACTACTCGAACATCACCGTACCGGAAACGCTCTATGCGTATCTCCCCGATCCGGAGAGCTACGCTCCCCTGAGCCCCATCAACGAAATTTACCCGGATGCAAGAACATGGCGCACATGAGCAAAAACCGATTCCGTAAATTCACTGGCAAGCGCTCCTATGAAATCGACCATGCGGCTTTTTCTGTCGGGCTTCATATCTTCGCTGATGGCGCTTGCGAGCCCAACCCCGGCCCTGGCGGATGGGGCGTGGCAGTCTACAGGGACGGCGTGGAAGTTGCTTCCGATCACGGCGGAGACGCAGACACCACGAACAATCGGATGGAACTGAAGGGGCTGCTGAAGGGCATCGAGGTCGCAAAGGCGCTCGGGGCTCCTGCGGTCCTCTGGTGCGACTCTCAGTATGCGGTGAAGGGTGCGAATGAGTGGATGCACAATTGGAAGAAGCGGGGCTGGAAGAAGCCGGGGAACGAGGAGCTGAAGAACATCGAGCTTTGGCAATCGATCGACGCTGCTCTCTCCGGCGCTGACCAGATCACCATTCGCTGGTGCAAGGGGCATGCGGGTATCATCGGCAACGAGCGTGCGGACGAGCTGTCGAATATCGGCATAGCATCCGTCCCCGGCGTGTCGACGGTGCAAGAACCTGTTGATTACCTGACCGTCGAATATCGTAGCCACATGGGTGAATAGTGCTGGAATCTCAATTATTTGCTATGCTTCGCAAATCGGAAAACGAGGGCATTTGAATGGGTCACTGGTACGTGTTGAGGACGCGCGCAGGGCAGCAACAGAAAGCCATGCTCGAATTCGAAGATAACGGCATCACGGCTTACTGCCCAACGATGCGACGGGAAACCAGGCACCATCAGACCAAAAAATGGATGATGCGCGAGTACCCGCTATTCACCGGCTATGTGTTCGCGAACCTTCGGATATCGGACTTCGGCACGCTTCGCGATATGCGTTCTGTCCTCTCTTTTCTGGCTGATGCCGGCGGCACGCCTATTCCGGTGCCAGGCGATGTCGTGGAAGACATCCGCGACGCTCAAGAGCGCGGAGACTTCGACGTCCTCCGGCCGCCCGTTCGTCGACTGAGGGCTGGCGACACCGTGCAGGTCAAAGACGGCCCGCTTGCCGGTCATTACGCGTCAGTAACGAATATAGTAGGCCGGCGTGCAATCAAAGCTTTTGTGGAAATGTTCGGAATGCTGCGCGAGGTGGAAATCGGGCTTGAAAGTATCAGGCGAGTAGCTTAGATTGTCGCTCAGCGATTTGCAGCCTGTTCTGCTGGGCGCCATAGAGTGACCCACGAGGCTCCGGGGAGGTTTCGCGCTCCCCGCTACGGGCTTCTATTGTCAAAATTTGTCTCCTTTTGGTCGACTGGACGGATGTGGCTGCCCTAAGCTGCAGCTTCATCCTTCTGTAGTTTTTTTAGGTCCCGTCCTGTGAGCGATATTTCTCCGCCAGGAACCTTTAAGTTGAGCGCGGAAGCACGACCCAGAATTGCTGACGCCAAGTAGTCGGCGGGATGCATATCAGCGGAATCATCTTTCTCGCCCTTGGAGAAAAGATTTCTCGATATTGTCTCGAGCAAATGCTCTGGCATTGGTCGATCTTGCGAGAGCTTCCACTCCAGAGCAGCTTCGACCACCCAGCTTGCTCGGTCGATATCCAATTCAAATTGCTTCAGGTGGAATTCAGCGTCGGCATACCGTTCAAACCAGCGGTTCATCCACCGCAAGTACCATGCCATGAGGCCCAGCAGCGCGAGCGTTATCGAGGCCGGCTTGAGACCCGTCACAATAGTTTGAGCTGCACTCGCATTTTGCGGAAGCGAGCCAAACTGAAGCGAAAAGTAAACCACCAGAATGCCGAGAAAGATCATCGACGCAATCACCGCGACGTGAATCGGCCTTCGATTAGCGGTTGTCTCGGGCGTAACGCGTAAGCTGTCGGCCCGTTGAGCTATCTTGGCCTTTAGGTCTCTATGCAATTCGCGTCGAGCGTGCGTATTGCTACGGTCATCCAGCTCGCGCTCTCTGCGAGAGAGTAGCTCCTGTTGCTCGCTTAGTTCTGCAAGTCGTTTTTGCAGTCGATCGGACCGCGCTGCTTCCTCTCTAGAAAACTCCTCATCGAGTTGCACGCGCCTGCGTGCAAACTCCTGCTCCAGCGACGTTCGCGCGTCAGCAGCTTGCTTGCCGACGTCGAGCACCATCTTTTGCAGTTGGATGTTCTGGCGATGATGCGAAGCCAATAGATCGCGGAAGAGTTTCGGATTTCGAAATAGTCCTGCGACTTTCTCTTGGTCGTGTCCGAATGTTTCTGCGACTAGATCTTGTATTGCCCGTACGGTCTCCTCGTCGATCCCCTGTCGTGGAGGACTCGTATCTGACGCGCTGTTGTGGATGGTCAAAGAGTCATAAAGGAGCGCCTCGCTGCCAGTCACCGTCTGGCGGTCAACAGTGACGCTGAACCGATTTGCTCCAACGTTTGCCCAAGATAGGCGGTGAATCTTCTCGTCCTGGAAACCTTGAACTGCGTTCTCATCGTCGGTGGCGATCTGGAAATCAGCAGACCCACCGACAGTTTTGACAGTTACGTGGGCCGCACCAATCAATCGCGCGATGCTCAAGAGGAACGTCAGTATCTCGGCATCTGAAAGCTTGGGCACTAGAGAAGTCGTTTGAGGCATGAAGATTCTCGCGCGGGGTTCATAACTGAGGGCCGCAAATACACGAGGAAGAGAATTCACGTGCCATCCCTCCCATTTTCCTATTCCGCGATTAATCAACCGTGAATGGTGACGAGCTCGATGGCTGATGAAACTGCCGAAAAACTGCCGGCTCACCTCCGCGACGATCTGAAGTTCAAGCCCGGGCAGTCAGGCAACCCTGCAGGAAGGCCGAAGGGCGCGCGCTCCAAGCTCGGCGAGGCTTTCCTCGAAGCGATGCACAACGACTTCGAGCAACATGGAGTCGAGGCAATCGTGAAGGTCAGGTCTGAGAAGCCGGATCAATATCTCAAGGTAATCGCCTCGATCCTGCCGAAGGATCTGAACGTCAACATCAACAACATGGACGATTTAACGGATGACCAGCTTATCCAGCGCATCCGGCAACTCGACTCCGCAATCCGACCTTTCCTCGATACTCAAGGAGCAGGCGGCCCTGTTGGCGGAACTGGACCGGAGACGACGCACTAACCTGCTGAGCGGGTACAAGCCTTATTCGAAGCAGAAGGAATTCCACGCGGCCGGCAACCGCTACCGTGAACGCCTGTTCATGGCTGGTAACCAGCTCGGCAAGACGCTTGCGGGTGCTGCCGAAGCGGCGATGCATCTCACCGGCAAGTATCCGGACTGGTGGGAAGGCAAGCGCTACGACAAGCCGATTGTCGCAATTGCCGGTTCGGAGTCATACGAGCTGACCAGGGACGGCGTGCAGCGCCTTCTCGTTGGCCCTCCGATGACTGAGGAGGAATGGGGCACTGGGTATATACCGAAGGCCGATATTATCTCCAGCACCCGGCGCTCTGGGGTGTCTGGCGCGCTGGATAGCATCACGGTTCGGCATGTCTCGGGCGGAACGTCAACTCTGCTCTTCAAGGCATACGAGCAGGGTCGTGGTAAGTGGCAGGCAAACACGGTTGATTACATCTGGTTCGATGAAGAGCCGCCAGAAGACGTGTACTTCGAAGGCATCACGCGAACCAACGCAACGCAAGGGTTGATCGCGGTCACGTTCACGCCTCTCAAGGGCATGAGTTCGGTCGTCGCCCGGTACATTCTGGAGCACTCACCGGATCGCAGCGTCATCACGATGACGATCGAGGACGCCGAGCACTACACGCCGGAAGAGCGGCAGAAGATCATTGACAGCTATCCTGCTCATGAGCGGGAAGCGAGGACGAAGGGCGTTCCGTCGCTCGGCTCGGGTCGGATCTTCCCGGTAGCTGAGGAACTAATCACGGTCGTTCCCTTCGAGGTTCCGAAGCATTGGGTCCAGATCTGCGGGATCGACTTTGGGTGGGACCATCCAACAGCCGGCGCTCGGCTGGCATGGGACCGTGATGCAGACGTGATCTACGTCACGACGGTTTACCGACAACGTGAGGCGACACCCATCGTGCATGCGGGCGCACTGAAGCCGTGGGGCGCTTGGCTCCCATGGTCATGGCCACACGACGGCAACAACGATATGGCCGCCGGCCCGAACCTTGCATCGCAGTACAGGGCGCAGGGGCTGAACCTGCTCCCGGAGAGGGCGACTTTCGAAGACGGCAGCAACAGCGTTGAGGCTGGCCTCATGGAAATGCTGGACCGGATGATAACCGGCCGGTTCAAGGTCTTCTCGACCTGCGGCGAGTGGTTCGAAGAGTTCCGGCTCTATCACCGGAAAGACGGCAAGGTCGTGAAAGAGCGTGATGACGTGATTTCAGCCTCGCGATACGCGCTGATGATGAAGCGCTTTGCCAAGGTCAAGGCCGAGGCGGCCGCATGGAAGTTCCAAGATCGGAAGGTTGTTTGATGGCTGCAATGTCGAAAGAGCAGGTTGCGGCCCAGGTCTCGCAGCTCGTCAAGGATTGCGAGAACTATCGGGACGAGCTTTCCGTCGATCGTATCAAAGCGATGGAGTATTACGACGGCGAGATGAAGGACACGCCGGCCGACGCGAACCGGTCGAAGGTCGTCTCTCGTGATGTCCGCTCGGCTATCAAGAAGGTTCTGCCGTCTCTCATTCGCACGATCCTCGGCAATGACAAGGTTGTCGAATACCAGCCGGTGAACGAGGGCGACGAGGCCGCAGCGGAGCAGGCGACGGATTACGTCAACTTGGTCGTGTTCCCCGAGAGCGATGGCTATGACGCCGTCCAGGATGCCGCGCACGACGCGCTGAAGCTCCGGAACGGCATCATCCGCTGGTGGTACGACAAGAAGCGGAAGGTTCAGGTCTCGAAGCATACGGGCCTTGACGAGCAGGCGCTGGTGCAACTCGTTGCCGCCGATGATGTCGAGGTGCTGGAGCAGGAAGCCTACGAGGAGCAGATCGACACGCCGCAGGGACCGCAGCCGGTCACGCACTACAATGTGAAGATCCGGCGCGTCTCCGAATACGGGTGCACCAAGCTCGCCGCGGTCCCGCTGGAGGAATTCCTCATCCACCCGGACGCCATCTCGATCGATGACAGCCCGATCACCGGCATGAAGACGCGCCTGTGCCGCTCCGATCTGGTCGCGATGGGCTACCACCGGGAGAAGGTCGACAGCTTTCCGGCTTCGGGCTCGGATATCGACGAGGAGGAAGAGGAGTTCACCCGCCGGCGCGATGCCTTCGACGAGAACGATTCGATCGTCAAGGCGCTGCAGGAGGTCGACTACTACGAGCTGTATGTGAAGATCGATGCGGATGACGACGGCATTGCCGAACTGCGCCGCATGGTCTTTGCCGGCGGCCTGGCGGAGGTCAATCTCCTTGAAGATGAGGAGTGGGATGAAGTCCCGTTCGCCGACCTGATCACCGAACGCCGGCCGCATCAGCGCGAAGGCAATTCCGTCACCGACGACATGGCGGAGATCCAGCGCGTCAAGACCGTGCTGATGCGTCAGACGCTGGACAACCTCTATTGGCAGAACAACCAGCAGCCAATCGTTCAAGAGGGCACGATTGCCAACCCGGAGGCCGTGCTTAATCCCAAATTCGGGCAGCCGATCCGGGTCAACCAGGGAGTCGATGTCCAATCCGCGGTCGGTTACAACATCGTGCCGATGGTCGCGGACAAGTCCTTCGCGATGCTCTCCTATCTCGACCAGGAGGCGACCGACAGGACCGGCATTTCCGACGCTTCCTCCGGCATGGCCCCGGATGCGCTGCAGAACATGACCGCCAAGGCCTCGGCGATGATCGAGGCAGCCGGCATAGGCCAGACCGAGTTGATGGTCCGCACCTTCGCGCAAGGCCTCAAGCGCGTCTTCCAAGGCCTGCTGAAACTCGTCATCAAGCACCAGGACAAGCCGCGCATAGTGCGCCTGCGCAATCAGTGGGTGACGTTCGATCCGCGCCAGTGGAATGCGGAGATGGATTGCACCGTCAATACCGGGCTCGGCGCGGGCACGCGTGAGCGCGACATGATGATGATGCAGGTGGTTGGCGCGCAGCAGGAGAAGCTGCTTGCGGCTTACGGGCCCGTCAACAATCCGTATGTCTCGGCGGAGAACATCTGGAATTCTGTCTCTCGTGGCGTGGAAGCCGCCGGCCTGCGCACTCCGGACCTGTATTTCACCAAGCCGACGCCGGAGCAGATCGACCAACTGCAGAAGGCGCAGGCGAGCAAGCCCGATCCCGAGATGGAGAAGGTCAAGATCAAGGCTCAGGCCGACCAGCAGAAGGCCCAGCTCGACGCCCAGCTCCAGCGCGAGAAGATGCAGCAGGAAGCGCAACTCGAAACCCAGCGCATTCAGCAGGAAATGGCCCTGAAGCGCTATCAGATCGAGCAGGAGATCCAGCTCAAGCGGCAGACCAACGCCATGCAGATGCTGACGCGTGATCCGGTAGCGAGCGTGAACATCGGCGGGGATCCGGGCTGATGCGGCAGGAAGACAAGACCGCCGCCGCCCGCGTGCTGTTCGACATGCCGCTGTTTCACCTGCTCATGGAAGAGCTCGAAGCGGCCGCCGTCAACGGCTGCGTCAACGCCAAGAATACAGATCATGATGCCCGCGCCGCCTTTGCGGCCGAAGTGCGGG
>Ga0079104_1002019_pt1 | contig 11843 bp, 8 predicted proteins | sample MedtruBG_FD_76829 | JGI IMG/M metagenome (GOLD analysis project Ga0079104, IMG submission 76829) | Root nodule microbial communities of legume samples collected from California, USA - Medicago truncatula BG | ecosystem: Host-associated > Plants > Roots > Nodule | place: USA: California... | reverse complement strand
ATATATTTGACCAAATCCAAAAGAAATCATTTTATCCAAAAAGTCTGGAAATATCTCTCCCACAGAATTTATCATCTGTTCACCATTTTCATCTGTCATTTGTTTTAAAATGTTAATTCCGTTTTCATAATCTTTATTCATTTTACTATCCCCTTTTCATAGTTGGTGGTATTTCATTTGGATCAACCATAACTTCTATTAAAATTGCTTCCTTATGTGAATTTGAAACTTCTAACGCTTCTTTTAATTCAAATTCTTTGCAGCATCTATATGATTTTACACCTAGTGACTCACCAAATTTTTTACCATCCAATGGTACATTATAGTTTGTTCCTACTGTCTTGCCAAAAAATTTTATCATCGCTTTTTCTGGCATATCTAACCTTCCATTATTTATTACTATAAAGGTAACTGGAATATTATAATTTGCTGCAGTTGAGATTTCGGCTCCCTGCATAAAAGTACATCCATCACCAGTTATACAAATAATTCTGGAATTACAATTTGCTAATTGTGCCCCAATTGAGTAACCTATAGCATGTCCCATAGCCCCAAATACATCATCGAAAAAGAACGTGCCTGGTTTTCTAATATTAAAATATCTTATTGCATAAAAGGAATGGCTTCCATCATCACCAAAAACAACAGCATCATCTGGTAATCCTTTTCTTATTATTTCCATTGCATGAGCAGATGAAAGATACCTACTGTTTTCTTTCATATCATTTTTAAATTCATAGTTCTCTTCCAATAAAGTATACTCATTCATTCTCCTATCTTTAGCTTTATCTAATACTATCTGTAGATTTGCTTTGATATCCCCAATAATAGGTAATGTTTGAACTGGTAGTGCTTTTTCTATAAATGTGTTATCATAATCCAAATGAACTACTTCCTTAGGATAGTTATCTGGTGATATTCCTACTAAAGACATATCGGATAATTTACTTCCTATCACTATCATTAAGTCTATATCTTTCTTTATATATTTACTTGATTTATCTGTACCGCCTAAGCCCAATGCACCAAGTGATAAAGGATGGTTCTCAACAAATGTTCCTTTTCCTCCTGGAGTCGTCATAACTGGTATATTCCAAATTTCAGCTATATTTTTAACTTCTTCGTAAGCTAGACTTGAATGTATTCCTTTACCTGCTAATATAACAGGTTTTCTAGCATTATTTAGTTTACTAACAAATTCATCTAATCTTGAGGATATTAATTTATCCATATTGTTAGGTAAATCAAGTTCAAATTCATCTATTTCTTCATCAAGTATGTCAAGAGGTATGGATAAATGAACTGGTCCTTTGACTCCTAAATAAGCTTTTTCCAATGCATGTTTTAATAATATTTGAAACTGATCGGCCCTTTCGACTCTGGCACTAAATTTAGTAACTGATTCAAACATCCTAACTAAATCTGTACCAAAAATTGTTGAATCTTGTCCTATAGCTTTTCCAATATTATGCATGGATTGCTGCCCTGTGATAAATAATACTGGTATATGATAGGCTTTTGCTTGTCCTGCAGCTGTTAGAGCGTTTGTACCACCAGGACCAGAAGTTACAAGAGCAACCCCCAATTTCTTGTTAATTAGCGCATAACCTGCTGCTTCATAACCAGCGCCACTTTCATGCTTACTTAAAATAAAACTAATATCTTGTCTATCCAATTCCATAATCAAAGATGCAAGAGGCCTTCCAGGGACTCCAAAAACATTACTAATTCCCCATTTTCTAAAATTTGATACTAAAATAGATGATATATTTCTCATATGTATCTCTCCTTTTATAATTAATATTAATATTATACAAAGTAGTTTTAGAATATTAATCATTTTATCTGATGTCTAGCTACGATAACGCTAAATATGTTATATAAAACTTTTCTTCCTAGATTCAAATTAACCACTCTTAAATGATTATAACTCCTTAGGTAGTTAGCGAAAAAGAAATAGTCAAATCATATATTTCGACTTTCACTCATGTGCTTACTGAATCAAGTTCAACCTTATTCAAGTGTAATTGCTGCATAAAATCCCATACGCACAGCTGTACCAACTTTCCCAACTTTTTCACAATCGCCTATGGCTCTAGTTTTTGCATAATATTTTTCTTTTATTTCTTCTGCTAGTTTATTATGCTTTATCATGCCAAAGGCATTGACAACACTATCAGCTTTTATAAATTCAGATGTACCATTACATTTTTCTATATAGACACCTTGGCTATCAATTGCTGTAACCTTACTATTTGTATAAATTTTTACTCCTGCTTTATAAATCATAGGCGTTAATGATGCTGCGTTAGCAAACAAAGCATCCTTTGCAACTGCATCTGACATTTCAATAATCGTAACTTTCTTACCGTCTTCTGTAGCTAATTCTAAAGCACTATCACAACCTGATAAGCCGCCACCACATATAACAACATTTTCACCTTTCAATAATTCTTTATTTTTATGTGCCTCAATTAAATCAATAACATTTGAACTATCAATACCAGGAATCTGAGGCCTAGCTGGAACTGCACCAGTTCCTACAATGATTTTATCGCACTTTGCTAATATATCATCAGCAGCTGAAACTTCTGTGTTCAGTTGAATTTTAACATTCAATTTCTTAAGCTGAACACCATACCAATCTATTAATCTGCGCAACTGACTCTTAAAAGCAGGTGTTGAAACGGCTGCTATCTGTCCGCCAATTACTTTTTCTTTTTCAAAGAGAGTAACCTTATGTCCCTCAATTGCAGCGACACGTGCTGCTTCTAGGCCTGCTGGTCCAGCTCCTATAACTACGACATTTTGTGGAGTTTTAGTAGATTTAATTTCAAAGCGTTTTTCATTGCAAGCTTGCGGATTTACCGAACAGCTTAACTTAGTAAATCGAACTGCAATACGTCCTATGCATCCCTCATTACAGCGAATGCATGGTTTTACATCTTCACGATTACCATTCATAAGCTTATTTGGCATTTCTGGATCTGCAATTAGAGGACGTCCAAACATGATAAAATCCGCGTTTCCAGATTCTATTAACCTAACTGCTGTTTCGGGCGTATGATTTCCCGAATTAAGTATTGGAAGATTAACAGCTCTGCGTGTAGGCTCACATAAATATTCCATACATGCATCACCTAAATATGAAGGTGGAAAAACATATTCAATTGCTTCAGACGATCCTGCATCTATATCTATTGCATCAACTCCTGCCTCTTCTAGTAGTTTAATAAGATGCACGCTGTCTTCTATAGTACGTCCGCCTTCAAAGCAATGATCAAGTGATATACGAAATAATATTGGCATATCTGGTCCAACCGCATTTCTTACTGAACGAACAATTTCCATAGGAAAGCGAGCGCATTTTTCATCTGTTCCACCATACTCATCCTCACGTTTGTTCCATATTGGAGACATAAATTGATCTATTAAATCTCCAGCATGTCCATGTATCTCAATCGCATCAAAACCTGCATTTTTAACGATTTTGGCAGAACAGGCAAATTTTTTAATAATTTCTTTTATATCGTCATGACTCATAGGCCTACAATTAACTTTTCTATTATATGCTGCTGGTATAGGTGATGCTGACATCGGTGGCTCTCCATATTCGTTTGGAAGTGCATCACGTCCTGTACCACAACATAATTGGGCAGCTATTTTTGCTCCGTATCTTTGCACAGTTTCGCAAAGAGTAGTAAGTTTTGGTATTACATACTTATGCTCTAGTATACCTGAAATAGGACCTTGTGATATATCCTGTGAAATAAATTGAGCGCCCATAATTATAAGTCCAACTCCGCCTCTTGCACGTTCTTCATAATAATCAATTTCATCATTTGAAATAGTACCATCGCTATTAGATGCATTAATCCCTATAGGCGAAAAAACTATTCTGTTCTTAACCTCCATGCTTCCAATCTTAAATGGTGTAAATAACTTCTTATAGTCCATAATAACTCTGTCATTCCCTTCTCAATACCTACCAAAATCTATATATATATATATATATATATATATAGATTAAATAAATAACCCACTACTTAGATAATGGCTTAGTTTATAAAAAATTTTTCATATAATATTTTTATAAATATTCCTTTAAAAATAAATATCAGAAAATTCAACATTAATGGCATTTACTAATCCATTATCGGAAGATATAAATGCCCTGTTTTTCTCCTCAAATATAACTTCTTTAATAGGTAACGTTATTGTAAATTTACTGCCAATTCCTAGTTCACTATCTACCTTTATGCTTCCTTCTAATATTCCTACCAGCATTTTTACTAAAGCTAAACCAATCCCACTACCTTCTGCCTGTCTTGAAAGATTATTATCAACTTGTCCAAATCGTTCAAAAATCACTTCACGCTTATCTTCTGGAATCCCTACCCCAGTATCAATTACAGCAATTGATACTGTTTTATTCTTCATATTTTCTGTAATCTCTACAGTTATATTCCCACCTTCTGGTGTGAATTTTATAGCATTTGATAAAAGATTTAAAATTATACGTTCATATTTTTCATCATCTATTGAAGTATTTAAGCTATATGTACTAGTTCTAAATCCGAACGCAATTTTCTTTTGCTCCGCATATATTTTTATAGATTCTGCAATTAATTGTGTTATAAATACAATATCTATATTTTTTGGGTTCAATTTAAATTGATCTGCTTTTAACTTAGTAATATCTAGCAAATTATTTACAAGCCTTAACTGCCTAAAAGCATTTCGCTTTATACTTGCTATTAAGTTTTTGACTGATTGCGGAATCTGATTAATATATACTTGTTCAATTAATTGAATAGCTGAATAAATAACATTTATTGGTGTTTTGAATTCATGAGTAATAAGCGTTATAAATTCATCCTTCATCACAAGGTCTTTTTCTAAAAGCTCCCTTTGCTTCTTTTCTGATTCATATAATAGCTCATTTTGCTTATTTATCTTACGATTTTGTTTTCTAAGTAATAGTTCTCGTTCTATGGCATCAACTACAGTAGTTAATGTCATTAAGAAAAATGGATTATGAAGTATAACAGCCGTCATTATACATATAGTTCCGAGTAAATTATCATCGTCTGAATAGTGAAATGGTACTCCATAACAAGCACTATTCTGTAGACAATTATAATAATGATTATCTCCTATTATTTGTATGGGATGATTTTGTTTAAGGGTCAAGCTAACCACATTTGTCCCCATATCTTCTTCACGAAACTGAATACCTGGCCTAACTCCAAAATCAAACATTGTTTCTCCTATAACTTCATCCCCAAGAATCTCTAACAAATATCCATTTTCATCTGTAATAGTTACTAATATAGGAGTACCTTCTAAGGATTTAATCATTTTATTACCAAAAAATTTAACAACGTCTAAAACTTCTTTATATATCTCTTTCTTTTTAGCTAACTCTAATTCTGATATAGCATTAGGAGACACTCTAGGCTTGTTGGGATCCAATCCTAATTTTCTACACTTCTTTTTTGATTCTATAATATAATTTGATTCTTGCTCATCTATATCTTGCAACGTATATTGCCCCCTCAAAAGAAAACTTTAGTAATTTATGTATATTGATTCACTTTTTTACATAAATTACTCACCTATTATATCACTAAGTTTCTATTATCGGAATATTTATTCTAATTAATTTCATAATTTACAATAAATTCATATATATTTTATATTCTGAATTCATAAAGTCGCAAAAAAATGTAAAAAATGCAAACAATATTGCTCAAAATAATTCAAATTAGTCGAAATTATTTCCCAACCATCTTTATTATTATCATATTTCATAACACTTGTCTCTTAGAAAACCTTTTAATGCATCTTAACCATACCTCTAATATAAATTGTTACATTGTTAACTTCTTTTGTTTTTAAATTCTTAACTTTTTTCCTTTTTAAATTTTAAAAAAGTTTTATTTAAAACTATGTTCATTTAAAAAATATTTTTTAAAATTAGCTTACAATGCAAAAAAAGCCGCAGTAATTAATTAAACAAAAAAAGCACCTTTCTATGTGCTTTTAAACAATAACCACTTCCCCATTACCAACAATTAGAATTCTATAGCTAGGCTTTAGTGGTATTAAATTATACTTTTGAGAATTTGCAGATAATCGTAGTGCCTGCAATGTACGTTGATTTTCATCCAAAATGAGCACATAAACAGCATCGCTAGAAGATATATTTTCAATACTATAGAGATTATCCGAGGTAATATTAAAACTAGATAATTGATAAACACCTTCTTTAAAATTAGTAACAGCAAATACAGGTGTTAACAAAAATATATTAAATAAAAGAGTCATTAATATTAATAAAGTAGTTAACTTTTTCATCATTGAACCACCTTTCAAATTTATTATATATAGCTAAATACCACATTATAATTATGTTTCATTAATCTAAAATAAACATTAAGTGAAATAGTTAGTGCAGAACACATATAAAAGGTAATATATAACTCTCTCTTTAGCCAACATCAATATAGGCTTCTCCCTTTCCAACTAATGCGATTCTGTATTCAGGTTTCAAAGGAACTAAATTATATCTTCTTGGTGTAGGCTCTAATTGTATAGATTGTATTTCGAGCTGATTCTCATCAAATATAAACACACGAATGCTATCTGTGTTTGAAATATTTTGAATAAAATAAGTACTCTTGGGAGAAAAGTTTAAATCTACTGCTTTATAAACACCTTCTTTAAAGTTATTAACAGCATATACCTGAATTGGCTTAAACATTCCAAATAAAAGACATAATAAAATCATTACTAAAGCAGAGTGTTTCCTCATTATACAACCACCTTTCAAATTTATTATACGTATGGCTGATAATAATATACATATTAAACTAAAGTAAATATTTCTATTTACTTTTACTGTTTTATATATCCCCGGTAAAGCAATTAAATTTCAACTCTACTTTCAGGAGGATTTTATTAGAGACTAGATTAATTCCCACTGCATATAATAAAATGCGCAAATAAAAATAAATGACCTAAGATAATTTATTCTTAGATCATTTTTAACTTTATAGACTATTATATATATTTCTTATATATACTTCTTAATATAAAAAGTTTAATAAAAATATACTATTGTTAAAAAGTGTTTTAAATCTATATTTTCTTAAATATCTCTTATAATTAAATACAATGAAGCATTCAGCGTGAAGGTAGTTTTCTGCTAATATATACACCTTGAATTATCACAAACACGCTACAAACCATTGCCATAACTTGCGCCGCCTGATCACTAGCTGTTAAAAGATCAAACCCACCATGCCAAATTAGAACAGGAATAACACTAAATTCACTGCCTTGACATAGCCAAGCTAAAAATATTGATCCAAAAGTAAGGCTTATCCCCCAACCTATGATTCCAAAGCCCATATTCATATAATTTTCATTGAACAAAAAGGCAGGCAGGTGCCAAAAGAGCCAAATGGCAGCAACAATTAATGCACTATTTTTAATAGAAAATTTCTTACAAAGCTCGGGCAATAAAAATCCCCTCCAGCCTGATTCTTCTCCTAAACCAAAGGTCAAGATCCAAATTATAGTTGTTTCCAATAAATTTAATCCAGGCAGTTTATTCGTTAATCCAAATTGAGTAAAATCTGGCCATATGCCTACAACAATTCTATATGCTATTACTGCTATAATCCCATAGAATAAAGGAAAAACCAATGATATTAAAATCCATTTAGATTTAAACCTTATTGAATAAGCACGTTTTGCCCATTCGCCTAAAGATTTAAAGCCTCCCATAACTAGTGACATTACTACTGCTGCTATAAATGATCTAAATGAAACAATATAAAATTGTCCTGATATTATTGGCAAGTTCATAGCAAACTGCCTATTTAATAGTAATGGCATCCACAATATCCAGGTAAAACCATAAGGAATTGTAATATAGGTAATAACTTTTTTTAGATTCATAAATCCTCTTCTTATTAAGTTTCGATGTATTCTTACTAAAAATCTTTATCTGAAATGTACCATTTTGTATTAGACATGATTATTATTTTATAGATTATGTGTTAATATGCTACAGTTGACGTTTTAACAAGTGTCCTTATGAATATCTTACCACTTTTTTTGAGCTTCAAGGTGAAGAAATGTAAATCTATATCCCTTAATATTTTTAATTTCATTTATATAATTCTTTCTACTATTTAAATTAATATTTCCTCATACCTTCTTTATAAAATATTAGTTATATTATTTCTCATTGAAATATTAATGTATAAATATATGAACTTGGTATATTTACAAAATGAATTCTATGTAAATTAATTGATTGTTTTCCATTATAGGGATATAATTAATTGTGCGGTAAAAAGACAAACTTAGTCGAATTAAATATCATGACCTAAGTTTTATATACCAATAGAACTACAAAGGAAGTTCATACCATGCTGTTGTTGGCTAAGTTCAAAGAACCAAATGTAATAAATGAAATTAAATCACTTACTCGACTTAACTAAGTTGTAGTAAGCAAAATCAATTTCAAAGGAGGCTGACACCCTGCGGTTGTCAGCTAAGTTCGAGGAACCAAATCCAATAAAGGAAGTTAAGTTGCTTAAGCAACTTAACTAAGTTCGAGAACCCAAATGTAAAATTTGGACTCTCACTTATCACTTATCACTTATTAATTATTAAATATTTAGTTTGGGGGAAAATTATCAATGATAAACAAAAAAATTAGTAAATTATTAGGACCAGCTCTTGGAATTATGGGATTTATGTTAACCATGGGTGCATTAGAAATGCCAGCTTTAGCAGATGATAATGTACAAGCAACCTCTTCTTACACAAGTAGTACAACCTCTGCTGCTGCTACTTATAAAGATTATTCAGTAGATATAAATAAGAGCGTTACTCAAAATGGATTAAAGGTAACTTTAGAAAAGGCAGTTGTAACAAAGCATAAATTAAATGCAGTGATTAAAGTAGAAAGCACACAACCTTTTGATAAAACTAAATACAATGATAATTCAATATTTCAATTACTTTATGGTGAAACTCATCGAGGCGGAGAAGGTATGTCGACTGATTTTATAGATGATAAAACTCTATTAATTACTATAGATCAAGATAATGACGACGAAGAATTTCCTGAAAGTGGTGATTTAAGGCTAGATGTAGTATTTCCTAATTATAAAGTTAACATAGGAATGGATGCAAACGCAGATTTTTCGGAATCATTTAAGAACATAATTGAAAAAGATCTATCAACAAAAATCTCTGGATCTGATCGGACCTTAAATAAATTGGAGTCTGATGTTTTAGGAACAACAGTTACCTATAGAGAGCCTCCAAAAGACCATGATGATAGGTATATGGATTCTTCAATGATCTTAAAGGTTGGCGATAAAATGTATAAGTTAAGAGCTTCTGGAAGTTCTTCAGATGATAAAGAAACAAAAGGAACTTATGAATCAAAGTCGGCTACTTATGATATTCTTAAAGATCAAAAAGATATAAGTGTAATACCTTTAACTTGTAATATAACTTGGGACGAATTCAGAAAAGCACATGAAAATGGTAATAAAAAAGAAGATACAAATAAAGAAACAACTAATAATGTAACCTATTCAAAATCTTTCGATTTCTCTGATGGAAGTAAAGGAGAAATATATAATATTGAAAGAAATGATAATACTGTAAAAGTTTATTGTAAGGGAAGTTCAGAAAAGGCAAGTTTATTAATGGCAAGTAGCATGAGTATGTATTATCATTTTACAGAAGGTCAAGTTTATTATTCTAATTATGACAGCGATAAACATATGAGTTTTTATAAGGATCCAAATGTTGCTCTTGGATATATTGTAGAGTTTAATAATGTAGAAAAAGATAAAGCATTAGATATAATTTCTAGAGATAATATAGAACAAATAGATAGATATAATCTAGGAAGTGAAATACAAATTTCTAAATAAAATAACAAAATAGAACTATTAGCTTTTTAAAAGCTAATAGTTCTATTTTCTCGAAGAAATTTAATATAAAAAACTATTAGAATACTTCTACTGATCTTAACACCTATTCTTTGCTAAATAATAAAGAGTCCTTACACCAACTCCTGTACCACCTTTTGAGCAATAGCTAGTTTCCTTCTCAGTCCATGCTGTACCTGCAATATCTAAATGTAACCAAGGCTTATTTTGTACAAATTCACCTATAAATAATCCAGCAGTAATAGTTCCTGCATGCATGCCTCCAGTATTTTTTAAATCTGCTATATCGGACTTAATAAGTTTTTTATAATCATCAAAGTTAGGTAATTTCCAAACTTTTTCATCAGCTTTAAGTGATGCATTTTCTAACTCTTTATAAAACTCATCATTATTAGACACTACAGCTGTTGTAGTAACTCCAAGTGCAACTAAGGCAGCTCCTGTTAATGTAGCTAAATCTATAACCTTATTAACTTTTTCCTTTTCAATTATATAATGTACTGCATCTATAAGAGTAAGTCTTCCTTCTGCATCTGTATTTAAAACTTCAATATATTTACCAGCCATAGAACCAATTATATCTCCTGGTTTATATGCTTTGCCAGATATTAAATTCTCGCATGCAGCAATTACTCCTACAACATTTATCTTTAGCTTTTTCTTTGCTATAGCACTTATTGCTCCAATAACTGATGCAGCTCCACCCATGTCTGATTTCATTGAATCCATGCTGCTAGTTGGCTTGATAGAATATCCACCTGAATCATAAGTGACTCCCTTTCCAACAAGACCTAATATATCGTCCTTTTTGCTTTCATCTCCAAAATATCTCATTACAATAAGTCTAGGAGGAAGTTCTGAGCCTTTAGCCGCTGATAGGAAAGATTCCATTCCAAGTTCATTAATTTTCTTTTCATCGAATACTTCAACTTCAAATCCATATTTGTTTCCAGAATCAATAACCTTTTCTGCAAGAGTTTCTGGATATAATACATTAGCTGGTTCATTAACTAAATCCCTTGCAAATTTAGTTGTTTCAACAAGTATCAAAGCTTCATCTATATATTCATCTATTGAGTTTTGCTTTCCATTTTCATCAGTGAAGATACTTACTTCAATTTCCGAATTTTCATTAGCTTCAGTCTTGTATTTGTCAAATCTATATTCTCCAAAACCAATTCCTTCAACCATAGACTTCGTAATATCTTCAACTGATAACTTCTCATTAGATATAATATTTAATGCTATTTTTTTAGCTTTTAATTCAATTGCCTTTTTTATTGCCTTTCCCAAAGAGCCTCTTATAATTTCTGCTGTCAACTCATCCTTGCTTCCAAGTCCAATAAATATTATGTCTTGAACTCCACTTTCAGCTACATTGGTAGCCACACATATTTCCCCAGCATTACCTTTAAATTTATTACTTTCTCTAAAATGCTTATATATAACAGTAAGTTTTTCATCTTGCAACTCTTTATCTTCACTATAAACCGGAAGCATAACCAAGTCAGCTTCATTAGATTTAATTGTATTAATTTTAAATTCCATACTATTCCCTCCATCTATAAAAGTTAGTCGATATTCATAATTTTATATTTACTGTTCACTACTGTACATACACTGGAAATATTTTTATTCCTTTATAGTTTATTATTTCAATCATAAGCTCTTTCTATGTTATAGATAACACAAACATAAACTATACTTAAACTATGAAATATCTTCCAACCAGAAATGGGTAATATCCTTTTGTGGAATGTTTCATTGGTAATTTTGATGGATGTGATTCTTTGGCTATAAGTTGTTCCAAATGTGCTAGTTCAAAGCTTGTTCTTTGAGGCTAGCACTTTGGGT
>Ga0079104_1002017_pt1 | contig 11848 bp, 10 predicted proteins | sample MedtruBG_FD_76829 | JGI IMG/M metagenome (GOLD analysis project Ga0079104, IMG submission 76829) | Root nodule microbial communities of legume samples collected from California, USA - Medicago truncatula BG | ecosystem: Host-associated > Plants > Roots > Nodule | place: USA: California... | reverse complement strand
TGAATACTCATCGGGGCAGTCTTTACTCATCCAGGCAATCTATAGCAATTGAGGCCGCAGATAGTACCGTTGACAGAATAGTTATGCAATATTTATGCGTTAAAAGTTAAATATAAACCGTATTCACGTTTAAACATAGCACAAAATAGCGAAGGGCATAGGGGGCGAGAATAAATGTCGGCATTCCTCGCGAAATGCCGCACATTTTACGGGGGAAACTTTTTTGGACTAACGGTTTTCTATCGACTGGCGAAGCGTACCGGCTGGGGCGTGGACGCTGCCGCCGATGTAGCGCACGTCGTCGATGGCCCAGCACTGGCCCTCACGGATCATCAGCACTTCATCCTGCCAGGTCTGGCTGCCTTGCGTCAGTTTGACTCGCAGCGGGATGTTGCGCGCATCGGTGTTCGGGATGGTAGAGGCGCTGGAGACGTCTGCGCGGTCAGGCAGCGTGGTGCGGCTGGAGAACGGATCGGATTTCAGCAGCGCGTTGTGCTGTGGATCGCGCGAGGCATCGTTAAGCAGTTTCGCCAGGTTGTCACTCAGGTACGGGCGCAGAGCGGTGAGATCGCTGCTGCGATGCGAAATGCGGTAATCATAGAACTGTTGAGCCACGGCATCCGGGCCGCCGTCAATGCACGGACCGCTGCGTGTCCCGATATCCTTAAAAGCCGGTGTCACCGTGGTGGTGCAGGCGCTGAGCAGCAGCGCGCACGGCACTAAAAGCGTCAAAGCAGAATAGCGCATGTTGATTTCCTTAATGATTAACTATCCTTTCAATAATAGCGTAACGAACCGATAATGCGGCTGAGTTAATCCGCTAACGCATTGAACGTTAAATAATCGTCATACTTCCGCATGCCGATGCATTTAACGCGTTCGTTCACCCGTTCACTGACTCAGGTCAGCTACGGGGGATTCTCTCACGTGCCGCCTTGTGACTACGTGACTATTTTGAGTATTGAAGGAGATAAACATGCAATTTTCCACCACCCCGACTCTGGAAGGACAGCCGATTGTCGAGTATTGCGGCGTTGTCACCGGTGAAGCCATCCTTGGCGCGAACATCTTCCGCGACTTTTTTGCCGGGATCCGCGATATCGTCGGCGGGCGTTCGGGTGCGTATGAGAAAGAGCTGCGCAAAGCACGGGAAATCGCGTTTAAAGAGCTGGGCGAGCAGGCCAAATCCCTGGGCGCGGATGCCGTTGTGGGCATTGATATCGACTACGAAACGGTCGGCAAAGACGCCAGCATGCTGATGGTGAGCGTCAGCGGTACGGCGGTGAAAACGCGCCGATGAAACGTTTGTGGTCCACGCTCCTGCTGGCGGTGTTGCTGGCAGGCTGCGCAGAGAAAGGGATTATCGATAAAGGGGCCTACGAGCTGGACACGCGGCATCAGGCGCAGGCGGCGTATCCGCGGATCAAAGTGCTGGTCATTCACTATACCGCCGATGATTTTGACAGCTCACTTGCGACGCTCACGGACAAAAACGTCAGCTCCCACTACCTGATTCCGGCCAGACCGCCTGAGCCGTCCGGCAAACCGCGTATCTGGCAGCTGGTGCCGGAGAAGGATTTAGCCTGGCACGCGGGGATCAGTTTCTGGCGCGGAACGAATCGCATCAACGATACCTCGATTGGTATTGAGCTGGAAAACCGTGGCTGGCAAAAGTCGAACGGCGAGAAAATCTTCACCCCGTTTGAACCGGCGCAAATCGCGGCGCTTATTCCCCTCGCCAAAGACATTATTGCCCGCTATGACATCAAACCGGAAAACGTGGTGGCCCATTCGGATATTGCCCCGCAGCGTAAAGACGATCCCGGCCCGCTGTTCCCCTGGCATCAGCTGGCACAGCAGGGCATTGGTACCTGGCCCGATCCCGCCCGCGTGACGTTTTATCTCAACGGAAAGTCGAAGTATGAGCGCGTAGAGACGACAGTATTGCTCGATCTGCTGGCGCGCTACGGCTATGACGTGCCGGAGAACAGCTCCGAGGCGCAGCAAAAACGGGTGATTATGGTCTTCCAGATGCACTACCGTCCCCAGCTGTGGAACGGCATTGCCGATGCAGAAACGCTGGCGATTGCCAGCGCGTTGTTAGAGAAATACGGCCAGGGATAATTACCGGTGCAGTTTGCCGTGGTCGCGCAGCCAGGCCGCTGTGCGCACGATCCCTTCATCCAGCGTGACGATGGGCTGATAACCCAGCTCGGTTTCAGCACGCGTGGTATCCAGCGTAAAATCAAAGTTTAGCTTTGACACGCCGTAGTGGGTCAGCGCCGGTTCTTTCGCCGATTTATTGCCAAAGCGCTCCATGCTGCGGGCGATCATGTCCAGCATCGGGTAGGGCACAGAACGAATGCGGCAGTGAATGTTAAGCTCATCGATCAGGCGCTGGACAATGCTGCGCAGCGTCTGCGGCTCGCCATTGGTGATGTTGTAGGCGCGGCCGGACACCAGATGATCGCACTCGGACTGACTGGCCAGCCACATCGCGTGAATCGCGTTCTCGTAGTAGGTCATATCCACCAGCGCATCGCCGCCGCGCGGCAGCAGCACGCTGCCGTAGTGGTGCATCATCTGCGCCAGACGCGGGATAAACACTTTGTCGTGCGGCCCAAACAGGCTCTGTGGACGCAGAACGGTGAAACGGGTGTGCGGGTTTGACTGCGCCAGCAGATCGATCACCTCTTCGCTGGCCGCTTTGCTGCGCGCGAACTCACAGGCGAAACGCGCCGGGCGGAAATCTTCCTGAATATCGCGATGGTGGTGATAATCAAAATAGAGCGACGGGGAGGAGATATGCACAAAGTTGCGTACGCCCCAGGCGACGGCCCATTCACCGAGGCGGCGAGTGGCGCGAACGTTGGCCAGGTCGAACGCCTGCTGCGTTCCCCAGGGAGAGGTAAAGCTGGAGCAGTGCCACAGTGTATCGATTCCGGCGAGCATGACTTTGGCCTGCGAAGACACCAGCTCTGTCAGATCGGCGTGGATGAATTCCGCGCCCATTTTTTGCAGGAGTTTACCCATCGCTTCGTTGCGACCGGTGGCTCTGACGCTGATGCCTTTCTGACGCAAAAACTCGACCGCATTTCGGCCTAAGCCGCTGGTGGCGCCGGTAACCAGTACCTTCATATCTATCCACTGTGTTGAAAAGAATTTCGTGCGCATTCTTCCGTGAATTACGTCACGATGCAATGGGAAAGGTGAAAGAATCAGAGTTTAAATCAGACTTTTTCCGTGATTCCTTCTGCAAGATGCGCAATACGCTTTGCCATCCCCCGGAAGATAAACAGGTGCGCTGGGATCATGAACAGCCAGTAGAACAGCCCTGGCATTCCGTGCGGATGCCACCAGGCGCGAACGTCCAGCTCCCGGTGATCGCCTTTGTCTTTTAGGGTAAAGCAGAGGCGGCCCAGACCCGGCGCTTTCATGCCGAACAATAGCGCCAGCTGTTTTTCCGGCTCAACGATGATCACCTTCCAGCTGTCCACGCTATCGCCCGTCTGCAAGTATGGGTGCGCAGGGCGGCCTTTTGCCAGTTTATGCCCGACCAGCAGATCCATCATCCCGCGCGTTTCCCAGAGAATATTGCCAAAGAAATAGCGCTCTTTGCCGCCGATCTGGTTGATCACCTCCCACAGCGCCGCCAGGCTGGCGGTTGTTTTCACCGTGCAACCGGCCTGTTTCGGGTAATAGCCGTATTCTGGCCGCCAGCGGGCAAAGGCCTGAGCGTCATAACCCCAGTCGCTGGAGTTCATCAGCTCCTCTTCCTCTTTGAGGGTGTTGCGTACCGCATCGTCAAAGCGGATCAGATTTTGTGGAATCAGCTTTCGCAGCTCGCGGTCGTCGGCCAGCAGATCGTGCTTCAGCCCCTGAATCAGCGCTTTGGCGGTTGTGGGTGGAACGGAGGTGATGACATTCAAAAACCACACCGAGATCCAGCGGGTCGGGAAGGGGACGGGCACCAGCCAGCGACGACGGCCGCTGACGGTCATAAAGTGTTCGAACTGCTCCTGATAGCTCAGTACCTCCGGCCCGGCGGCTTCCAGCACGCGATGGCTTTCCGTCGGATGATTCAGCAGTTCGACCAGATAGTGCAGCAGGTTTTCCAGCGCAATCGGCGTGGTGCGTGAGCGCACCCAGCGCGGCGGCGTGAGCACCGGCAGGTTATAAACCATATCGCGCATCACTTCGAAGGCGGCAGAACCCGCGCCGACGATAATGCCCGCCCGCAGCTCCGTCAGTGGGATCCCTGCGCTACGGAGCATTTCCCCCGTCAGCTGCCTGGCGCGCAGGTGGTCCGATTGCTCGTGTTCAGGAGCCTGTAAGGAACTGAGAAAAATAATCTGCTTTACCGGCGTTTGCAGCAGCGTGTCACGCACGTTCAGCGCCACCTGACGCTCATGGGCGATAAAGTCACCGCCTTCGCCCATGCTGTGTACCAGATAATAGAGCGTATCGACGCCTTCCAGCAGCGTCGGTAGCTCTTTTGGCCAGTTGAGATCCACCGTGTGACAGGTGACGTTGGGCAGCGCGAGTTTTTGCAGCCGTTCCACATTGCGTGCCGCCGCCAGCACCTGATGTCCGTGCTGGCTGAGCGCCGTCGTCAGATGCTGACCGATATAACCGCTGGCACCGAGCACCAGAATACGTTGCGGCACGTTGTGCTCCTTAACGCTGTAAAAAGGTCTGCCAGTGTTTTACCACTTCCGCCAGCTGCTCGCGGCTCACGTCGAGATGCATCACCAGACGCACAACCGGTGAGGCGTTCATCAGCACGCCGTGCGCTTTCATATACTCACCCAGCTGCGCCGCGTTCTCTTCGCCAACGCGAACAAACAGCATATTGGTGTCGTGACGCATCACATCCGCGCCGATCTCGCGCAGCTGCGCCGCCATCCATGCCGCGTTATCGTGATCGTCTTGCAGACGGGCAACGTTATGTTTAAGCGCGTACAGCCCCGCTGCCGCCAGAATTCCGGCCTGACGCATGCCGCCGCCGGTCATTTTACGCCAGCGGTTGGCGCGCTTGATGTAATCCGCATTGCCGACCAGCAGTGAGCCGACCGGCGTCCCCAGCCCTTTCGACAGGCAAATGGTGAACGAATCGCAATACTGGGCGATCTCTTTCAGCTCGCAGCCATACTCCACGACGGCGTTAAAAATACGCGCGCCGTCGACGTGCAGACCCAATTTGCGCTCGCGAGTAAATTCCCATGCGGCCTTCAGATACTCGCGCGGCAGCACTTTGCCGTTGTGGGTATTTTCCAGACTCAGGAGTTTGGTACGGGCGAAGTGAATATCGTCGGCTTTGATTTTGGCAGCGACTTTGTCCAGCGGCAGTGAGCCGTCGGGCGCGGCATCAATCGGCTGCGGCTGAATACTGCCGAGCACCGCAGCGCCACCGGCTTCATACAGGTAGTTATGGGCACCCTGGCCGACGATATACTCTTCGCCGCGTTCGCAGTGGCTCAGCAGCGCCACCAGGTTCGCCTGGGTGCCGGTTGGCAGGAACAGCGCCGCCTCTTTACCGCTTAATTCGGCGGCGTAGCGCTGAAGTTCGTTTACGGTGGGATCGTCACCGTAAACGTCATCCCCGACCGGGGCGGCCATCATCTCTTCGAGCATGGCGCGGCTCGGACGGGTTACGGTATCACTGCGCAGGTCTATCATTTCACATCCCTATAGTTTTAAAGGTGATGTGAGATGTTTTACCTGAGCCAGTTGGTTTTTGCCAGTTCGATCACTTCGTCGCCGCGCCCGCTGATAATGGCGCGCAGCATGTACAGGCTAAAGCCTTTCGCCTGCTCCAGTTTGATCTGCGGCGGGATCGCCAGCTCCTCTTTGGCTACGACCACATCCACCAGCACCGGGCCGTCGATGGAGAAGGCGCGCTGTAGGGCTTCATCCACGTCCGCGGCTTTTTCCACGCGGATGCCGGGAATCCCGCAGGCTTCGGCGATCTTCGCGAAATTGGTGTCATGCAATTCGGTGCCGTCCGTCAGATAGCCCCCGGCTTTCATCTCCATCGCCACAAAACCTAACACGCTGTTGTTGAACACCACGATTTTAACCGGGAGTTTCATCTGCACGACGGAGAGGAAATCGCCCATCAGCATGCTGAACCCGCCGTCGCCACACATGGCCACCACCTGACGCTCCGGTGCAGTGGCTTGTGCCCCCAGCGCCTGCGGCATTGCGTTTGCCATCGAGCCGTGGTTGAACGAACCGATCAGGCGGCGTTTCCCGTTCATTTTAAGATAGCGCGCCGCCCAGACGGTGGGGGTGCCCACGTCGCAGGTAAAGATGGCGTCGTCGCTGGCGAAATGGCTGATCTGCTGCGCAAGGTACTGCGGGTGAATGGCTTTGTCGCTCGGTTTGGCGAGATCGTCCAGCCCTTTGCGCGCGTCACGGTAGTCGCTCAGGGCTTTGTCGAGGAACTTGCGGTCGGTTTTCTCTTCCAGATGCGGCAGCAGGGCGGTAAGCGTGGCTTTGATATCGCCCACCAGCGCCATATCAACCTTACTGTGCGCGCCAATGCTGCCGGGATTGATGTCGATCTGAATGATTTTTGCGTCGCTCGGATAGAACGCGCGGTACGGGAACTGGGTGCCGAGAAGCACCAGGGTGTCGGCGTTCATCATGGTGTGGAACCCGGACGAGAAACCAATCAGGCCGGTCATGCCGACATCGTACGGGTTATCGTATTCCACATGCTCTTTGCCGCGCAGCGCGTGAACGATGGGGGCTTTTATTTTCCCGGCAAATTCGACTAACTCTTTATGCGCGCCCGCACAGCCGCTGCCGCACAGCAGCGCGATATTGCTGGAGTAGCGCAGCAGCTGCGCCAGCTTTTTCAGCTCCTCTTCCGCAGGCGTTACCACCGGCTGCGGGGCGTGGTACCAGTGGGTGCTGGCCCCTTCGGGCGCGGCTTTGAGCGCGACGTCGCCCGGCAGAACCACCACCGACACGCCGCGATTGAGGATCGCCTTGCGCATGGCGATCGCCATGACCTGCGGGATCTGCTCCGGTGTGGAAACCAGCTCGCAGTAGTGGCTACATTCACGGAACAGCTCCTGGGGATGCGTCTCCTGAAAATAGCCGCTGCCAATTTCGCTCGACGGAATATGCGCTGCAATCGCCAGCACCGGGACGTGATTACGGTGACAGTCGAAAAGACCGTTAATCAGATGCAGGTTGCCCGGCCCGCACGAACCCGCGCATACCGCCAGCTCGCCCGTCAGCTGCGCTTCCGCGCCTGCGGCAAAGGCCGCCACCTCTTCGTGGCGCGTCGGCATCCAGTCAATGGTGCCCATTCGGTTGAGGCTGTCGCTTAAGCCGTTGAGAGAATCGCCGGTGACGCCCCAGATGCGTTTGACGCCAGCTTGTTCCAGGGTTTTTGCTACGTAGGCCGCTACGGTCTGTTTCATGGTTGTCCATCTCCGTTTTGTGATAACGCTTACAAGCTTAGAAGAAACTGGGCGTTATGCCCGTTTAATCCCCCTGATTAATAGTGACTTTCTTTGTACAACCTTTCGTCATATTCTGATGGCACACAGGGTGAAAACAGGAATCATTTCAGATGGTTAAATCATTGTTAATTGCTGTTAATAGAACGCTAACGCATGATGATTTTGGCAAATTGTTATTACGTCTGGCGGTCGGCGGGTTGATGCTGTTCCACGGTTTGCACAAGCTGTTTGGCGGCGTGGGGTTTATTAGCGGCATGCTGGTGGAAAAAGGGCTGCCGGGGTTTATCGCCTATGGCGTTTTGATTGGCGAAGTGGTGGCACCGGTTCTGATTGTGCTGGGGATCCTGACCCGTCCGGCGGCGCTGGTGCTGGCGTTTACGATGATCGTTGCCTGGCTGATGGTCGGCACCGGTAAAACCTTTGCGCTGGATGCGGTAGGCGCATGGGCGATTGAAAGTCTGGTCTATTTCTTTATTGGCGCACTGGCCTTGGCCTTTATGGGCGCAGGGCGTTATTCACTGGCGCGCGATCCGGCCTGGCGTTGAGAATAAAAAAAGCCCGGTAGCCTAATATCTACCGGGCCAGAAAAGGTTAGGCCGGGCAACCGCAAAGCTGCCCGGCATAGTGTGCATAGTATATGGTGCACAGTTTATGCCAGAACCAAATCACCCTGCGGATGACAAGAACAGGCCAGCACGTAACCCTCGGCAATTTCCGCATCCGTCAACGTCATCGTACTGCTCACGGTGTAGTCGCCAGAAACCACTTTCGTTTTACAGCACCCGCACACGCCCGCGCGACAGGCCGCAACGACCGGAACATTATTGCTCTCCAGCGCTTCCAGCAGCGTGGTACCGACGCGGCCGAAGAAGGTCTGCGCAGGCTGCAGTTTAGTGAATTTCACCCCGCTGGTGGCGGCTTCGGCCACTGGCGTGAAGAACTGCTCCTTAAAGAAGCGGGTCACGCCGAGCGCTTTCACCTCGTTCTCCACGATTTCCATATACGGCGCCGGGCCGCAGGTCATCACGGTGCGCGAGGCGATATCTGGCACACTTTGCAGCAGTTCGCGGCTCAGACGGCCCGCGACAAATCCGTGAGTCGCGTTATTCTCGGCGACCAGGGTGACCGGATAATTGCGCCACTCGTCGGCGAAAATGACATCCTCCGGTGAGCGAACGCTGAAAATCACCTGTACGTCAGCCTGCGGACGGTTCTTCGCCAGCCAGCGACGCATCGACATCACCGGCGTCACGCCGCAGCCCGCCGCCAGCATCAGGAATTTATCGTCAGCTTTATCGTCGCAGACGAAATCCCCCTGGGCGTCGGAGAGCCAGAGATAATCCCCGCGCTTCACTTCGTTCGTCAGCCACTGTGAACCGGCACCGTCATCGATTCGACGCACGGTGAGCGTGATGTACTCACTCACGCCCGGCGTCGAGGACAGGGTGTAGGCGCGCAGTGTGTCCGCAGAATTGCGTACACTCACCAGCGCATACTGACCGGCGCGATACGGGTAAAAATCATGGCACAACAGCGACAGCGTCCACACATCCGGCGTCTCCTGATGGATGTGATGAACCTGCATCCGCCACGGGCATTGTGAGGTTGGCATCGTCATGAAAAACTCCTTACGCGCTCAGCAGTTGCTGCATATCTTCTTCTACGGTGGTCACGGAACGCAGACCAAATTTTTCGTTCAGCACCGCCAGCAGATCCGGGGTCAGGAAGCCCGGTGCCGTCGGGCCGGTCACAATATTGGTGACGCCCAGCGACAGCAACGTCAGCAGGATCACGATCGCTTTTTGTTCGAACCAGGAGAGCACCAGTGACAGCGGCAGATCGTTCACGCCGCAGCCCAGTTTCTCGGCCAGCGTCACCGCCAGAATGATCGCCGAGTAGGCATCGTTACACTGACCGGCATCGATCAGACGCGGCAGGCCTTCGATATCGCCGAAGTCCAGTTTGTTGAAGCGGTATTTCCCGCACGCCAGGGTCAGGATCAGGCAGTCTTGCGGCACGCTGGTGGCGAAATCGGTAAAGTAGTTACGTTCGCCGCGCGCGCCGTCACAGCCGCCGACCAGGAAGATATGACGCAATTTTTCGCGGCTCACCAGGTCGATCAGGGAATCCGCCGCACCCAGCAGGGTTTCGCGACCGAAGCCGACGGTGATCAGATGTTCTATTTCGCTGAACGGGAAGCCTGCCATCTGCTGCGCCTGGGTGATAACCGGGGTGAAATCATCGCCTTCGAGGTGGCTTACGCCCGGCCAGCCGACGATGCTGCGCGTCCAGATACGGTCATCATAGGCACCGACGGTCGGATCGATGATGCAGTTGGAGGTCATGACGACAGGGCCAGGGAAGCGGGCGAACTCCACCTGCTGGTTCTGCCAGCCGCTGCCGTAGTTGCCGACCAGGTGCTTAAATTTACGCAGTTCCGGGTAGCCGTGGGCAGGCAGCATTTCGCCGTGGGTGTAGACATTCACACCCGTGCCTTCGGTCTGTTGCAGCAGGTTGTAGAGATCTTTCAGGTCGTGGCCGGAGATCAGAATACATTTCCCGGCAGTGGCTTTGACGTTGACCTGAGTCGGCGTCGGATGGCCGTAGGTGCTGGTTTCGCCTGCATCCAGAATGCTCATCACTTTGAAGTTCATCTGGCCGATTTCCATTGAACACTCCAGCAGGGCGTTCATGTCGGAAGGCCAGGTGCCGAGCCACGCCATGATTTTGTGGTACTGGGCATAAATGTCGTTGTCGTACTGACCGAGAACGTGGGCGTGTTCCATATAGGCCGCCGCCCCTTTCAGGCCGTACAGGCACAGCAGACGCAGGCCTAGAATGTTCTCGCCAATCGCCGCTTTGTCTTTGTTCGGGGTGAATTCCGCCGCCTGACGCTGCAGTTCGCCCAGATCGTCGCTCACCAGTTGCAGGCCAGCCATGGGGTTATCGACGGCAGCGTTCGGGTCCACGCTCAGGCTTTGCGCTTTCAGCGCTTCACGCAGGGCGATGGCTTCGCGCGCGTAGCCCACGATGCGAGGGGAGTCGAAGTTGACGTTGGTCAGCGTGGAGAAGAATGCGCGCGGCGCGAAATTGTCGATGTCGTGGTCGATAATGCCATATTCGCGCGCTTTTACCGCCCAGGCGGAGAGGCCTTGCAGGGCTGCAATCAGCAGATCCTGCAGGTCAGACGTTTCTGCGGTTTTACCGCACATGCCCTGCGCATAGGAGCAGCCGTTGCCAGCTGGGGTACGGATGGTTTGTTCACATTGCACACAAAACATAATCACACCTGTTAAAGTTATATTTTAGATACATGTTTAAGGTTATGCCTGTGACCGAACAGAGAAAAGGTCTTTCTTCGACAAAGTAAAGGGAGATTGATTTAACGCAATTTTGGCGGCAGAAGCCTACCGCCAGAGAGGTATTAAGCGGTGAACAGCGCCATCAGAATCGGCACCAGCAGGCTCAAAATAAAGCCATGGACGATGGCGGCAGGAACCAGTTCCAGCCCGCCGGAACGCTGCAGAACGGGCAGGGTAAAGTCCATCGACGTCGCACCGCACAGGCCAACCGCTGTGGAGCGGCTTTTACGTACCAGCCCCGGAATAAGCATAATGGCGATCAGCTCGCGGCCCAGATCGTTAAAGAATGACGCGCTGCCAATCACCGGGCCAAAGGATTCGGTCATTAAAATCCCTGACAGGGAATACCAGCCAAAACCGGAGGCCATCGCCAGCCCGGTTTTCAGCGGCAGGTCGAGAATAAATGCGTTAATCACACCGCCAATCAGCGAACTGCCCACCACGACCACCGCGATAATCATTCCGCGTCGATTGAGCACAATCTGTTTCAGCGTCATGCCGTTATTGCGTAATTGAATACCGATCAGGAATAACAGGAAGATCAGGGTATATTCGCTGGCTTCGGTGGCGTGTTGTAAAAACGCTAAACCGGTCAGGCCAAGCAAAAAGCCGAGCACGACCACGCCGCACAGTTTTAATGACTCCAGCGCCATGGCAATTCGCGAGGGTAATTTTTCCTGTTGATGATGGTTTTTCCATGGCAATGCGCGCTCAAGCCAAAATAGCGCCGCAATATTACACAGCAGAATCACCACAATAGTAACAACAGAATAATGGAGAATAGAGAGTAAATTAGCGGCCAGGTTATCCAGGAACGCGAGGCTTATTCCCATAAAAAACAGGATGACGTAGACAATCCAGCTGAGGAAGCGATTAATGAGTTTTAATGCCGACTCATGATGGAGGGGAATAAGATAGCCCACTACCAGCGGCAGCAGAATGATTAAGAGTCCTGAAAACATGAACAGCCGGGTCCTTTTGTGTGTCTGAATAGCGCCAGTGACACTA
>Ga0079104_1002015_pt1 | contig 11854 bp, 8 predicted proteins | sample MedtruBG_FD_76829 | JGI IMG/M metagenome (GOLD analysis project Ga0079104, IMG submission 76829) | Root nodule microbial communities of legume samples collected from California, USA - Medicago truncatula BG | ecosystem: Host-associated > Plants > Roots > Nodule | place: USA: California... | reverse complement strand
CCAGGAAGTTATCGTTCAGATCGATAAAGAAGAGCGCGGCAACAAAGGTGCAGCCCTCACAACCTTTATTAGTCTGGCAGGCAGCTATCTGGTACTGATGCCGAACAACCCGCGTGCTGGTGGTATTTCTCGCCGCATCGAAGGTGACGATCGTACCGAGCTGAAAGAAGCGCTTTCCAGCCTGCAACTGCCTGACGGCATGGGCCTGATCGTGCGTACCGCTGGCGTTGGCAAATCTGCTGAAGCGCTGCAGTGGGATCTGAGTTTCCGCCTGAAGCACTGGGAAGCGATTCAGAAAGCCTCTGAAAGCCGCCCTGCCCCGTTCCTGATCCACCAGGAAAGCAACGTCATTGTGCGTGCGTTCCGTGATTACCTGCGTCAGGACATTGGCGAAATCCTTATCGATAACCCGAAAGTGCTTGAGCTGGCTCGCCAGCATATCTCCGCGCTGGGCCGTCCGGATTTCAGCAGCAAAATTAAGCTCTACACCGGTGAAATCCCGCTGTTCAGCCACTACCAAATCGAATCGCAGATCGAATCTGCATTCCAGCGTGAAGTGCGCCTGCCGTCGGGCGGCTCTATCGTTATCGATAGCACCGAAGCCCTGACCGCCATCGATATCAACTCCGCGCGTGCAACCCGTGGCGGCGACATCGAAGAAACCGCCTTCAACACCAACCTTGAAGCGGCCGACGAAATTGCACGCCAGCTGCGTCTTCGTGACCTCGGCGGCCTGATCGTTATCGACTTCATCGACATGACCCCGGTTCGCCACCAGCGTGCGGTTGAAAACCGTCTGCGTGAAGCGGTGCGTCAAGATCGTGCGCGTATCCAGATTAGCCACATCTCTCGCTTCGGCCTGCTGGAAATGTCCCGTCAGCGCCTGAGCCCGTCATTGGGTGAATCCAGCCATCACGTGTGCCCACGCTGTACCGGCACCGGCACCATCCGTGATAACGAATCGCTGGCGCTGTCTATTCTTCGTCTGATTGAAGAAGAAGCACTGAAAGAAAACACGCAGGAAGTTCACGCGATTGTTCCCGTTCAGGTGGCTTCTTACCTGCTGAACGAAAAGCGTGCGGCTATCAGCAACATCGAAACCCGTCAGGGTGGCGTGCGCTGTATCGTCGTTCCGAACGATCAGATGGAAACCCCGCACTACTCCGTACTGCGTGTCCGTAAAGGCGAAGAGACTCAGATCCTGAGCTACCTGCTGCCGAAGCTGCACGAAGAAGAAATGGCGATGCCGTCTGAAGACGAGCCAGCTGAACGTAAGCGTCCTGAGCAGCCTGCTCTGGCGACCTTCGTGATGCCTGATGCACCGCCAGCACCACTTGAAGAAGCCGCTCCAGCCGCAGCGCAGGCGAAGAAAGCCGCTCCAGCGGCAGCCACCGCAGCAGCTCCGGGTCTGGTTTCCCGTATTATCTCTGCGCTGAAATCCATGTTCAGCAGTGAAGCCCCAGTTGTGGCTGAACCTGAGCCGGTTAAAAAAGAAGAGAAACCTGAGCGTCAGCAAGATCGTCGCCGTTCTCGTCAGTCTAACCGTCGTGACCGCAATGACCGTGGTGACCGTGGTGACCGCAACGATCGTCGTGACAACCGCGATAATCGTGGTGAGCGCGGGGAGCGTAACGAACGTGGTGACCGCGATAACCGTGGTGAAAACGCAGAAGGCCGCGAAGATAACCGCCGTAACCGTCGTGAGAAGCCGCAGCAGAACGCGGAAACCCGTGAAGCTCGTCAGCCGAATGTGGCAGAAGACGCGGATAAAGCGAAATCTCGTGACGAACAGCAGCAGCCACGCCGTGAGCGTAACCGTCGTCGTAACGATGACAAACGCCAGGCAGCGCCGCAGGAAGTTAAAGTTCAGGTTCTTGAAGAACAACCCGCTCAGGAAATCGAGCAGGAAGAACGCGTCCAGTCTATGCCGCGTCGTAAGCCGCGCAATCTGTCGCAGAAAGTGCGCATCGAAACAGCGGCCGAAACTGCAGAACGTACCGCAGTTAACGAACCGGCTGAATCAGCGGCCCCGGCTAAGCGTACTGAACTGGCTAAAGTTGATTTGCCAGCGGTCATCGATGCTCCGGCAGAAGATGAAAGCACAGAAAACCGTGATAACTCAGGCATGCCGCGTCGCTCCCGTCGTTCACCACGCCATCTGCGCGTGAGTGGTCAGCGTCGTCGTCGCTACCGTGACGAGCGTTACCCGGCCCAGTCCCCGATGCCGCTTGCAATTGCTTGCGCATCTCCGGAAATGGCATCTGGTAAAGTGTGGGTAAGCTACCCGGTAACGCGTCCACAAGAGCAGCAGGTTGAAGAAACCCGCCAGCAGGACGTTGTTCCTTCCGTCATTGAAGTTGCACCGGTAGAAGCCGTGGAGCAAGCTCCAGTGGCAGAACAGGTTGCAGCGCCAGTGGTTGAACACGCCGTGGTTGAACCAGCCGCAGTCGAGCCGGTCGTGGTTGCAGAACCGCAGCCAGTACAGGCTGAGCCGGAAGTTCCCGTAGTTGAGACCACGCATCCAGAAGTTATTGCCGCACCGGTGAGCGAAGAACCTCAGGTTATCGCGCCAGCCGACGCTGTTGTTGCAGAAGTTACAGCACAAGAAGCGACTCCGGCCGTGGCTGAGGAAGTGGAACAGGCTATCGTGACTGAACAACCTGCTGTGGTGGAAACTGCGCCTGTTGCTCCAGTGGTTGAGCCGGTTGTTAAACCTGTTGTTAAACCGGTTGTGGCTGCGAAGCCTCCGGTTGAACGCACCAACGCTACCGCGCCAATGACGCGTGCTCCAGCGCCAGACTACGTGCCAGAAGCACCGCGTCAGAGCGACTGGGTTCGTCCAGAGTTCGGTTTCGAAGGTAAAGGTTCTGCCGGTGGCCACAGCGCCACGCATACGGCGACTGCCGGTCCGACTCGTCCACAGTCAGTGGACTAAGCTGCAAAGCATGAAAAAACCGCCTCCGGGCGGTTTTTTTTTATTCTTTCGCAGGTAGCTGCATTCCCGAAATTTTCGGCATCACTTCCCGCATCAAATCGAGAAACTTTCGCAGCCGCGCCGGATAATAACGCGCCCAGGGATACACCAAATGCACCGGTAACGCCGCCGCTCGCCATTCCGGCAGTAGTTCAATCAGCCTGCCCTGCGCAATATCCTCTTCTACCGTCCAGCTAGAAATCAACGCAGCGCCCAGCCCCGCCAGCGCAGTATTGCGCGCCACGTAAACGCTGTCCGTGCTCAGTCGCGGTACAATCGGAACAGTGATGCTCTCCCGGCTGGCCTGATGCCGCAGCGTCACTTCATGCTGATAAAACGTGCTGATCGCCACCCACGGCAGCGCCGATAATGCCATCGGATCTGACACGTTCTCCACTGTCGCCAGCAGCTCAGGTGAGATCACCAGGCTACGCGGGACTTCCGCCAGCAGGACAGATACCGTCGCCGGGTCAACTTCCGCCCCCACGCGGATCGCACAGTCGATATTCTCGCTGATGAAATCGATATTCTTGTCGTTGAGCATCCACTCCACCGCCAGCTGGGGATAGCGCTGCAAAAAATCCACCAGCGGCGTTAACAGCTGCTGCTGCCCGAACGCATGCGGCGCTCTGACGCGCAGTACGCCCACCGGATTGTCATCCACAATCTGTAAATCGTCTTCCAGCGCCAGCCAGCTGTCCACCAGTTGGCGGGCGTGTTGATAACAGCGCTCACCGTCGTCGGTAAGTTTCATTGCATGGGTCGAGCGCATAATGAGCTTTACGCCCAGCAACGCTTCGAGCGACTGCAAACGCCGGCTGACGGTGGCTTGCGTGGTGCCGAGCTGAACTGCCGCAGCCGACAGTGACCCGGCTTCGATAATACGAATAAAAGTCCGCATCAGTTCCAGCCTGTCTATACGCTCAGTTCTTTTCATTCATTTCTTACCCATACGCCCAACGTATAGCTGTTTTACCACTGCGCTGGCTACCGCGCCAGTGTGATTCACATCACAATGCGCCCACACCCTGTTGAGGACGTTAAGATGAACACCACTCCCGTTGCTTCACCGGCTTTTGCGCCGTGGATAATCCTGATTTTGGCTATCGGCGCGGGCTTCAGCGTTGCCGCGATTTATTACGCCCAGCCGCTGTTACCGTTGATTGGCCACGACATGCATTTGAGCATCGAGCAAATGGGCCTCGTTCCAACGCTAACCCAGACGGGCTACGCGCTGGGCATTCTGTTCCTGCTGCCGCTGGGCGACCGCCACGACCGCCGTCGGCTGATCCTCGCTAAAAGCGCCTCGCTCGCCGCACTATTGCTGCTGTGTAGCGTCATCAGCCAACTGCACGCCCTGCTGGTCGTCAGTTTGCTGATTGGGATGGCGGCAACAATGGCGCAGGATATCGTTCCGGCTGCGGCAATCCTCGCCCCTGCCGGGAAACAGGGCAAAACCGTCGGCACGGTAATGACCGGTTTGCTGCTTGGCATTCTGCTGTCACGAACTGTCAGCGGCGTCGTGGGTGAAGCGTATGGCTGGCGGGTGATGTATCAGGCTGCCGCGGTTAGCATTGCGTTGATTGGCCTGGTGATGTGGCGCGTATTGCCGAAATTCAGCGCGCATTCTGAACTCAGCTATCCGGCACTGATGGGTTCGCTGGTGCATTTATGGCGCCGCTTCCCTGAACTGCGTCGGGCCGCACTGGCACAGGGTTTTCTGTCGGTTGCCTTCAGCGCGTTCTGGTCGACGCTCGCCGTCATGCTGGCCGAACACTATCAGCTCGGCAGCGCCGTCGCCGGGGGATACGGCATCGCCGGTGCAGCCGGAGCGCTGGCCGCCCCGCTGGCCGGTGGACTGGCCGATAAACTCGGGGCCGCCAAAGTCACACAATTAGGGGCATTGCTGGTCACGGTGTCGTTCGCGCTGATGTTTTTCCTGCCGCTTTTGCCGCTGCACGCCCAACTGGCGCTGATTGCCGTGTCGGCGATTGGCTTTGATTTAGGCTTACAGTCGAGCCTGGTCGCACATCAGAACCTGGTCTACAGCCTCGAACCGCAGGCACGTGGTCGTCTAAATGCCCTGCTGTTCACAGTGGTGTTTATCGGCATGGCACTGGGGTCAGCGATTGGCAGCAAACTGTATGCGATGGCAGGCTGGCCTGCGGTGGTTACGCTGGCGGTGATATCCGGGGCGATTGCGCTGTTGATTCGTTTGACGGGTGCGGCGAACGTCACCGCTTGCCCGCAACGCTAAAAAAAGCCCGCGCCGGGGTGAGTGGCGCGGGCACAGAGAACATGGCCAGTTTCAAGACATGTTCTAAACCGTTAAATCTTATTTATTCAACTGGAACAGTGACATGCCCTGCATATCGGTGAACGCTTTATACGACGCCGTCAGGGCCGCCTGCTGCATGGTGTAATTGGAAATCGTTGAGTTCCAGTCCACGTTCACCAGGTCGCTCATCTGCTGCGTCTGACTCAACGTGCGGTCATCGCCCAGCGCGTCCAGTTTGTCCAGTTCATTGAGCTGTGTCCCGACTTCCGCCCGCACGCTCAGCACGTTGTTCAGCGAGTTACGCAGGCCGCGGTTGGCGACGTCGATAGTCGCCTGGGCCGTGGCTTGTGCGGCATCGTCATCTGCTACCGGTGTTTTCAACGCCGCAATCGCGTCATCCAGAATCTTGAACAGGTTCGAGTCTGGAAGACTGCCGTCGGGGTTTTTCACCGCATTCGAGGTCACCGAGTCAAAAATTTTGTCGCCGGTGTGGCCGATAACCATGGTTCGGGAAGAATCGACCTGCTGCTCAACGTTGGTGGTGCCGCCCGTATACGTGCCGTTGGTGGCATCGAATGGCGCGGTATCCGTCTTGTAACCGGCAAACATGTAGCGCCCGTTACCGTCCTGGCTGTTGGCGAGGTTCATCAGCTGGTCGCGGATGCCCTGCAAATCAGTCGCCAGCGAGGCGCGGTCATCGTCGCTCAGCGTGCCATTCCCGGCATAAACGATTTTTTCCTGCGCCGCTTGAATCGAGGACGTCACCGACGACAACGTGTTTTCTTCCTGCGAAACGCGCTGAGTGGCGAAGCTACGGGCTGACGCAAACTGGCTGGTCTGCGACTGCGCCTGAGACAGCACCACCGCCTGTGACGCAGCAATCGGGTCATCCGACGGGCGGTTAACGCGCAGGCCGGTGGACATCTGTTCGCCATATTTCAGCCATGAAGATTGGGAGTTAGTAATGCCGCCCATCGTCTGCTGATACATCATTAAGGTACTAATACGCATCGGTCACCGCTCCTTAGCGAATATTGATCAGCGCGTCGAAAAGCGTGCTGGCGGTCTGCATTACCTGGGCGTTGGCCAGATAGTACTGCTGATACAGTTGCAGGTTGCCGTACTCTTCATCGAGGTTTACGCCGGAAATAGATTGCTGCTGCTTGGTCAACTGGGTCACAACGTTGCCCTGCGTCGTACTGCTGGTTTCCAGCGTCGAGGTTTTGTTCCCCACGTCGCTGACCAGAGAGGCGTAAGCGTCGTTGACGGTTTTATTGCCGCCGACCAGTTTGCTGTTTTGCAGATCCAGCAATGCCTGACCGTTACGGTTATCGCTCTCGCCGGTTTCAGCGTCATTGATACCCATCGCAATCTGGCTGGCGTCGGTCAGCGCCACACTCATATTCACAATCGCATTCGCCACCGGCTTCACGGTAAAGCTGTCATTTTTGTTCGCAGAGCCGCTGATGCTGACGTTCAGGCCGTCAAAACTCAGGCTGCCGTCGCTCTCAACGGTCGGAGACATTTTGGTGTTATCCGACAGGCGGGTGACCTGCCAGTTTGTGCCGTCGTAACTCACTTTATAGTCGGAGGCCTGCAGCTGCGTGCTGTCGGTCATGGTCGCGTTGAGACTCGCACTGCCGGTATTCTTGGTGTTGCTCAGGACCGACGGAGAACCGAAAGTGAAGAAATCTTTGCCCGTGTTACCGTTGGCATCAATCCCGGCTTTGTTTTGGGTGTTGAACGCATCGGCAAATGCCAGCGCCATCTGGTTCAGGCTGTTACGGGTCTGGTCCAGATCCTGGGAGCGGAACGTCAGCAGGCCGCCGAGTGAACCGCTGGTCAGCAATTTTTCCGGGATTTCGATATTTCCCGCCACGTTATCCACGTAAGCGACGGTGGTCCGCGAAGGGTCAGCGCTGCTTGGCACGGCGGCCAGCTGACGGGCGTTGCTGCCCTGCACTAGGTTGTAACCGTTGGCCATGGTGACGTTGTAGGTGCCGCCGTCCTGCACGTTCACTTCCACGCCCACCAGCTGGTTCAACTGGCTAACAAGCTGATCGCGCTGATCGAGCAGGTCATTCGGAGATGCCCCCGCCCCGACGCCGGTCAGCTTGGAAATTTTATCGTTCAGCGTCGCAATCTGCTGCGAGTAGTTATTGATCTGCGAAACGGTGGAAGCAATCGCGCCGTTGACCTGTTTGTCCTGATCGCGCAGATACTGATCGGTGGTCTTAAACTGGTTGACCAGCCCTTCAGATTTGCCTAATACCGCCTGACGCGCCGCCGGATCTTCGGCGTTGCTGACCAGCGTTTGCAGGCTGGTGAAGAAATCCTGCAAGGTGGCGGAAATGGAGTTGGTGGTATCGGACATCAGATCGTCGATTTTCGACATCTGCTGATAGCGCGTGGTCAGGCCGCTGCTCTGGTTTTGCGCCGCATTCAGCTGATTGGTGATAAACGCGTTGTACTCGCGCTGCACGCTGGAAACCGTGACGCCATTGCCCACCCAACCGCCCGCGCCCAGCGTGCTGTTCGCCGCAGAGAGGACCGTCGTCTGGCGGGTATAGCCGGACACGTTATAACTGGCAATGTTATTACTGACGGTGTTCAGTGCCGCTTGAGCCGCACCGAGCCCGCTCATTGCGCTATTCATTAAACTGGACATGGAGGTTCCTTTATTCTTTTAGACACGAGTCCTGACCAAGATTATCGGCACCGGTCAGCTGAACTTGAGGCGTTTCAGAACAGATTTTCGATATCGTTGCCGTAGGCCTTGCCCACTTTCTCGCTCATCGATTTCAGCTGCTGAATCATCCCGGTCAGCTTGCGGGCATAGTTCGGATCGGTGGCGTAACCGGCTTTCTGTAATGCCTGCGCGCCCTGCTCCGGCGTTGCGGCTGAGGTCACGGCGGCATAGCGCGGGTTGCGGGTTAACAGACCAACGTAGTCGGACAACGCGTCGAGATACGAGCTGTAGACGCGGAAACGGGCTTTCACCTTTTTCATCTCGCCGTTCTCGTATTCCGTGGTGGTGATTTCGGTGACTTTGCCTTTCCAGTCAGACGACGCCTTCACGCCGAACAGGTTAAAGCTCGGCTCGCCGTTTTCACGGCGGATCTGCCGCTGGCCCCAGCCTGATTCCAGCGCCGCCTGGGCGAGGATCAGGTGGTGCGGAATACCGCTCTGCTCACTGGCCAGTTTCGCCGGAAGGGAAAGTTGCGCCAGGAAGTCGCGACTGTCGCCGGGCACATCGGCGGCGTCTGAGGCATCTGAGGCGTCTGGCGCTTTCGGCAAAGCCTTGCGTACCATCTGCGTCAGCGCCGAGTTCTGATAGCTGGTGACGGTTTCGAGGTCAAACTTGAGCGGCACCTGGGCAGGCATATCTTTCGGCCCGCCCTGATTCGCCGTCATCTGTTTGACCATCTCATCTGCCAGCCCTAACCCCTTGCCCGCCGTCATCTGTTGGGCAATTTGCTGATCGTACATACTGGTGTAAAGACGCGACTGGTCGCTGCTGAATAAGCCGTCTTTGGGCAGCGCGTCACGCATACTTTTCAGCATCATCTGCACGAACATGCCTTCGACCTGCCGGGCCACAGGCTTTAAGTTCGCCTGCGGGTCTTTCCCGGCACTGATTTTCAGCTCGTTCAGCGATTGCGCGTCCCAGGCCGCGCTGCTCATCAGTTTGCTGTCGCCAAGCATTAGATAATTTCCACTTTGGCACGCAAGCAGCCTGCGGTTTGCATCGACTGGAGAATCGACATCAGCTCCAGCGGCGAGGCCCCCAGCGTGTTCAGCGCGCGAACGACGTTGTTCAGGTTGGCACTGGAACGAATGCTCTGCATCGCGCCCCCGCTCTGACGCAGGTCGATTTGCGTCTGCGGCGTCACCACCGTTGAACCCCCAGCAAAAGGTGTATCCGGCTGGCTGACCTGCGCGGAACGGTTCACCGTCACTGACAGATTGCCCTGCGCCACGGCACAGTTGTCGAGGGTCACTTCGCGGTTCATCACCACCGAACCGGTACGGGAGTTGATGATCACTTTCGCATCCTGCGGCGTGACGTTCACGTCGAGGTTTTGAATATCTGCCAGCATCCGCACCTGATTGCTGCCGCCGCTTGACGCCTGAATCTGTACGGTACGCGCATCCAGTGCCGTCGCATTGCCGAAGCCGCCGCGACGGTTGATGGTGTCAGCAATCTGCTGCGCCATACCGAAATCGTCTTCATTCAGTTGCAGGTTAATGGTATTGCCCGCGCCAAACTGGCTCGGCAATTCACGCTCAATGGTTGCGCCGTTGGTGATACGCCCGCCGTTAAGCTGGTTTACCTGCACGCTGCTGCCGCCTGCCGAGGCACCCGCCCCGCCGACCAGAATGTTGCCCTGCGCCAAGGCATAAATCTGGCTGTCGACGCCTTTCAACGGCGTCATCAGCAGGGTGCCGCCGCGCAGGCTTTTGGCGTTACCCATCGACGACACGACGACGTCAATGTTCTGCCCCTGACGACCAAACGCCGGAAGCTGCGCGGTGACCATCACCGCCGCCACGTTTTTCAGCTGCATGTTGGTCCCCGCCGGAACGGTTATCCCCAGCTGCGACAACATGTTGTTCAGGGTTTGAGTGGTGAATGGCGTTTGGGTGGTCTGGTCACCCGTGCCGTCCAGACCGACAACCAGCCCGTAGCCAATCAATGAGTTTTGCCGCACGCCCTGTACGCTGGTGAGGTCGCGAATGCGATCGGCCTGGGCGAAACCCGCCAGCAGGACCAGAGCAATGCCAACCAGAGTTTTAAACATAATGCACCTCGTTACATCGGCGATAAGTTAAGGAAGAAGCGCTGCAGCCAGCCCATGTTCTGCGCTTCATTGATGTAGCCGTTACCGACGTACTCAATGCGGGCGTCAGCCACCTGGGTCGACGGCACGGTGTTGCTGCCGCTGATAGTGCGCGGGTTCACGACGCCAGAGAAACGAATGAATTCGGTGCCCTGGTTAATGGCGATTTGTTTCTCGCCCACCACGTGCAGGTTGCCGTTAGCCAGCACCTGATCGACGGTGACCGTCAGCGTTCCGCTGAAGGTGTTGCTGGCGTTGGCGCCGCCTTTACCGTTAAAGGAGTTGCCGCCAGAGGCCTCCACATCGGCGCGCGCATTGCCAAACAGACCCTGCAGATAGCGCGGCACGGTGTCGAAGCCGAAATTGGTTTTGCCATCGCGGCTGGCATTCGCCGACGAGCTCTTGGATGCGCTGACGTTTTCTTGCAGCTGGATGGTCAGCGTATCGCCAATATTGCGCGGGCGTCGGTCTTCGAACAGCGGCTGATAGCCGTAGTTAATCGGCTGGGCGCTCTGGAAAATCGAGCCATTGACCACCGGCACCGGGCCAGGAACAGGCTGTGCGGTTGTCGCCCCTTCCACCAGCGGCTTGGAGGGGATCAATGCGCATCCGGACTGTGTCAGGGCCAGGACCACGAAAAGCGGATAACGAAACGCTGAGGTTTTTTGCATTGCTTTTTATCTTCTGAATCAAAAATCCGGTGCAGGAAATCCGCACCGGTGACGTCTTACAGCTGGGTGAGTTTTTGCAGCATCTGGTCGGTGGTCGAGACCGCCTTGCTGTTGATCTCATACGCGCGCTGCACCTGAATCATGTTGACCAGCTCTTCCGCCACGTTGACGTTCGAGGTTTCGACATAACCCTGATACAGCAGGCCCGCACCATTCAGGCCCGGCGTGCTGTCGTTCGGTGCGCCAGACGCCTGGGTTTCGGTGTAGAGGTTTTCACCCATGCTTTCCAGACCCGCATCGTTCATGAAGGTGGTCAGGTTCAGCTGGCCAACCTGCACCGGGTTGGTTTGGCCTTGCTGGGTCACGCTTACCACGCCGTCACGCCCGATAGTAATGCTCAGGGTGTTGGCTGGAATGGTGATCGCCGGCTGCACCGGGAAACCGCCTGCGGTCACCAGCTGACCGTTCTGGTCAACCTGGAATGAACCGTCACGGGTGTACGCCGACGTGCCGTCCGGCAACAGCACCTGGAAGAAGCCTTCACCTTTGATGGCAACGTCTTTGCTGTTGTCGGTCTGAGACAGGTTGCCCTGCGTGTGAATACGTTCGGTCGCGACCGGACGAACACCGGTCCCGATTTGCAGGCCAGAAGGCAGCGTCGTCTGCTCGGACGATTGCGCCCCCGGCTGACGAACGGTCTGGTAAAGCAGGTCTTCAAAGACCGCACGTTGACGCTTGAAACCGTTAGTGCTGACGTTCGCCAGGTTGTTGGCGATAACGTCCATGTTGGTTTGCTGGGCGTCGAGGCCGGTTTTGGCAATCCATAATGAACTGATCATAAGTGTCCTGTTGTTAGCTCAGGGATAACAGTTGATTGGCTTTAGAGGCGTTGTCATCGACGCTGCTAATGACCTTCATCTGCATCTCAAAACGTCGGGAGCTGGCAATCATGTCAGCCATCGCCGCCACCGGTTTGACGTTACTGCCTTCCAGCACGCCGGATTGCAGAGTGATCGTCGGGTCAGACTGCAACACCGGGCCGCGGGTGGCCTGTGCGGCCGCCGTTAAGCGGAACATGCCGTCGTCACCC
>Ga0079104_1002010_pt1 | contig 11875 bp, 9 predicted proteins | sample MedtruBG_FD_76829 | JGI IMG/M metagenome (GOLD analysis project Ga0079104, IMG submission 76829) | Root nodule microbial communities of legume samples collected from California, USA - Medicago truncatula BG | ecosystem: Host-associated > Plants > Roots > Nodule | place: USA: California... | reverse complement strand
TCTTCCGTAGCACCTGCTGATTCTTCTGATATAGCAGATATTTTCTCAATAGAAATTATAGCTTTTTCTTTATTCTTATCTACATTCTTAATATTTTCTGATAAATTATGAATATGATTTAAGCTATTTTTAATAGAATCCTCAATTAAATCAAAAGATTTTCTGTTTCAATTACTGCAGTAGTAGCTTCACTTACAGCATCCACACCAGTATCCATAGTCTTCTTTGCAAGACTTATTTCTCCTTGTATTTCATTTATAAGCATAGCTATTTCCTTTGTATAATCTGTACTTTGTTCTGCTAAATGACGTATTTCTTCTGCTACAACAGCAAAGCCCTTACCATATTCACCAGCTCTGGCTGCTTCAATAGCTGCATTAAGTGCTAATAAATTTGTTTGTTCTGCAACACTATTAATTGTACTTACTATATTATCTATAGAACCTGATTTATTACCTAAATTATCAACAATTATGGATATTTTACTTGTTGCATCGCTACTTATTTTAAATTTTTTTGTAAGTATATCAAGAGATTTAGAACCTCTGATACCCATTTGTTTAGCATTATTAGAAGTTTCCTTCACCACGTCAGAACTTTTCAATGCAATTTGTATGTCATCAGCTAAACTTTTAATTGTTTCTAAACGCTCTTGGGAATACATTGTATGTTCAGTTGCACCACTTGCTAATTCTGACATTGCTTCTGAAACATTATTAATATACATAACTGTATCCTCAGTATTTGTAGATAAACTTTTAGAATACTCATAAACATGGCTTGAACTATTTCGTAAATCATCAACTATATTAATTAGATTTTGCTTTAAATTAAATACAGCCTTAATCATAATACCTGTCTCATCTTTATTTTCATAAAATTTCTTTGCCTTTCGATCCAAGTTCGAATCCAGATTATAATGAGATATATTATTTATAAGCTCAGTTGCCACTTTAATTGGTTCTGAAATTTTCTTACCTAAATATAGTGCTACAATTATAGATATCGCTATTCCTATTATTATAACCATAGAAATTATTGTTGTTAATTTACTTATACCGCTAAGAACTTCACTTATAGGTGGTGCCAAAGTTAGAACCCATCCATTTGAAAGTTTTGTATAAGCCAGGAATTAATCTTGTCCATTTTTGCTCTACCAAAAAACTAAAAACACCTATATTTTGATATAGATGTTTTTGCTATTATTATATGAATAATTGGACCTTTAATTTTGTTTAAAATTCTCTTTATTTATGATATGTCTCTCAGTATCGCTAGCAAATGAGATTTTTTGCAATTCGTTAAAGTCTGCATCAGCAAATGATTAAATGATTGTTTTTTTGCAGTAATGGCTATAATTAATTATAATAGCCTTAAGCCAATATTTTTTAACAAAGGGAGTAAATTTATGCCAAAGATTATTATTATAGAAGATACCGATACTATAAGAGCAGAGCTTAGTACTTTTCTAACAAGATATGGTTATTATGTTGTTGCTCCAACAAGCTTTGAAAATATTATTGATTATACTCTTGAGGAAGCACCGGATTTGGTACTCTTAGACATAAACCTGCCTATATTCGATGGATATCACATATGCAGAGAAATAAGAAAAAGTTCTGATGTGCCTATAATAGTAGTTACAAGCAGAGATAGCGAGATGGATGAACTAATGAGTATGAATTTAGGAGCTGATGACTTTATTACAAAACCCTATAATACTCAAATTCTTTTGGCAAGAATCTCATCTATATTAAGAAGAATTCAAGGTTCCAACACCCAAGACATAATTTCTTACAATGACTTAAAGCTCAATTTATCAAATGGTACTATTACATACAAAGACAATGCTGCAGAGCTAACAAAAAATGAGCTTAAAATATTATCCTGTTTGATTAAGAACAAAGGAAAGATTGTGTCTAGAGATGATTTAATGAACTTTATGTGGAGCTCGGAAATTTTTGTAGATGATAATAATTTATCTGTAAATGTTACAAGGCTAAGGAAAAAGCTTGAAGAAGTTGGAATGAAAGATAATATAGAAACTAGACGCAGGCTAGGATATATAATGCCATGAGTATAAAAGATTATTTAAAAGATAGATTTGTATTCTTGCTTATTAATTTTATATTGTTCCTTATTATTTGCGGCATTATGCTGCTTATAAATATTAGCGACAATATAATTCTCTTAACCTTTTGCATATGGTTTCTTCCCCTACTTTCCTCTACAGCTTTAGAATATATTAAAATAAACAGATTTTATACTGATTTGACCAATGTAATGGATACTTTAGATAAAAAATATTTGCTCTGTGAAGTCATTAAAGAACCTGAATTTACAGAAGGCAAGTTTATATATAATTTATTAAAAGTCACTAATAAAGATATGCATGAACATGTAAAAGAATATAGAGACATGCAGAGTGAATATAGAGAATATATAGAAACCTGGGTTCATGAGATTAAGACGCCCATTGCATCTACAAAACTGATTATTGAAAATAACCCAAATGAGATTACAAGAAGTATTGATTATGAGATTAAGACAATTGAAGGTTACATTGAACAGGTATTATACTACTCTAGAAGTAATAATGTAAGCAAAGATTATATTATTAAAGAGATTTCTTTAGCTTCCCTCATTAAATCCGTAATTAAAAGTAATTCAAGGGATTTTATAAGCAGGAGAATATCTATTGATATTGAAGGTGTGGAAGGCTTAGTATATAGTGATACCAAGTGGCTTGAGTTTATATTAAATCAAATAGTTGTAAACTCCATTAAATACTCCAAGGAAAAGGCAGGTAAGGTAAAAATATATTCTATTAAAAATGAAAACAACCTAGTACTTAACATTGAAGATAATGGCATAGGTATTGTAGATAAAGATATAAACAGAGTTTTTGAAAAAGGCTTTACTGGAGAAAATGGCAGGAAACTTAGAAGATCTACCGGTATTGGACTTTATTTGTGTAAGAAGCTTTCTGATCAGCTTGGATTAGGTCTAACTCTAACTTCTCAATCTGGCGAAGGTACAAAGGTCAGTATTATCTTTCCCCTAGGCCGAAATAATTTGTTTAATTGATATTAAAGGGTTCATAGCTATTGCTTGTTGCGATGCTGTGAATCTTTTATTTTTACATTACAAAAATGTAACTTTAGTGAAATATAAACGAATATGTATCTGTAAAAAATTCTAGTAAGATAATAACTGTGGACAGAACATTAATATATGAGGTTTACAATTCATTATATACAAGGAGGAATTTACTATGAAAAAACTATTAATACCGATACTAGTTGGAGTGCTTATAATTGGTGCTGGCGGCGCTTCTTACAAATACTTTAATGGTCCTAAAATAACAGAGAGCTCAATAACTAAAAGTATAGATGATAACGGAAAAGCTACTGCCCCTTCTACTACATTTAAACCAAAAGATACAGTTTATTTTTCTGCAAAAGGCAAAAAGCTTGCTATCAAAAAAGCTACAGTTGTGTGGTATAAAGGCGAAGTCGCAACAAAGAACAGATTTAAAGTAGATGAAAATATAGAGATAAACAAATCGGGATACTTTACTTCTACGCTATCAGCTCCCGAAGGTCTTGAAGAAGGTCAATATGGTGTAACTATCTATTCCGCAGGTAAAGAGATAATGGAAGGCATTTGGAATTTTGACGTAAAAAATTAAACATTTATAAAGCTGGTATGAAAATACCAGCAAAACATATAAAGTGATGGAGGAATTATATATGCAAAACATATTAGATGTTCAAAAGATTGAAAAATACTATGGAAACAAAGGGAATATTACAAAGGCTATTGATAATATCTCTTTTAAAGTGGATAAGGGAGAGTTCGTTGGAATAATGGGCCCCTCAGGCAGCGGTAAGACTACCCTCTTAAATTGTATTTCAACTATTGATACGGTTACAACAGGACACATTATTATAAATAAAAAAGATATTACAACTCTTAAGTCAAAAGGATTAGAAGAATTTAGAAGAGATGAATTAGGGTTTATTTTTCAAGATTTTAATCTTTTAGATACCCTTACTGCTTACGAGAATATAGCGTTAGCTCTAACTATACAAAATAGAAAAGCGGCTACAATAGATTCAGCTATAAAAGAAGTTTCAGAAAAGCTTGGAATTACGGATGTACTAAGCAAATATCCTTTCCAAATGTCAGGAGGACAAAAGCAAAGAGTGGCTTCTGCCAGAGCCTTGGCAACTAAACCTTCACTTATATTGGCTGATGAGCCTACTGGCGCTTTAGATTCAAAATCCTCACGACTTCTTCTAGACTCCTTTGAAAAGTTAAACAAAGAATTTCAGGCTACCATACTTATGGTGACTCATGATGCTTTTACAGCAAGCTATGCCCACAGAATTTTGTTCATTAAGGATGGCAGGATTTTTAATGAACTAATCCGTGGAAATGATACAAGAAAGGAATTCTTCAATAAAATAATTGAAATTGTAACTTTACTTGGAGGAGATGCAAGCGATGTTTTTTAAAATAGCAGCGAATAATGTAAAAAGAAGTTTTAAAGATTATTCTATATATTTTCTAACCTTAACCTTTGCTGTATGCATATTCTACAGTTTTAATTCTATTGAGGCCCAAACATCATTGCTTGAGATTAGAAAAAGTACTAAAGCTTATGTAATAACCCTAAATAAGCTTATAGCAGGAACATCTGTATTTGTATCCTTTATTTTAGGAGGACTTATAATTTATGCTAATAATTTCTTAATAAAAAAGCGCAAAAAAGAATTAGGTATATATATGACCTTAGGTATGCCGAAAGGCAAAATTTCAAGAATTTTAATACTGGAAACTTTTTTAATCGGTTTATTGTCTCTGGCCGCTGGAATCTTACTTGGTATTATAGTTTCCCAAGGCTTATCAGTTATTACAGCAAAACTTCTGGTAGTTGATATGAATAAATACAGATTTATTATATCAATAAGTGCAATAATTAAATCGTCTATATACTTTGGAATAATATTCCTTCTAGTGATTATATTTAATCAGGTTATTATCTCTAAGTATAAGCTTATCGACATGATAAATGCTGCAAAGAAAAATGAAGACATAAAGCTGAAAAATCCTGTTATTTCAATAGTTATATTTCTTCTGTCAGCAGCAGCACTTATAACAGCTTACAGCATGGTGTTAAAGGTTGGAGTATCTCCTGATAATACTACTTTTATAGCCTCCATACTACTGGGCGTTATAGGAACCCTAATGTTCTTTTTCAGTCTTTCCAGCTTCTTAATCAATGTGATTCAAAAGAGCCAAAAAATATATCTTAAAAACTTAAATATATTTATACTCAGACAAATAAACAACAAAATAACTACTAACTTTTTATCAATGACCACAATATGTCTTATGCTTTTTTTAACTATCACACTTTTATTCACCATGTTTGGCTATAAAGGCAGCCTAGATACAATGCTTACGGGAAATACTTCTTTTGATGCTTCGGCTAAACTAGATATTAATATAAAAGATCAAAAGACAAAAGATATTAAGGAATCCCTTGAAAAAACAAATTTTAAATTTGAGCCTTACGAAAAACATGTCTTTTTTACTGAATACAAGCTTGATCTTTCCTTAAACGATTTATTAATCAAGTATTTAAGTAAAAACGAGCAAAAGGAACTTCAGTCAAACTATACAGATGGTCCTATATCAGCTGTAAAAATATCAGAATATAATTCAATAAGACAGCTTCTGGGGCAGCAACCCATAAGCTTAAAGGATAATGAGATCTTAGTTGTATCCAACTATGAACATTCTATCAATGCCTTCGATATATTCATGAAAAATGAAAACTCTGCAGTTATAGAGAATAAAACTTATAACATAAAAAATAAAATGCCAATAACAGAAAATATAATTAGTTCAAAAGCTAGTTTGGAATTCCTTTATTTCATAATCCCCGACAACTTTGAAGGAACATTAGAGCCGCATGCATCGTCCTTTAATGCAATCTTCAAAGGCAATAATTATGAAAAGTCTAAGGAAAGATTCTCAAATTTATTTGTTGAGCTTGAAAAGTACAAACTCGAAAAGGATGACTTTATGCTTATCTATGGAAATACACTAGAACAGCTTTATGCAAGCGTATATGGTCCATCAGCTCTTATTGTATTTCTAGGCATATACTTAGGTATAGTATTTTTGATATCTAGCGCTGCAATACTGGCCTTACAACAGTTATCAGAAGCAAGCGATAGTGTGAATAGATACAATTCTCTTAAGAAAATTGGTGTTACTGAAAAGATGATAAATAAATCAATACTAGTACAGACACTTATATACTTTATGGTGCCTTTAGCTTTGGCAATCATACATTCAATAATTGGAATAACTGTAGCTAATAAAATACTTAGGACTGGTAATAAAAGTATTTTCCAAGGTTCTTCCCTCATGATATCCTTAGCACTTATTGTGATATATGGTGGATATTTTTATGCAACATATTTTAGCTTTAAAAGAATAGTTAAAAATAGCAATTAATATATAAATTTGTAAAGCAGGGTGTACTATCACCCTGCTTTTCTGTTAATCAATAGCTTGCATTATTACATTGATAACTCAAGAGTTTAATAGTTACTCTAAATAAATCCGCAAAATTGTACCTCTCCCTAGTTGCTGATCTCTATATCTTTTTGCAATATTCTATACTTTTATTTATCTCTTTCACCCTGCCCACAATACCGCTCTCAAGCATCACTTTTATGTCACAATGACGCTCTGATGAATTGGTAAGTATTTTCTCCACTATTCCTTCTGTCAATTTCCCTGAATATGTACGAGACCGAGTATACTGTAGCTATGCCGACTTTGTGCACTGGACATTCGTGGGTGCCCTTAATGCTATGTTTAACAACAATGTTGAAATTACAAAGACAACCAATTAAGGTTGCCTTTAGTTCATTAAAAAAGAAGATTACAAACTAATATATAATCAGATTTTGCCATAGTTTCATTGAAAACTAACTGAAAAGGCGACTGAATCTACAACGTTTAAAATCTAAAAAATTCATATTGTATTGAATCTGTATGATAATAAATAATATGAATAACATTGAGCAACTTAATTTACGACTTACTATAAATAAATATCAGAAAACTCTACAGTTGTAACCTGAACAAGGCGATTGTCCAATAAATCCGTTGCTGTTTCTGTATCTAGCTCCTCTATAACCTGCTCATTTGGAAACATAATTTTAAATGTACTTCCTTTACCAATCTTACTTTTAACTGATATGCTTCCATCTAATGCATCAACAAATCTTTTAACAAGTGATAACCCAATACCGGCACCTTCCGCCTGTCTTGATAACGAGCTATCAACTTGACCAAATCTATCAAATATAACATCTATCTTCTCCTCTGGTATTCCTATACCATTATCTTTGACTTCAATACATACTTTATTTTTTGTAGTACGTAACTTTACAACTATCAGTTTTCCTGCAGGCGTAAATTTAATGGCATTTGATAGAAGGTTAAGAAGTATCCTCTCGTACTTTTCATCATCTATTCCCACTATTTTACTTGTTATAGAGGAAGAGAAAATTACAGCAACACCCTTTTGTAAAGCATATGTGGAAACCGACTTTATGATTGAATTTGTTAAAAATACTATATCTATATTCTTTTTATTAATTTTAATCCTTCCTGCATTAACCCGAGTAATATCTAAAAGGTTATTTACCAATCTAAGCTGCCTAAAAGTATTTTGCCTTATTATATTAATGTATTTTTTTGCTTTATCAGGCAGTTCATCTTCACAGATATAATTCATTGCTTGTATAGCTGCATTAATTACATTTAGTGGTGTCCTGAATTCATGAGATATTAGTGATAGAAACTCATCCTTCATCTCCATGTTTTTCTCAAGAGCTTGCCTCTGACCTCTTTCGGCCTTTAGAAGAAGCTCCTGCTGCTGATTTAGTTTTGCTTCATACATTATCTTTTCAGTTACATCATGGCTTGTAACAACTCCATATATGAAGTTTCCTTTGTCATCAAATATAGGGGATCCACTCACACTTATATAAATCTCTTGTGTTTGAGATTTCATAAGCATTACTTTTTCAATTACTGTTTTGCCATGTAATACATGATAATTAGGAGTATCCTCAAAGGGAACTTTATTTCCCTTAAGGTCATAATACTCTAAAAATTCATAGCTCTCTCCCGCCTTATCAATTGCTCTACCGAAACGCTGTCTGCCTGTCTTGTTTATAAGAATATACTTGCCGTGCTTATCAAATATAAACAAAGCCTCCCTCATGTTTTCTAATATAGCATCAAGCTGGTCCTTTTGAAGCTTGATTATTTCACTCTTAGTTATGGAATCTGTAACGTCCCGCACATGTAATACACCTTTACCAAAGCTTCCATCCACATTATACAGGGGTGACCCATTAAATACATAGTATCTCTTGCCTTCCGGATGTTCCATAGCCAGCGTCTGTTCTTGTATTCTTTGTCCACTTAATATGCGATTTACAGGCATATCAGAAGAAAGAACTTCATTGCCTTCTATATCAAAGCATCTTGAAAAAGAAAAACTTTTACTGATGTTTTTATGACTAGACAAGAATTGAAACGTAAGGGCAGCCTTGTTTTGCAGCATACAGTTGCCCTCCCTATCAAAAACTATTAAGCCATCGGATATATTCTCAATGATTGCCTCCAGCAATTCTTTCTTTTCCCTTATCTCTTGCTCATTTATATATTTGTTGGTCACATCACTGAAGCATAATATTGCGGAAGTCAATTCTTCAGCATCATTATAAATCGGACCGCCATTAAAGTTCAAATATGCTGTGCCGTTCGGTTTCTCAACCCTGAGTACTACATTTTCTATTTTCTCTCCTCTTAATAGCCTTGAAGAAGGCAGTTCATCCCTCGTTAATTTCCTTCCGTTCTCATTATAAAATGATGTATTAACCAAGCTGTCACCAACCTTGCTGATATTCTCTGGTTGGTAAGCGTATTTTTTGCCTACTTCATTGATATATTCATAATCTCCATTCTTGTTGATAATATACAAGGCGTCCTTCATATTTTCCGAAATCAACCTTAATTGTTCCGCCTGCTTTTTTAACTCTTTGTTCTTTTCTTCAAAAAACTTGCGATTTTGTACACGTTCTGTTACTTCGGTAACATTTTCCACAAAATACCTTATTGTCCCATTCTCATATATGGGTACAATGGAAGAATCCCAATAGGTTATACCTCTGTCGTATCTATCGTACGGAATCTCATTTGCATAAAAAACTTCATTTGTATTCAACAAGTTTGTCCAAATTTCCTCATAAACACTTCCTTTATATCCTTTTACAAATTCCTCTGGCTTTCTCCCAATACTGTTTTCTTTTATATTAAACGGCTCATTTAAAAAGCCTATGTAAGTTTCATTTGCTCTTAGAAGAGTTAGGTCAGGTGCAGAGTAAATAGCAATACCAGACTTGTTGGCTTTATAAAGATGTTCGATATACTGAAACTTCTCTTCTAGTCTTGAGTTTGACTTTTCCTTAAAAATATATAATTGTTTATCTCTTTCCTGTATAACTTCAATGTTTACAAACCTAACTTCAAGTGATTTTGTAAACAAAAAATAGTCGGCTGAGCTATCAACTTCTTCATAGTTGACCTCTGGACTGACTCTTAAAGTTGTAAATAAATCTTCTATATTTTTATTTAGAAAATCATCTATGCTATATTCAATCAATTGTACAAATGCCTTACTTACCTCTATAATTAAACCATCACTTTCCACAATAAAAGGAAGTTCTTTATAGTCTGTTACGTAAGAAGTACTGTTCATAAGAATCCCCCCAAAAAAATAAATAATTTTATATCTCATTAAAATATCATATATAATAGTTGTTCTACTTCTTCAGTGCTTAACTAAGAGTTACAATAAAGATTTAGTATCGGACTAATTTCTTGCATTTTAAATGTCACTTCAGTATAGTTTTTATTAATATGGGAACTTTTGAATATTTCTTTTTCAAGACTCCTCAAAAGCCTCTTATCTATATTTTTTATGAAAGTGCTTAACTGCCCACTATCTTCCATAATGCCACTTATTTACCCATATTAGAATATTGTTTATCAATACAAATAACGACAGAGAAACTTGCTATATCCACATTCTGTAAGGCGTTGTCCTTGCAAGTAAAAATTGATTAAAAATACTTTTAAACCCTGTGTGTTTGTCCTCAAAAACAAGGAAAACCTTTGAAATCCACCAAATTATATTTTTAGATACTAAACCACAGGAATCTTCTATATTCATATGAAAGATGAAATTTATTATAAAAACTATAAATAAAACTATACAAATATCAAAACAATTGATATTATAATACCAAGGAACATATAATTTTATATTTGCGCAAAAACGTGTAGAGTTAACCACTTTGAAATTACTCATTTCAAAGTGGTTTTTTATTTTAAGGAGGATTTTATGATGAAGAAATTAATTTTAAAGAACATTAGACATGCCATAACATTCAATGACAGAGAAGATGTATTTGAAAATGTAGATATATTAATTGAAGGACCTAAAATTACTTCAATAGCTACTTGCCTTGAAGTACCTGCTGAAACCGAAATTATTGATTGTACTGGACTTGTGGCTTTGCCAGGGTTTGTAAATACTCACCACCACTTGTATCAAACGTTATTTAGGGGAATAAAAGAAGTTCAAGAAAAGCCACTTTTCCCATGGCTTATTGGGCTTTATGAGTTTTGGAAAAATATAACTCCAGATGCTGTATATTATGGAGGTCTAGTAGGTTTTAGTGAACTTTTAAGAACTGGATGTACCTTAACTTCAGACCATCACTACGTATTTCCAAAGAACCAACCTGACACATTAATTGATGAACAAATAAGAGCAGCACAAGAAATTGGAATTCGCTTTACTGCTACAAGAGGTTCTATGTCTTTAGGTAGAGATCATGGCGGACTTCCTCCAATGTCAGTTGTTCAAGCTGAAAGTAAAATATTAGAGGATAGCGATAGACTTATAAGCAAATACCATGATACAAATGATTTTGCAATGACAAGAATAGCTCTTGCACCATGCTCACCATTTTCAGTTACCAAAGAATTAATGCTTGAAACTAAGAACTTAGCCAGAAAAAGAGGAGTTATGCTTCATACTCATCTTGCAGAAACCATTGATGAAGAGAGATTTTGTATCGAAAAATATGGAAGAAGACCCTTTGAGCTTATGGAAGAACTTGAATGGCTTGGTCCTGATGTTTGGTATGCACATGGAATACACTTTAGCGATTCAGAAATAGATAGATTGAATGGAACTGGTATTGCCCACTGTCCTTCATCAAATATGAAACTTAATAGTGGCATCTGTAGAACTTCTGAAATTTTTAAAAAAGGTGGACATATAAGTATAGCAGTTGACGGAAGTGCAAGTAACGATGGTTCGAACATGTGGGAAGAAGTTAGACGTGCGTACCTTCTAAATCATTTAAAGTATGGAGCTGACGGACTTAATGCATACGAAATACTAAAGATTGCAACTAGAGGTGGTGCAGATGTTTTAGGAAGGCCTGATACCGGGAGACTTGATGTTGGAAAGGCGGCTGATATAATACTATTTGATCTTAACAAGGTTGAGTATGCAGGATGCCATGATCCACTTGTTTCATTAGTATGCCTTGGAAATTCAAGCTTTACCAAAATGACTATTGTTAACGGAAAGTTAGTATCAAAAGATGGAAATCTTATTTCAATGAATGCAGATGAAATTGGAAAGACAGCTCATAAAATTGCTAAAAATATAGTTAGCAATGAAAGATTACACAAA
>Ga0079104_1002005_pt1 | contig 11888 bp, 9 predicted proteins | sample MedtruBG_FD_76829 | JGI IMG/M metagenome (GOLD analysis project Ga0079104, IMG submission 76829) | Root nodule microbial communities of legume samples collected from California, USA - Medicago truncatula BG | ecosystem: Host-associated > Plants > Roots > Nodule | place: USA: California... | reverse complement strand
AATATTATATTTAATAGTACAAATATGAAAAAATACATTAAACAGATCGCTGCGTTTGCATTTATTGCAACTTTGGCTTCTTGTTCCGCAGATGACAATATGGAATTTGCAACATCAGGAGGTAATGCAGTTCCTACAACGACTAGTATTAGTCGTTTGGACAACAATTATAACCTGCCACTTAACACGTACGCTAAAGAAGGTGTAACTGTGTCAAAAGTTGAAATCTTCAAAAATGCTGCAAAAGTACCAGCTTCAGATCCAATCGTATTTGGAGATAAAGTATCAGATGCAACATTAAGCGAAGGAAAAGCTACTTTCAACACTTCTACATTAGGAAGTTTTGACAATTTCCCTGTAACTGCAAACGGTGTAACAACATTGACAGGTAAAACAGGAACTTTTGATTTAGCAATTCTTGCAACTTATTCTGATGGAACTACGACAAGAGCTCCTTTCACTTTAACAGTTGGAAAAGGAATCTCTTGGCAAGTTAAAAATGCTGCTGGTACTCTTGCAAATAGTACTTCAAGCGGAGTAACTACAATAAAATTAGAAGATACAACTCCTGCTGTGGTAAATATTGCTCCAATTAACAAACCTACTACAACAATCACAAGTATTGTTGGACAATGGTCTAAAAATGGAGGTGCATACACTGATTTACCAGAAACTTTTGAACCTAAGAAACAGGCTATAAACTTGAATAAATATCCTTATTCAACTTATGGAGGAATTGTTGCTGGAGATAAAATCACTTACAAATTCATTATTACTGCTGGAACTCAAACAGACAACATTACTACAACAGTAACTTTTGCTGATCAAGTATTTGGTGCTTCTCACGTTGGAAACATTTCTGATAGCGAATCAACATTCAGCTTCTCAACTGGAACTCATGATGCATCTGAAATTGATTTCGTTGCTCCATTTGGATTTGAAGCATCAACAGGTGCTAAAATCGACTTCGTAAAAGCTAATGCTTTAGATTATGCAACTGCTAATTTATTTGTTGCTGAAGCTGCTTATGCAGCTGGTACTGCTGCTGATACTAAAGTTACATCTTTCACTAATTTAGTTGTTGGTGATGTGATTGTTTACAAAATCACAAGATCTGTTAACTTCGGAAGTGAATCAGAACCAGATTACAAAAATGTTCTTTACACTGGAATCATCAAAATTTCTGACAAAGTTGCAGGAACAACAAGTCAAGAATTGAAATTCTCATACAAAGAAGGAGTTTTAGCTAAATAATTCTCTTTTCAAAATGAAACTAAACCACCAGCCTTGCTGGTGGTTTTTTTTTATATAAACATTACCTATATTTGTCCAATGGAAAAAGAACATCAAATATTTGGCATTAGAGCCATCATAGAAGCAATTCAAGCAGGAAAAGAAGTTGATAAAGTTTTTATACAGAAAGAGATTTCTGGTGAGCTTATGAAAGATTTAATGAAAGTGATGAAACGTGCAAACGTTAATTTCTCTTATGTGCCTGTAGAAAAATTAAATCGCCTAACTCCAAATAATCACCAAGGTGCGGTTGCAACAATCTCTCCTATTGGTTTTATTGATTTAGAACATCTTGTTGAATCTACAATTGAGTCAGGCAAAAAACCTCTTTTTCTTATCTTAGATCAAATATCTGACGCTAGAAACTTTGGCGCTATTATTAGAACTGCTGAATGTACTGGCGTAAACGGAATCATTGTACAAAAAGCAGGTTCTGCTCCAGTAAATGGAGATACTGTGAAAACTTCTGCTGGAGCCGTTTTCAATGTGCCTATTTGTAAAGTGGAGCACATAAAAGATGCTATCTTTTACCTGCAAGGTTCGGGAATCAAAACCGTTGCTGCAACTGAAAAAACAGATCAAAACATATACGATATATCATTAGCAGAACCAGTAGCAATTATTATGGGATCTGAAGATCGAGGGATAAATCCTTCTGTCTTAAAAATAGTAGACGAAAAAGCAAAACTGCCAATGTTTGGCTCAATCGGTTCCTTAAACGTGTCTGTTGCCTGTGGCGCTTTTCTATACGAAGCTGTTCGACAAAGAATCTAAAAAACATATTGAATTAAGATTAGAATGATAATTAAACACCTTTTAATTAATGCTTTCAAAATCTAATTAAAAATTACTTTATTCCGCTGCCTGTTTGTAGTTTTCATAATTACAAACGGCTACGGACAAAATATTTGCATAAAAACTTAATTTTCTTATTTTCTAAATTAAATTGTTAGCCTAACAAATTAATCTTTTTTCAAATAAGATTTACAGAGTTCCTTCTTCATTCCTCTTTTTTGATTATGATATAATTTACTGGATGGCTTGAAAAAAAATAATCAATCTCCTCCTCTTCTTGAGAAACAGGAACAAAATTTCCAGTTTCATCAAAATGCTTCATAAAAGGATCAGTCCTTGGATCAAAATCTGGTCGCTGCCAATCGTAAACAATCGGCTTTGCATATTCGGGTGCTTTATAAAATAGAGTTAAAACAAAACCTGTAATAAATCCTGCCAAATGTCCTTCCCAAGAAATAGATTGATCAACATCTGGAAAAACGTACCAAATCATTCCTCCATAAAGTAAAATTACAGTCAAAGACAAAGCTACTAATCTGTAATACTTAGTCTGAATGCCTTTAAAAAAAATAAAGCTAACCAAAACATAAATTAATCCGCTTGCGCCGATGTGGAAATTCTCTCTTCCGACAACCCAAGTAATTAATCCTGAAAATATAATCCCGTAACCGACAACTCCCAAAGTTTGCTTCGGATAAAAAAACTGCATCGCCGCCAACAGTATTACCATTGGAATACTATTGTTATATAAGTGATCTAAATTTTCATGAATAAAAGGGCTGAACAAAACACCTCGAAGTCCGATAAAATCGCGAGGATAAATTCCGTATCGGTAAAAATCAAAATCAAAGCGAATCTGAAGCCAATATATTATCCACAAAAAAAGGACAAAAAATAACGGAAGTCCTATAACCGCATTTGAAAACTTAAAATTAGTATCGCTCATATTTAGAAAATAACGTTTAATTGAACTCAAAAAACTTTCCAAAAATATTTTACTGATAATTTGTCATATCAGATCTAAAAATTGTCTCAAATCAGAACAATCGTTCTCACTATGAACTGTTTTAACTTTTGAATGAATGAAATTTAAATCTTAAAATAGTAATTTTGTATTTATGGAAGCACCTTTAGCAGAGCGTATTCGTCCGCAGAAATTAGAAGATTATATAAGCCAGCATCATTTGGTTGGGCCAACTGGTTCTTTAACGCAGCAAATTTCAAAAGGAATAATTCCTTCATTGATTTTCTGGGGACCTCCTGGTACCGGAAAAACGACATTGGCACAAATTATTGCTCAGGAATCAAAAAGACCATTTTATATTCTAAGCGCCATAAATTCTGGTGTAAAAGATATTCGTGATGTTATTGAAAAAGCAAAACAAAGCGGCGGACTTTTTACTGCTAAAAATCCTATTCTTTTTATTGATGAGATCCATAGATTTAGCAAGTCTCAACAAGATTCACTTTTGGCTGCTGTCGAAAAAGGCTGGATCACTTTGGTCGGTGCGACAACTGAAAATCCAAGTTTTGAAGTAATTCCTGCATTATTGTCACGTTGCCAAGTTTACATACTAAACGCTTTTACAAAAGCCGATTTAGAAGCTCTTTTAGAGCGCGCCATGAAAACAGATGCTTACTTATTGACAAAAAAAATAAATCTAAAAGAAACAGAAGCTTTACTGCGTATTTCTGGGGGAGACGGAAGAAAACTTCTAAATGTATTTGAACTGGTTGTGAATGCTTCTGCTGGTGATGAAATTACGATAACCAATGATCGCGTTTTAGAACTCGTACAGCAAAACACTGTTCTTTATGACAAAACTGGCGAACAACATTACGATATTGTTTCTGCATTTATAAAATCTATTCGCGGCAGTGATCCTAATGGAGCGATTTATTGGCTGGCTAGAATGATTGAAGGCGGGGAAGATGTAAAATTCATTGCCAGAAGAATGCTTATTTTAGCAAGCGAAGATATTGGAAATGCTAACCCTACCGCACTGATAATGGCGAATAATACATTTCAAGCCGTTACTACAATCGGGTATCCGGAAAGCCGTATCATTTTAAGCCAATGCGCCATTTATTTGGCTACTTCACCAAAAAGCAATGCTTCTTACATGGCAATTGGAAGTGCGCAGCAATTGGTGAAACAAACTGGCGATTTGCCTGTCCCAATTCATTTGCGAAATGCTCCTACCAAATTAATGAAGGAATTAGGATATGGAGATGATTATAAATATTCGCACGACTATGCCAATAATTTTGCTGAACAAGAGTTCTTGCCAGATGCTATAAAAGAAACGGTTCTTTACAATCCTGGAAACAATTCTAGAGAGAATAGTACCCGCGAATTTTTAAAGAACCGTTGGAAAGATAAATACGGCTATTAAACCGCATTTTGTATTTAGAATTTAACTACAATTTTTTCTGAAACTAGTTTATCATTTTGATAAGACTCAAAATACCATTGCCCATCTTCTTTCAAAATAAGTGAACCTTGAACATTGTCTTTGGTTGCGATATAAACATTTGGCTGTGAAGTTTTGAAAAGTTTCATAACCACTTTTGGTGTTTTATCAATCAATTGATAACCAGATTCTGTTGGCTGGGCATATAATAAATTTGGGTCTTTTAAATCTGCAGAAGGTGCCGGCGCAGATGTATTCGCTGGTGCCACTTTTATTGCCACCGCCGCAGGAGCAACCGCTGCCGCAGCCAAAGTTTCTGCCGTATTTTTTTGTACGACTGGCACTTTAGAAAGCGCTACAGACTTACCGCTGTATTTATAATGCAATCCATAAATCGATTTAAAAGCACTGTCTAGAGATTCTCTATAAGCAACTTCATACTCTTTCTCTCTGCTTTTACCTACTTCTGATGTATAGACAACTTGCCCGTAACAATCTTTTAATTCAACAAAAAGTTTAGTTACCAGAAACGCATTGTCTTTTTTTACATCAACATATAAAACCTGACAACGATCTGTAAGTCCGTCTGGCAATTGCTCATTTGCATAATACGCTTCAAAACCGGCCTTCACTAAATTTGATTTTGTTAATGTAGCTAAACGATATTGATTATCTGTTTTTATAAAATCATATCTCAAAGGTACAATTACGGCTCTGTAATCATTAACAGACTGCGCAAATCCAGCAACTGAACATATGAAGGCAGCAAGTAAAAGTTTAATTTTCATAATTATAAATAGTTTTTTAGTTCTAATAGATGGTTAATTTGTTTATAATTTCCCGAAATATCTAATCTCTTTTCATTAAAGAAAATAGCATCCAGACCTGCGTTTAAGGCTCCATTTACATCAGCTTCAAAATCGTCTCCGATCATAATGCTGCTTTCTTTTGAAGTATTCGCCAATTTTAACGCATAATCAAATATAATACTATTTGGTTTTTTAACCCCAGCTAATTCAGAATTTGTGATGGTACTGAAATAACCTCCTAATAAAGCATTATTGATTTTCTTTTCTTGTACTTGAGCAAATCCATTTGTTATAATATGAAGCTTATATTTTGGTTTTAAATATTCTAAAACTTCAATCGCACCATCAAAAAGATAGTTATTATCGGTAAGAAATTCGATATAATCATTCGCGACTTCCAAGATATTTTCCTCAGAAATTACATAGTTCAAAGCATCAAACGAAAACTTCAAACGATTATAACGCAATTCTTGGTGTGTAATTTTATCATTCTGATACAATCGCCAACATTCTTGATTGATCGGAATGTACTCTTTAATAAAATCTTGAGTAATGATTTCTTGATATTTGCTTTTAAAAATACGATCAAAAGCCATCTCGGAGTTTTTATCAAAATCCCAAAGCGTATGATCTAAATCAAAAAAAATGTCTGTAATATTGGTGTTCATGGATTAAAAAATTCCTTCATCTACAAAACTATAATATTTTGATTCAGTTATAATAACATGGTCTAAAACTTTAACATCTAACTTACTTCCCGCTTCGCGAATTTTTCTTGTAATTTGTTTATCCGCATCACTAGGAATCAAACTTCCAGAAGGATGATTATGGCACAAAATCAAGGCTGTAGCATATTTTTCAAATGCTAATTTAAAAATCAATCTCACATCAACAGTTGTACCACCAATTCCTCCTTTACTCAATTGAGCCTTAGAAACCACATTGTTAGAATTATTAAGAAAAAGCACCCAAAATTCTTCATGAGATAAATCTCCAATTACAGGTTGCATTAAATCAAAAACTTTTTTACTCGAAGTTATTTTAGTTTGTTCAACATTTTTTTCTGATCTCCGACGCGCGCATAACTCTAAAGAAGCAACAATTGTTACAGCTTTGGCTTCTCCTATTCCTTTAAATTTCATTAATTGAGCAATTGATAACTTTGCCAGTGAATTTAATCCTCCAACACTAGCTAAAATTCGCTGGCTTAATGCGACAGCCGATTCATTGCGGCTTCCAGAGCCAATTAAGATTGCTAATAATTCAGCATCGCTCAAAGCCTCTTTTCCTTTGAGCATTAGTTTTTCACGAGGTTTGTCATCATCAGACCAATTTTTAATAGCAAAATGACCTCCTTCCATAATAGTACTTTTAAAAAGCGAAGATATAAAAAAGAAGAAAAATCTTTCAAATAAAAAACGGTTTGTTTTTATTGAATTTAGAATTCTAAAAAAAATGCCAACTGAAAAACAATTGGCACATTATCTAATTTTCTAATTGACTAATTATTCAATCAATCCTTTTACATCATCAAAATTTAAACCTCCATAATTTCCTGAACTCATTAATAAAAGTGCAGAATTATCTAAATTTAAATTGAACAAATATTCTTTAAACTCAGCTGGATTGGTATAAATAATTAAATCTTTTCTATTGAATGCCGTAGCGATCTGCTCGTATGTTACTTCTTCTAATTGTTTAATTTTTACTGCATCAGGTGAGTAAAACACAACCGCAACATCAGCATATTCTAAAGCGCCCTCATATTCTTTCAAAAATGCAGCATTTAAACTGCTGTAAGTATGTAATTCTAAACAAGCCACCAAAGTTCTGTTAGGATATTGTTCTTTTACCGCTTTTGTAGTCGCAGCGACTTTACTTGGTGAATGGGCAAAATCTTTATAAGCTACTTTTCCTTTTCCTTCAGAAATTTTCTCCAAACGTTTAGAAGCGCCTTTAAAACTTGCTATAGCTTCATAAAAATCTTCTTCGTCAACACCCATATTCTGGCAAATCCATTTTGCTCCTGCCAAGTTATTTAAGTTGTGAGCACCAAAAACTTCTATCGGCATATCGCCTTCTGGAGTTTTCAACAAAGTCACACCATCGCTTACCGAATATTCCGGAGTTGAATAGGCAATTTTCCTGATTGGGTTTGTTGATGCTTCTGCAACACGTTTTACTTCGGGATCATTTTCGTTGTAAACCAAAATACCGCCATTAGTAATTTTTTCGATGAAAATCTGAAATTGCTCCACATAGTTTTCATACGTTGGAAAAACATTAATATGATCCCATGCAATTCCAGAAATCAAAGCAATATTGGGCTGATACAAATGAAACTTCGGGCGTCTGTCAATTGGTGAAGACAAATACTCATCTCCTTCCAAAACCATAAAATCATTTTCTTCAGTCAAATGCACCATTGTATCGAATCCTTCCAACTGCGCCCCTACCATATAGTCGACAGCAATATTGTGATAATGCATTACATGAAGAATCATTGAAGTTATAGTTGTTTTACCGTGAGAACCGCCAATTACTACGCGAGTTTTATTTTTAGATTGCTCATATAAAAATTCAGGATACGAATAGATTTTCAAGCCTAATTCTTGCGCTTTCAATAATTCGGGATTATCCGCTTTTGCATGCATTCCTAAAATAATCGCGTCAATATCAGCAGTAATTTTTTCAGGAAACCATCCCATTTCAGTAGGAAGAATTCCTTTCCTTTCTAATCTTGACTTTGAAGGTTCAAAAATAGCATCATCACTTCCTGTTACCTGATATCCTTTATTATGTAATGCTAATGCCAGATTGTGCATAGCGCTTCCGCCAATGGCGATGAAATGTGTTTTCATTTAAAATGTTTAATCGTTAAACTGTTCAATCAGTTAATCGAAATGCCAAATAACTAATCAAATTCAAATAATTATTCTTCAAAAATAAGGAAATATAATATGTTGCATTTCGTTTTGGAAATAAATTACTTGTTTGTTCCCACAATTATTAAAATGATTTCATTGCATTATAAAAATGATAGGATAAAAAAAACCGACTGATTTTTAAAATCAATCGGTTTGCAAATTATCATAATACTATTATTACTATAGTGCTGTAATAATAAATTCACTTCTTCTGTTGGCCTGATGCTGGGCTTCTGTGCATGAAACGCCGTCTGAACAGCCGTTTACAAGCTTAGTTTCACCATAACCTCTTCCTGTCAGGCGGTCTGGTGCAACACCGTTCTTAACGAGCCATTGGACAGTTGATTTTGCCCTGCGGTCTGACAGTGCCATATTGTATTTATGGGTCTGTCTGCTGTCGGTATGCGAACGGATATCCAGCTTCATCTCCGGGTAGTCTTTCATGACAGCTAAAATTTTCTCCAGATCAAGGGCCGCTTCAGGACGTATGTCTGATTTATCCAAAGCAAAGTAGATGTTGGTTATGCCGAAACATTTTCCAAGATCATCCCCCACTGCAACCCTGCAGTTCACCTTGTCCAGTGCGATTGACAGCGGATGTTCTCCAATTTCATCATCAATAGCCGCTCCGGTTTCTTTAGTACTGTATTCAGGCTTTTCTGCCCTTACAGCATAATATTTACCGCAGTCCACCGTAAATCTGTACTGGCCGGCAGCATCGGTCATCATCGAACCTATCATCACCATATTGCTGTCAAATAGCGTAACTTTCACTGACGGGAGAACCTCGCCCGTGCCTGAATCTGTAATTACGCCATATAACTCCTGCTCACATTTCTGCTTTTCGATTTCCTGAAAACTGTAAATATCATCAGAACCTTCTCCTGCGTCCCTGCTGGAACTGAAGTAGCCTCTTTTAGCCTTAGCGTTAAAGCTGTAGGCAAAATCGTCTTTTTCAGAATTAATATCAGAACCTATGTTCTGAATATCGCTTATCTTCCCCTCAGCGTTAATGGCTGCTGAAAATATGTCCAGTCCTCCGAGTCCCGGATGGCCGTCCGATGCAAAGAAAATTTTATTGTCCGGCGTCACATACGGGAAACTTTCCCTTCCTCTGGTATTGATCTGCGGACCCAGATTCACGGGAGTCCCGTAACTGCCGTCCCTATTGATGCTCACCTTAAAGATATCGGACTCCCCCAATGTGCCGGGCATATTGGAAACAAAATACAGGGTCTTCCCGTCAGGGCTTAAAGCCGGATGGGCGGTACTGTAGTCGTTGCTGTTAAAAGGAAGCTCTTTAATTTCTTTCCAGCTGTCACCGTCCTTCACGGCCCTGTAAAGCTTTAAAAGCGTGATATTGTTTTTATCAGCTCTTTTTTTTCCGTCAGTGTAATTGTTGCGGGTAAAGTATACCGTCTGCCCGTCTTTTGTAAACACCGGCGTGGATTCATTGTATTTTGTATTTAATTCCTCTGCAAATTTCACCGGGTCGCCCAGTGATCCGTCTTCCTGCAGCTCTGCTGCATAAAGGTCGGTGCAGTTCTCCCCGTTCCATTCGTTCTTCTCGTTTCTCCCGCGTGCGGAAGCAAATACCAGGCTGTGGCCAAGAAAAGCGGTTCCGTAATCTGATTTCTCAGAATTAATTCCGGCGTTCTCAACCTTATACCTGCCTGAATTCTTTTTAATGACATCCAGATAATTTTTCTGTTCCTGTGCCAGAAGCGCTCTTGTGTCCTGTCTGTCCATGCTGTAAAAAGCATTCAGCATTTCATCAGCTTTCGCATAATTCATCTCTGCTTTCAGCGACTGGGCGTAACGGTAGTAATATTCCGCTTCTTTGGCTTCGGGCAGCGAGAACAGCTCGCCGTACCATTTAGCCGCACTGGCATAATCTGCCTGGAAATAATACGCATTCCCCAGTTTCTTGAGCATATCTGCCGATTTATACCCGCGGCTGAATACTTTCTCGTATACTTTTACCGCATCCACATAAGCACATTTCCCGTACTCCTTATCTGCTCTCTGCATCTGCGTGACCTGGGCATATGAACCATATGAAAATAAGACGGCCAGCACTGAATATTTTATTGATCTTCTCATATTTTATACTGTATTAGAAAAATCTGGGAGATACCAGACCTTCTCCTTTTCTGAATAATTCAAACCTTAAGAACAGCTCGTGCGACCCTGAATTGTAGCGTGCCAGCTTTGTGGTTTCCATGTCGTATCCGTATCCTATGTACATTCCTTTTGAAACCTGAAAGCCTGCCATCGCGCTCACTGCGGCATCCCATCTGTAGGCTGCGCCCAGTACAAACTTCTCATTAATCAGGAAGTTTCCTGACAGGTCAAGCTGCAGCGGGGCGCCCTGAACTCCCTTTAACAGGAAGGCAGGCTTGAATTTCAGGCTCGGCGATAAGTCAAATACATGTCCCCCGATTAAATACACATGCATCTTATCGATATAAACCGCGCGTTCATTGTCTGCGTATTTTGTAGTCTGCAGAAATCCGGGAACTGATATTCCTATGTAAGTGTTGTCAGAGTGAAGGTAGATCCCTGCTCCGATATTAGGGCTGAAATCATTCTTTACATCTGCTAAATACATGTCTGCATCATCATAAATATTCAGTTTGTCCCTGTCAAGACTGAACAGGTCTGCCGTTGCTTTCAGTCCGAAAGACAGATCATAAAAAGTCGAAACCGGAATCGTATAGGAAATATCCGCTGAAATATCATTGGTGCTTGTGGCTCCGATACGGTCATTTACAACAGATACCCCTAATCCCAGTCCGGAATATCCGACCGGCGAGCTCAGTGCAAATGTGTTGGTGACCGGGGCTCCTTCCAGTCCTACCCACTGCGTCCTGTGCAGTCCAAAGACGCTTAAAACCCCTCTGGTCCCTGCATAAGCCGGGTTGACATTGGCCGTATTGTACATATACTGCGTATACTGCGCTTCCTGCTGGGCAAACAGTGCTGCACCTGCAAAAAACAGTAAGGCCGTTAAAAAAACATTTTTCATCTCTCAATTATTTAATTTTATTTTTTAATAACCCGCCGGGCCGCTATAGACTCAGCGGGCATTAATTACAGCTACCTGTTTAAGTGTATATAGCCGGATTTTTCTCTCTTATTGCCCTTGTCATCCGAGCATTTCAGGATGTAGAAGTAAGTTCCCGAAGGAAGACCTGAAGACTGGCTTACGGTAGCCCTGCCTTCTGACAGACCGGTGAAATAGTTGCCGTTCTGCCCGTATTTCTCCGTTTCATATACCTTAACTCCCCAGCGGTTGAATATCTGGATCGTATTGTCAGGATAGAATTCCAGTCCTTTTATAATAAGAACATCATTGCTGCCGTCGCCGTTTGGAGTAACTGCATTAAACACTTCCAGTCCATTCGCTCCGTCAACTTTACAATCGCGGTTGATATATTCCTGACGGTGAGGCAATGTCTTATGTTCCTGCTTAGAATCGCAAACATCAAGCGGATCCGTTTTATCTGTCACCTCTGTTCCATCAGTAACTCCGTCTCCATCTGTATCTGGATTTAATGGATCTGTGTGGTGAATTTCAATTTCTTCACCGTTTGGCAATCCATCATTATCACAGTCCTGATCTTTCCATGCAGCGCTTGGCGTTCTGG
>Ga0079104_1001996_pt1 | contig 11937 bp, 11 predicted proteins | sample MedtruBG_FD_76829 | JGI IMG/M metagenome (GOLD analysis project Ga0079104, IMG submission 76829) | Root nodule microbial communities of legume samples collected from California, USA - Medicago truncatula BG | ecosystem: Host-associated > Plants > Roots > Nodule | place: USA: California... | reverse complement strand
CGACCGACGGCAGGGCTTTTACCCTTGGCCGGAATCCGATGGGCCGCTTTTTAACCTGCCAACCTCTGAGCTGAAAGATCCGCTGCACGGTGTTCTTGTTGAAGCCCAAGAGGGCCGCCACCGTCCGGTAGCCGAAAGACGGTTCTTCCAGAATCATCTTCTTGATCGGTTCGGCAAAACGCTCCTGCACCTTGGGCGCGACCTTTACCGGCTTGTAATAGGCTGTACGTCTTGGAATGTCGAACCATTGGCAGATCTTGCTGACTGCGACATCGAAACCGTCTTGCTTGAGCCCCTGGCGGATGGTCTCGATCATTTGTCTTCCTCGCCCAGCAGGGACGCCAATTTTTTTCTGGCGCGCAACTCCAACATGGCTTCGCCGTAGGCTTCCTGGAGTTCCTTGAGCTGTCGCTCGTACTGTTCCTTGACATCCAGGGGCTTGGCGCGCAGGGCGTTCTCCATTCCTTTGCGCCCCTCGTCGACCCATTCCTCGATCTCCGAGGGCGGGATATCGAACGACCGGCTGGCTTCAGCCACCGTCGTCTTACCCTGGATGATTTCCGTTACCAGCGCCGCTTTGCGCTTGGCTGTCCAACGCTTGAATTCTTCTTCCATGACCATGTTCATTCGATGTCCTTTCAGGATTATCTACTGAGCAGGTTTTCAGTGGGTCATTACATTCGCGCAGCGAATCTGCACAATAGAAGCGGAGCGGAGGGAGCCACCTGCGTGGCTCCCGGCTGGGCGAGAAGGGAATCGCTTGCAAGCGATTCGGCGGCCTGCGCTGGTGTAGGAGAGCCCCGTCCGCTCCGCTAGATAAAAACGCCCGCGCAAGTGAACTGACCCCATAAAGTTGGACGGTTAATTTAGCGGCTAGAGGCCTGAACCCGGTATTGCACCGGGCTCAGGCCTTTTAGTTTCAGCTTGATGCGTCGATAGTTTAGTAGTTGATGTAGCGGCGGATACCGTCTTGTAGCTGTTGGATATTATCGAAACTGACCTGCCGCGGTAATTTGTAGCCAGTTAGGCAGTGAGTCGGTTGTCGATCATATTCGATTCCAGCCAGGCTTGACGGACCGTAGCTGGAGGTTGGTACTGATGTGCGCTATGCGGCCTGCGCTCGTCGTAGAACTGACGCCATCTTTCGATCAGCACTTTCGCCTCTGCCCGGCTGCGGAACCACTCTCGGTTAAGCAGTTCGTCGCGCAGCTTGCCATTGAAGCTTTCCACGACTCCGTTTTGCCATGGAGCTGTCTGGCGCAATAAAGGCCGGGCCGACTGAAGCATCCCGAAACCACCGCATCACCTTGGCTGCCGTGAACTCAGCACCGTTATCTGACCGCACATGTGATGGCTTCCCATGCAGTCGCATCAATCTGGACAAGGTCAGGATCCCGTCCTGGGAGCGCAAGCTTGCAGCAACCTCGATGGCCAGGCACTCCCGGGTATATTCATCGATCACGCACAGCATCTTCAGAGAACGCCCGTCGACCATCTGGTCATGCACGAAGTCATAGCTCCAGACCGAATTAGGCTTTGTCGCTCCGGGTAAGCGGATATCGCTGCCGCAGCGACGCCTGCGCGCTCTTTTGCGTGGAATGCATAGCTTCAAAGCGCTCCAGAGACGGCGTACGCGAGATTCATCTAAGGCCAGCCATGCTGACATCCGGCGGTAGCCGAAGCTAGGCACCTCTTGGGAGGCGCTTATCAACCGCTCTGCCAGACTGCGATCTTTTGCCGGTTGCAGTAGCTCATAGCCTGCAACACGCCTGCTTAAACCGCGGTAATGACATGCCTTGCGTTGCGATAAACCTCTTCGGGTCAGGACTTCCAGCGCTTCGCGCCGGCCCGTCGAGGTCATCATTTTTTTCGGCTTAATTCCTTCAGGCCGTCAATCACCAGCAGTTGCTCAGCCACCATGCGCTTGAGCCGATCATTCTCTGATTCACGATCCTTGAGCCGCCGGGCATCGGCCACCTCCATCCCGCCGAACTTGTTTCGCCACCGATAAAAGGTCTGCTCGGTGATGTTATGGCGTTTGCACAGATCTATTGTCAGTACTTCTCGGCTTTCAGCCTCCCGCAAGATGCTGATGATCTGTTCGTCCGTGAATCGCTTCTTGATTGAGTTCTCCTTGGCATTAGCATAAAGAAATCACTTACCGGATGGCTATAGAATTCGTCTCAGGTCAATACTTCGTCATGAAAAACACCCCAAAGGTTGGATTGATGTCCAACTTTTGGGGTGCAGTTCAATGCGGGCTTTTTTATGTGCACTACTGAAGTACCAATTTAGTGCGTAGTCTAAATTCAAAATTAGAATTTCGGTGCCGGAGGATCAACGTACACCTCGTCAATCTTCGCCCCTTTGGCACGCCAATCTTTTTCATTTTGCTCCCTCTGCTTCAGTAAGTCCTTGATTGCCGCAGGGACCAACTCTTTCCAGCGATCACGATCCTTAGGCGTCACATAGGCACGAAAATGCTCGTTCTCCGACATCAAAGTATAGGTCAGCAAGTAGGCGCTGCGTTTTGCAGGATCCTGCAAACTTTCTTCACGCTTGAAGCTCACTGACAAATAGGCGTGATCAGCATAGAAGGTCCATCTGGATAAATCTTGCAGTTGCATCCACTCAGACAACGTCGGTTCGTAGTTAGGGTCAAGGCTACTGACAGAGGAATGACTCACCACGTATTCCAACCGCTCCTTGCCGCGAAGTCTTGGGTCATCGCGGTCGATGAACGGCGTCCATCCTGCCTGACGGATACGTTGCAAGAGCGAAAAAATCTGTTTGCGGGCTTCGTCATGCTCAATCAGGTCTGGGGCAGTGACACCTGCATATATTTCATACTGAACAAGGCCCTCTTGAGGAGCGCGAGAGTCTTCCATGCCCTGAAAGCTAAGGACATAGGGAATAGAAAATTTATATTTTCCATGCTCGATCATCACAGTACCAGGATTCTTTTGCGGCCACTGGGCAGTATAGAATTTAACGCCCGGCCCTTGCGTCACTACTTTTATCTGATCTCCATTACGCCGCTGGAGCTCTTCCGGAGTTTCGTTAATAGATACTGTCAGTACTGGCATCGGACTATGTTCCTGTGGAGATGGAGTGCAAGCTGAGAGCGAGTGAACAAAAAACGCTAAAGCGATAACAAATTTCATTTTCAAAAGGGCTGCGCAAGTGATGGATTATTTTCTAACCCCGCGTCGGATAGGTTGACCCACCCCGCAATGATGTTTAGCTCGGTCTCCATATAAACATGTTCAGTTTGCATAAGTCTATGAAATTTATTAGCTGCGCTAAGGATCCAACTCATCCTGCTTTTTAAATCCTCCAACTCGGTCTCCCTGGGTGCTATCGACTTAAGTAAGGCATCTTTGGTATCGCATGCGTGATTGAAGACAAGTTGCAAATCGGGGCTAGCCCAGTGAATAAACGCACTACGTTGACGCTGCACCCACTTGGAAAAATCGGGATCTTCATAAATAAGCGGTTGCAATATGACCCCTTGTTCGTGGTCCGCAATCGCCATGAGATTCGCCATTTGAATAGCAGGCAGTTTCGAAGCATTTTTTTCCACTTCGAATTCCCGAGTTTTCTGAAACGCAATCTTGATGTGCTTATGACCGCTCATATTCTTAATCTTCGGCAGAGCGTCGTCTTTCCACGGGTAATGATTCAGCTGGGCCTGCACAGGCTTCAAATATTCGGAGGCATCTCGTTTAGGGACGCACAAATCGAAACTTTGCGGATACTTGTTGTAATAATAATGCCAACCGCTAATATCTGCGAACAACCAAAAATTCCCTTTGGCTAATCCTTGAAACACCGTCTGAAGCATGACCACCCGCAACATATCTAGAGAACATGCCACTGTTTTGCTGGCGAATGCACCGAGCGCCATCCAGTAGTGCCGCCCCTTGAAATCCGGGTTACCAGCGTCCTCGGTTTCCAAGTAAAAACGCGCGTATGTCGCGGCGATTCTTTTGGCTCGGGTGCTATACGCCTGAAGAATCTTACCTTGCCCCCGCCCCTGCAATTCGCATAAACGAACGGTGCTGAATTGCTGGACAATCGACCACATGCTCTTGCAATCACAGTTAATTTCAGCGCAGGATTTTTCTGTGGTGTTAGTTTTTGCTACGGTTTTGACAAGATCACCCATGTGACGCGCTCTCTTTCGGAATTATGCCTATGATCTACTTTGGGGATGCCTTCATCGGATAAGTCAGCAATTGGCCGTCGAGTCAGCCCGCACTTGGCACTAGACTTCTTATCGGGGTCTGCGTATTTCGCATCGTTAAATAGAGAAAAGACAGACTTTCGAGAAAAAGGAAAGTTCTCGCGGGATGGGATCAATAATGCAGCAAAGACGGTAGTGACATGGAGAAAATTCTTGAAATTTTAATAAGGTCGAACAGCTGATTCGTAATCAGATATCAGCCGCTTTTCGCATCAAGAGCCGAATGCGAAGACTAAAAAAGACAGCGCTGCAATAAATTAATCCCGCAAATTGCGGGCTTTTTTTTCCTCTCGTCCCCTCTCCCCGCTAAATAAGCCATTTCGCAGGTATCAGAACGTCTAAAACTATTTCTCCGCCATTCATCGGAATCTCTGCGAGCCACCACGTTCCCCTCTCGATAAAAAACGAAATCTTTCTAGCAATCAGATACCACTAGCCTATGTGTAAAATCTGAATTTGATCAGAACGTAAGTTAACAATAAATTTACCGGAGGGGAAAATGAATCATTGGATTGAACGGATAAAGACACACCCGATTTTCAACGAATTAATAACTTTAGAAGAATCAGTAGAAGCGGCTCGCGCCGTAGTCGCATCCGATCCCAACCTATTTGACGCCTGGGAACGTATCTCACGCGTTGTAGCCTTTCTAAAAACTTACCTAGCCCAAATAGACCCCTTACTTACACCGTTCTCCATTTTAAACACGTGCGTAAACTCACTAACCCAGGCTAGAGGACATTTAGGTACGTTCTTAACGAACGCGCATATCAACTATTTAATTGAAGTGAACGGCCTGCTAGACGCCGCTCTTCAGCAACTTGCCAATATTCCGCGTGTAAGTGAACCCTTGGCAGAAATACACTCTGCGACTGAAATCTATCGAGAAAACATAGGAAAACTTATTACTCAGTTCAGAGCCAAAATCAACGATGCCAACAGCGAAATTACGCTGCTTAACTCGAGAATAGTGGCGCTTGGATCTGAAGTTGGCGCAAGCAAAGAGCGTGCAGATAACGTCATCGTGCAAATGCAACAGCAATTTTCAGCAGACCAACATACAAGACAGACCGAAGCACTAGCGCACGAAACAAAACGGTCCAATGACTTTGAACTTGCACAAGAAAACCGGATCTCGATTCACTCAGAAATGGTTTTAACAGCTCAGAAAATTTGGAATACGACGCTTTCTGATATCCAAGAAAAACACAGTGCACTGACAACCTCGCTCGAAGAAAGCGGCAACTACGTGGTTGAGACATTGAACCAGCAGAAGGGGTACGCTGAGAAAATTGTTGGGATCATCAGCACAGAAGCGGTAGCTCATGGATACGGAAAAACTGCCAATGAGGAACGGGAAGCAGCGAAAAGATGGCGCTGGCTCGCAGTCGGGACTTTGATTGCATGGATATGCGCCGGAGTTACCTTCTTTGCGCTCACATATGACAAGGAACTTAGCATTAGCGCTCTAGCTCGCCAGTTCCTGATTTCAACACCCTTCGTTCTGCTGTCGGGATTTGCTGCCCTTCAAGTGGCGAAACATCAAAAAGCAGAACGAACAAATCGCCAACAAGAATTAGAAATTGCTGCTATTGACCCATATCTCGCGAGCTTTGATGAACCAACGAGAAAAGAGGTTAAGAAAGCTCTCGCAGAAAAAATATTTGGCCACCGTGAGCTAGACCAGGCGACGGCCGACACCAAGCAGATCTTAGATGCGATGTCTGACTATGCTAAGACGATAAAGCAAATTCAAGAGGGACTAAAAAAGTAGCTCTGGATAAGCGGCAAATTCGAAAATCGAGAAAGCCCGTAACTCAATAAAAACGCCCGCGCAAGCGGGCGTTTTTACGTTTACCGCTTTAGATTCGCGCAGCGAATCTGCACAATAGAAGCGGAGCGGAGGGAGCCACCTGCGTGGCTCCCGGCAGGGCGAGAAGGGAATCGCTTGCAAGCGATTCGCCGGCCTGAACCCTCAACCCTTCGCCTTGTTCCCCGACAAGGCCTCCACCACCTGCCGTGGCGCCTCGGCATAGTGCTTGAACTCCATCGAGTAGGTAGCCCGCCCCTGCGACAAGGATCGCAGCGTGGTCGAATAACCGAACATCTCCGACAACGGCACTTCAGCGCGCACCAGCTTGCCGCCGCCGACCATGTCTTCCATGCCCTGCACCATGCCGCGCCGCGACGACAGGTCACCCATGACGTTGCCCATGAAGTCTTCCGGTGTTTCCACCTCGACCTGCATCATCGGCTCCAGCAGGATCGGACCCGCACGTCGCATCGCTTCCTTGAAAGCCATCGAGCCGGCCATGCGGAACGCGTTTTCGTTGGAGTCGACGTCGTGGTACGAACCGAAGGTCAGCGTGGCCTTCACGTCGACCACTGGATAACCCGCCAGCACGCCCGCGCGCAACGACTCCTGGATGCCCTTGTCGACCGCCGGGATGAATTCGCGCGGTACCACGCCGCCCTTGATCGCATCGACGAATTCATAACCCTTGCCCGCCGGCTGCGGTTCCAGTTTCAGCACCACGTGGCCATACTGGCCACGTCCGCCGGACTGCTTGACGAACTTGCCCTCGACGTCCTCGACGGCCTTGCGAATCGCTTCGCGGTAGGCCACCTGCGGCTTGCCCACCGTCGCCTCGACGTTGAACTCGCGCTTCATGCGATCGACCAGTATCTCAAGATGCAACTCGCCCATGCCCGACATGATGGTCTGGCCCGATTCTTCATCGGTATGCACCCGGAACGATGGATCTTCCTGTGCCAGCCGGCCCAGGGCAATGCCCATGCGTTCCTGGTCGGCCTTGGTCTTCGGTTCCACCGCCTGCGAGATCACCGGTTCCGGGAACACCATGCGTTCCAGGATGATCGGATGCGCCGGGTCGGACAGGGTGTCGCCGGTGGTCACATCCTTCAGGCCCACGGCCGCGGCGATATCGCCGGCGAACACTTCCTTGATCTCCTTGCGTTCGTTGGCGTGCATCTGCAGGATGCGGCCCAGCCGTTCCTTGCGGCCCTTGACCGGGTTGTAGACGGTGTCGCCCGAGTTGACCACCCCCGAATACACCCGGAAGAAGGTCAATTGGCCCACGAACGGGTCGGTCATGATCTTGAACGCCAGCGCCGAGAACGGCTCGTCGTCGGCCGGATGGCGTTCGATCTCGCCGTCGTCCTCGTCATGGCCGGCAATGGCCGGCACGTCGACCGGCGACGGCAGGTAATCGATCACCGCGTCCAGCATCGCCTGCACGCCCTTGTTCTTGAAGGCGCTACCAGCCAGCATCGGCACGATCTCATTGGCCACCGTGCGCAGGCGCAGGCCCAGCTTGATCTCGTCTTCGCTCAGGGGCGTGCCTGAGAGATACTTGTCGAGCAAGGTCTCATTGGCTTCGGCGGCCTGCTCGATCATGTTCTCGCGCCATTGACGTGCGCTGTCCTCCAGCTCGGCAGGAATGGCTTCGTACTTGAAGTTCACGCCCTGGCTGGCCTCGTCCCAGATGATGGCTTTCATCTTGACCAGGTCGATCACGCCGGCGAAATGGTCTTCCGCGCCGACCGGAATCTGGATCGGCACGGCGCGACCCTTGAGTCGTTCCTCGATCTGCTTCTGCACCCGGAAGAAGTCGGCGCCCACGCGGTCCATCTTGTTGACGAATGCAATGCGCGGGACCTTGTATTTGTTGGCCTGGCGCCAGACCGTTTCCGACTGCGGCTGCACGCCGCCCACCGAGTCGTACACCATCACGGCGCCGTCGAGCACGCGCATGGAGCGCTCCACCTCGATGGTGAAGTCGACGTGGCCCGGGGTATCGATGATGTTGATGCGGTGCTCGGGGTAATTGCCGGCCATGCCTTTCCAGAAGGCGGTGGTGGCAGCCGACGTGATGGTGATGCCGCGTTCCTGCTCCTGCTCCATCCAGTCCATGGTGGCCGCGCCATTGTGCACTTCGCCGATCTTGTGATTGACGCCGGTATAAAAAAGGATGCGCTCGGTGGTCGTGGTCTTGCCCGCATCGATGTGCGCACTGATACCGATGTTGCGGTAGTTTTCTATTCGGGTCTTGCGGCTCATGGTGTGTGTCCTTTCTATGGCGCCGTCACTGCTCGGTGATGCGAAGATGATTGCAGGTTGGTCAATTTTCGTTTTATTTATGTAACGAGGATTAGATAATAGGATCCTATTGCGCAATATTCAAGCCTGCAGAAGATATTTTTGTAATTTAAATTAAAATAAACTACACTGCCGGCACACACCGCAACACCAAGGAGCACCGATGATAAAACCCCGTGGACGGCCCCGCAGTTTCGATCGCGACCAGGCACTGCAGCAGGCCATGCAGGTGTTTTGGCACAAGGGTTACGAAGGCACCACCATGGCCGACCTGACCGAGGCCATCGGCGTCAAGGCGCCCAGCCTGTACGCAGCCTTTGGCGACAAGAACGCGCTGTTTCGCGAGGCGGTCGAGTTCTATTCGCGCACCGTCAGCGCCGGTCCGTTGCGAGAGCTGCATGCCGGGCGCGGTATCCGCCAGGACCTCTACGAGATGCTGCGCGCCAGCGTGCGCATGAATGCCGGCAAGCCTAGCGCATCGGGCTTGCCGGCGGGGAAAGGATGCATGGTGGTGGTGTCGGCCATCAACTGTGCTCCCGAGAACGCGGAACACAGTGATGCGCTATCGCAACGCCGGCAGCAGCGTCGCAACGAGATACGCGCCCGGCTGCTGCAGGCGCAGCGGGACGGTGAGATTCGCGCCGATGTGGATATCACGGCGCTGGGCGATTTCTATACGGGATTTTTGAACGGGATGGCGCTGGGCGCGCGCGATGGCATGTCCAGCGCGCGCCTGGCGGCGACCGTCGCGCCGGCCATGTTGCCCCTGGAAAGCGTGCTGGCGCCGGCCGCCTGAGCCGCTGAGCCGGCCTCGGCCCGGCGCCTCACGCCGCCGGTGCCAGCCTCAGGCCGCCTTGGCCATGGCGCCGTCGTTTTCCTTCAACTGGCCGCCCAGTGCTTCCACCAGCGATGCCAGCAGCTTGGCCAACTCACCCGTCATCAACAGGAAGTCGCCGTCGAGACGTTCGTTTTCGTCGCGTCCGCCGATCTCGCTGTCTTCCTTCAACACATCCAACGGCGCGATGCGCTTGACCGACAGGTTCTCGGTCAGCACGAAGGACACCTTGTCGGACCAGGTCAGCGCCAGGCGTGTGCACTGCTTGCCGGCTTCGATATGGCGGCGCACGTCATCGGCTTCCAGCGTATGCCGCACGTAGCGCACGGTGGCCTTGCCTTCGCCGGTGGAGCGCAGTTCGGTGTCCTGGTCGACGGTAAAGCCGAACGGTGCCTCGTCGCTGGCCAGCCAGTCGGTCATCGCCGCGCCTGGCGACATCACGGTGCGCAGCGTTTCCAGCGGGAACTTGGGAATCGCCTTGAACAACAGTTTCAGGACCTCTTCGGCCTTGGAGGGGCTGCCGGCATCGACCAGCAGCCAGCCATTGACCGGATCGATCCACACGAAGGTGCTGCGCGTGACCGAGAAGGCGCGTGGCAGCAGTTCGTCGGTGACCTGTTCCTTCAATTCCTTGGTCTGCTTGCGTCCGGGAGGAAAGCCTTGCTGTTCTTCCAGTTCGGCCGCGCGCGCCTTGGTGACCTGGTTGATCACGGAGGAAGGCAGCAATTTCTTTTCGGTCGACAGCTGGAGCAACAGTTGTCGATTGACGACGTGCACCAGCCGTTCGTTGTTGCGTGGCGACACCCAACCCTGGCTTTGCATTTCGATGCTGGAGCAGGCAGTAAAGGCCTGTGGCGCGAGTTGCGCTTCCAGCTCATCAGGGTTGACCGCCCACGGGGCCGGAAGGCGATAGATCTGCAGATTCTTGAACCACATAGGAGTCCGGGCAAAAGCGGCCATTTTACACCGCCGTCCGGCGCCCGAACGCATCCGGCCGATAAGCGTGGGATGGGTGCTAGCGGTCGCCGTGCGGCGGGTCGCCGAAGTCCAGCTTGAACTGTGGCGATGGGGCGGCGGTATCGGCGCCGGGTCGTTGCAGGCCACCGGCCTTGACCCCCAACAGCCGGATCGAGCGGCCCAGCTCGATGCGCTTGAGACAGGTCCCGGCGGCGTGCCGGATCGCCTTGGCGTCGCCCAGCGCTCGGGGCAGGGTGACGTCGCGGGTCACGGTCTCGAAATCATCGAAACGCAACTTGACGCCGATCTTGCGGCACAGGTAGCCCTTGCGCGCCAGATCGGCGGCCACCTGCTCGCACAGCCGGGTAAATACCTCGCCCAGTTGCTGGCGGTCGCGCACGGCGTGCAGGTCGCGTTCGAAGGTGGTCTCGCGGCTCATCGACACCGGTTCGCTATGGGTGACCACCGGTCGGTCATCCAGCCCGTGCGAGACCCGGTACAGCCAGCGACCGTAGCTCTGGCCGAAATGCCCGAGCAGCCAATCCTGCGCACAGGCGGCCAGCTCGCCGATGCTTTTGATGCCCAGGCTTTCCAGCTTGGCGGTCGATTTGGGGCCGATGCCGTTGATCTTCCTGACCTCCATGGGCCAGATCCGCGAGGGCAGGTCGGCCATCGTGACGATGGTGATGCCATCCGGCTTCTGCATGTCGGAACACAGCTTGGCCAGCAGCTTGTTGGGCGCGATGCCGACCGAGCAGGTCAGCGCCGTGGCTTCGAATACGGCCGTCTTGAGGCGGCGGGCAATGGTCTGGGCGTCATCTTCCAGCAGCGAGACATCGGCATAGACCTCATCGATGCCGATGTCCTCGATGGTCGGGCTGACCGAACGGATGGCATCCTTGAACTGGTGCGAGTACTGCCGGTAGAGTTCGAAGTTGACCGGCAGCAGCACGGCCTCGGGGGCCAGGCGCGCCGCTTTCATGGTGGGCATCGCCGAATGCACGCCCAGGGCGCGTGCCTCGTAGGTGGCGGTGGTCAGCACGCCACGGCCGACATAGTCCTTCAGGCGCGAGAATTCTCGGCTGCCATCGGGTAGCGTGCGTGGCGCATGCGTCTGCCTCCCTGCGACCACCACCGGCAGTCCCCTGAGCTCCGGGTAGCGCGACAACTCGCAGGATGCAAAGAAAGCATCCATGTCGATATGGGCGATGCGGCGTTGGTCGGCGTCCATGGGGCGAACGGAGGTCAGTAGTGGGGCGGCCTCTCGTTGGCCGGCGCGCGGTCCTGGCTGACGCTGGCCAGTTCCTTGAAGCGCTTGGCCAATGCGCCCAGCAGCATTTCCAACTCGTCGATCTTCTGCTGCTGGCGATACACGGTGCGATTGAGTTCGTCGACCAGGTGTTCCTGATGCGACAGTTTCATTTCGATGTCGATGATGCGGTCTTCGCTGCTCACTTGTGTGCGTCCTCTCGCGATGCGTGGCCGGGCTTGCCGCCCAGCCATTCCAGTACGCCTGCGGCCGCGCCATGGCCGGTGGCAAAGCAGGCGCTCAACAGATAGCCGCCGGTGGGGGCTTCCCAGTCCAGCATCTCGCCGGCGCAGAACACGCCCGGCAGGGCGCGCAGCATCAGGCCGTCATCCAGCGCCTCGAAACTGACGCCGCCGGCGGTGCTGATGGCTTCGGCCAGCGGGCGCGGGCGCAACAGCGTCAGTGGCAGCGCCTTGATCGCCTGAGCCAGTCGGGCCGGATCGGCAAAGTCGTCCTTGCTGACCACTTCG
>Ga0079104_1001988_pt1 | contig 11988 bp, 7 predicted proteins | sample MedtruBG_FD_76829 | JGI IMG/M metagenome (GOLD analysis project Ga0079104, IMG submission 76829) | Root nodule microbial communities of legume samples collected from California, USA - Medicago truncatula BG | ecosystem: Host-associated > Plants > Roots > Nodule | place: USA: California... | reverse complement strand
AGAAGATTCTGTTAAATTTTCTAAGCCATGCTCTAACACAAAATTTAAAATACACCCACAAAAAGTGTCTCCAGCTCCAGTTGTATCTATTGTATTTTTTTGAATTATACCTTCTTTTTCAACAGATATTCCTCTATAAAAAGCCTTACTACCGCGTTTACCCATTGTTACTAAAATCAAATCAATATTGTAGTTTTTTAGGAGATGCTTCACTCCATCTTCAATGGTTTTGCATTCTGTCACAAATTCTAATTCCTCATCTGCAATTTTCAAAATATCACACTGATTCAAACCAAATTTAATACATTCCTTCGCTTCGTTTAAAGATCTCCAAAGAGGTGGACGTAAATTAGGATCAAAAGAAATTAGTAGATTATTATCTTTTGCAATTTTTAAAGCCTTTTCTGTAGCTTTCTTTACACCTTCATCCGTCATAGATAAGGTTCCAAAATGAAATATTTTAGCTTTTTTAATAATATCTTCTCTAATTTCAGATTCATTCAGCATCATATCTGCTCCTGGTTTTCTATAAAAGGAGAAACTTCTATCTCCATCCTGTGCAGTATGAACAAAAGCTAATGTTGTATTTACTTCGTTATCTATTACTAAATTATCTGTTCCTATAGCAAGTTCTTCAAGAGTTCTTTTAAGCAAGAAACCAAATTGATCATTTCCCACCTTACCTATAAAAGAAGTCTTTTTGCCTAAATTGTTCAACATAGATAGTACATTGCAAGGTGCTCCACCTGGATTTGCCTCAAACAATTGATTTCCTTGTTCACTGACTCCATTCATCGTAAAATCAATAAGTAATTCCCCTAGTGAAACTACATCAAGTTCTTTGTTAGCAATCATTTTTTATACCTCCAAAATTTAGTAGAAACTATTTCATAGATGTTTTCATTCCCCAAGTACATAATTTTTTTATAGCTAATATTCCATTCTTCGCAACTATATAATTCTTATTTTCTTCATTTGTTGCAAATATATTTCCTGAATGAGCTGTTTGGTAGTTATCAGTAAACATCTCAATGGAGCTTTGATCAGCAAAAATATTAACATCTAAAATATTCTTATCCTTAAGTTTCAATATACTTCTAGATATGCCCTTACTCCATCCATCTGAATTATTTCTATCGAAAGTCAACTCTGATTTCTTTAAGTCAAAGGTTATAACTGTTTTCTTTGTATTCGAACACCTTAAGATAAGTTCAAAACTATCTGCTGTTGTCCCCCTTAAGTCGATTTCCATTTTTATTTCATATGCAATTCCATCTCCAGCATGAATTTCATATTTATACTTATTTATTTCTAAATTTTCTTTTATGTTCTCATCATAGTGCAGCTTATTAAACTCTTCAACTGGTACAAACGCTAACGTATTATCTTCAAGTAGTTTTACTTCTCTTGGAATATTAAAGAATCCACACCATTTCTCTTTAAATGATGGACCCCAGTCTTTCCACCAATGCATCCACTCCCATTCATTTGCCCATCCTACAAGCAGTCTTCTTCCTTTGCCATCTAAAAATGATTGAGGAGCATAAAAATCAAACCCCCAGTCAATTTCGCCTGTTGTGTAATAATCGAACTTTCCAGTTGTGTAATCCATATCTCCTAACAAATATACCGCTGTACGTTCATGCAATCCCATTGGTGAAAACATTAGAACATGCTTATCTCCTATTTGATAGAAGTCAGGACACTCCCACATGTATCCAAGCTCTCCACGACTCTCAGCTAATACATTTACAAATTCCCAATCCTTTAAGTTTGAGGATTTAAATAAAAGCGCTTTTGCCAAATTGTCTTTCTTAGCTCCACATACTAGGTAAAAATAATCTTCGTGTTTCCATACCTTTGGATCTCTAAAGTTTTCCTGTTCATATCCTTCTGGTGCTACTATTACAGGATTATTTTCATATTTTTGAAAATTAACACCATCTTCGCTATAAGCTAGACACTGTGTTTGTACAAATCCATCCCCATAGTTGGTTGTCCCTGTGTATAACAAATATAATTTACCTTCATGTTCAATGGAACTTCCAGAAAAGCACCCTCCTCTTTCGTGGTCATCATAATGTTCACTTGGTGCTAACGCAATAGGCATATACTCCCAATGTACCATATCATCACTGACAGCATGTCCCCAATGCATAGCCCCCCAATAAGCGTCATATGGGTTATATTGATAGAAAAAATGATATTGATTCTTAAAAAATATCAAGCCATTTGGATCATTTATCCATCCAGCCTCTGCCATAAAGTGATATCTTTGTCTCATTTTTGCGTCTTCTATCACTGGCTTTGTTGCTTCAATAGCTTTCTGTGCTTTTTCTATATTTATTTGATGTTTTGTAATCATTAAACTTATCATCTCCTCATTAAATAATCTAAATTTAACCCTTTACAGCACCAGCTGTCATACCTTTTACAATATATTTTTGCGCAAACATCGCCAATATCATAACTGGAAAGCTAAAAATAAATGCACCTGCACACATAGGTCCTAAGTCCATACTATAAGCAGATAAAAATTCTGATAAACCTACAGTAAATGTCTTTGCATTAGTACTTGTTAATAACAAGGCAATTAAGAAATCATTCCAAGCTAAGAACAGAGTAAAAATAGAAGCTGTTGCAATACCAGGCATGCAAATAGGTAAAATTATTTTCCTAAATGTATAAAAATTACTTGCTCCATCTACACACGCTGCTTCATCTAGCGTCATCGGTATACCTTTGTAAAAACTTATCATAGTCCACATAACAAACGGAATATTTATCGCTGCATAAACAATGATTAATGCAAATCTTGTATCATACAATCCCATATTTGTAATAATATTATAAATCGGTACCGCGATACTTGATGTAGGAATCATTTTTAAACATAAGACTAAAACGACTAACAAACCTGATAATTTAGCTCCAGAACGTGATATTGCATAAGAAGCTAAGGCGCCTAAAATCACAGCGATGATTGTACTGGCAACAGCACATATAAAACTGTTAGCCATATATTTAAATGCTGGGACTCTAACAAATAAGTCTGAAAAATTCTCTATAGACAATTGAGTGGGAAAAAACTTTGCAGGTATTGATATTACTTGCGAACCAGGTTTAAATGATGAACTAATTAAATATAAATATGGAAATAGCCAAAATAAAGTAACTATTAAAGATATAACTATTACTATACGCCTTCCCATCTCTTCTCTTAAATGTGTCATGACTTTCCTCCTTCTTATTCCTTTTTAGGGTTCCATAAACTTTGCATAAACACTAGAGTAAAAACGATAAGAATAATAACAAAAACAACAGCCATTGCACTTGCATATCCAACTTGATTGTATCTTGTAAGGGTTCTATAAATTACAACACTAATTACTTCCGAAGAATTATTTGGTCCGCCTTGAGTCATAGCCCAAATAATATCAAAAGTTCTTGCCGCATCAATAATTCTAATAGACAACGCAGTGAGCAAAACAGGTTTTATATTTGGTACCTTTACCAAAAATATTTGCTGCAGCTTATTTGCCCCATCTATTTTTGCCGCTTCAATCATACTTGAATCAACACCCTGCAATCCAGCTAAAATCATTAACATCATAAAAGGTGTTGTTAACCAGATATCCGCAAAAGTACAAGAAAGTAATGCCCACTTTCTATCAGCAAGCCATAATATGCTGTTTGTATCTTCAATGATATGTAAATCCTTCAAAATTTGATTTACAATACCAAATTGAGCACTTAACATTAATTTCCACACCAAACCTGCAACTAGTGGTGCAATCATTAAAGGTGTCAATATCAATGATCGAATTATTTTATTTCCTTTATATTGATGCTCAAACAATAATGCCATTATTAATCCAATACACAATTCAACTGCAACTGCGATAATAATATATACTAATGTATTTACTAATGGTGTTAAAAAACTTGCTGTTGTAAAAGCTTTGATATAATTATCAAATCCTACAAATGAACTCGCTCCAGTTAAATCAAAGGTATAAAAACTATCAATTGCCATCTTTAAGATGGGATATATCAGAAATATACCCATGAAAATACAACCGGGAAGAAAAAACATAATTAAAGTTTTTCTTGAAATAATTCCCATGGTAAAATCACCTTCCATTTAATTTATTCGGTATAGGCTATTGCTTAATTAGTAATAGCCTATATCCTAATTAAATAATATATTTGTAAGTTTTTTTATTGTACAATAGCTTCAATCTTTGTTTTAGCATCATCTAAAGCTCCCTGTGGAGTTGCTTTACCTGCCAAAGCATTTTGAATTGCACCATAAAGCACTTCTTCTATCTCTGTCCAATGAGCTGTAGCTGGCCTGTTTTGAGATTGTTTAGCTGCTAGAGTAGTTAAAACTGCATTAAGATGCTCATTACCTGGTTGAGTGCTGTATTTTTCATATACAGATTTTCTACCTGCAATCTTTAATGCTGCTTCCATGTAATCTTCATTATGATCATACATAAATTTTACGTATTTTTTTGCAATATCTTGATTTTTAGAAGTTTTCAATACTGATTCATACCAAGGGCCAGTAGTCGCTGCAACACCTGATGATCCACCTATCATAGGAGCAACTCCAACTTTTCCTGGAAGCGCTGCATAAGCTGATGGGTATTGATGACTCCAGTTTAACTGCATAGGTAACTTGCCATTTTTAAACATTTCTTCAGCTTCTGTACTTGCAACGGAGAGAGTTTCTTTTGGTGCATATCCTTTATTATATAAATCACAAAGATATTGTAATGCTTCTACATATGGAGCTTGGTTAACTAATACCTTATTATCTTTATCTAATACAAGTGGATTAGCTCCTGCTTGAGCAGCATGATCTAACCAGCTACATACTGTATCTCCATTTGCTGCACCAAATACTGCGGTTCCATTCATACCATCCTTTGTAAAGAACTCTGCAACATCTTTATATTGCTGCCATGTTGTTGGTACAATTAAATCATAACCATATTTTGCTTTAAAAGCTGATTTATTTGTTGCATCATTAAATAAGTCAGTTCTATAAATCAACACTTTTGCATTAATCCACATTGGGAAACCATATAAAGATCCATTTAATGTTCCGCCGTCTACTAACGTAGGTAAAAAGTCAGATTTAACATCATCTGTTGCCAAATCATTAAGTGGCAATAAAGCATTTTGAAATGCTGGTAACCAAAGAACATCTAACGTTGCTACATCATGAACTGACGCTTTGGAATTAATTTCTGTAGACAATTTATCATACATTCCAGAATAAGGAACTGCATCTACCACAACTTTGTATCCAGTCTCTTTTTCAAAATCCGCTGCCGTTGATTTTGCTACACTTTCTCCAGGACTTCCGCTTTCTACTAGAATATTTATTTCCTTTTTGCCTGTAGAATCTTTTCCTGAGTCGTTACCACCAGTTGTAGATTTCGAACATCCTGTTACTAGAGTAGCTACCATTGTTGAAATCAATAATAAGGTCAAGATTTTCTTTTTCATTACTTCATCCCCTTAAAAATAATTTTTAGAATTTTATGTTTAATATATAAATTCTATAATTAATTAAAACATATTATATTATTTTTATAGAAAGACAAGCTTTCAACAAAATGAAAATGTTTAAATTAACTATGGCTTTATAATATCATAGCGGATTATGAAAATGTTTTCATATTTTATTCAATTCTTTACTTATAATCCTTCAATGCACAAGAGCCTATTCTAAAGCTTTACATGTTAATCTTTATCTTGTACTTAATCTACAAAAACATTGACTTATTTTCATAAATTATTAATTTTTAATCTTATCTTGCATTTATCTACGAAAATATTGACTTATTTTCATAAATATATTGAACTGTTATTAGTGTTAACATATTATAAAGTTAAAGAGGTCAGAGATAAATTTATATTTTTACAAATTTATCTCTGACCTCAAACAAAGATCATAATCATGTTATAAATAGCACGCTACACCACTTCTATTTTATTCTATTTATTGTTGAAGCATAGCTTTCACCTGTCCGGCTGCCCCATTCAAAGCTTCTTTTGGTGACTTATTTTCTATTAACACCTGTTGTATGGCAGGAGCTAGAGCTTCAGACTCTATTTGTGTCCATTCAGCAAGTGCCGGACGATTCTGCGACTGTGCACTTGATAATGAATCCGAAATGGATCTAAGATGTTCATAACCAACTTTTTTACTATATTCCTCAAATACAGACTTTCTAGCGGCAACTCCAAGATTATTCATATATAAATAATTTTTTTCATATTGAAACATAAGGTATTTCTTTGCAATATCCTGATTTTTAGATGAACTTGGAATAATTTGATACCATGGACCTGGTATTGACCCAACCCCAGCATCCCCTTCAATCATAGGAGCTGTTCCAACCTTACCTGCAACATTTGATTTTTGTGGATCGTTTGAAGGTACATAAAAGTGTCCCCATGCTAGCATCATAGCAAGCCTTCCATTCCAAAACATTTCTGCTGTTTCAGCTGATGACATTTCAAGAGATTCAGGGGGTGCAGATTTATCTTTATTGAGTATATCTGAAAGAAATTGAAGTGCTTCTACATAAGGTTCCTTGTTAATTAAGATCTCTCCTTTTTCATTAACAACAACAGGCTTGGCTCCAGCCTGCAAAGAGTGATCCAACCAACTACATACAGAATCACCATTGTTTTCACCAAATACACTGGTCCCATATATGTCAATTTTTCCATCATTATTTGCATCACGTGTAAAGAACTTAGCGATATCTCTATATTCTTTCCAATTCTTTGGAGGATTTAAATCATAACCATATATTTTTTTAAAAGTTTCTTTTTCTTTTGGATCTTCAAAAAGATCTTTCCTATAAAACAGAATCTTACAATCAGTCCATGCAGGTAATCCATAAAACTTTTCTTTGAATTTTCCACCTTCTAAAGTTTTGGGCAACAAGTCATTTTTAACCTCATCTGTTACAATATCATCTATTGGAAGCAGGCCTTTTTCAAGATTTGGAAACCAAAGTATATCTATAGTTGCAACATCATACGCACCTGAGCCTGAAGCTACCGCAGATCTCAATTTATCAAAAACATCAATATATGGAGCAGTTTCAATTTTTACTTCATATCCTGTATTCTTTTTAAACTCCTCTGCAGTGTTTTTTGCAACGGTATAAGCTGGACTTCCTGCTTCAACTAATACTGTTATGTGTTTATCTTCAATTTTTTCATTATTAGGTATATTAATTTCATTACTTTGACTTTCACAACCCATTGCTAGAAGAGAAAATATAATTGAAAATACTATACAAGATATTATTACCTTTAATTTTTTTCCTGACATAAAATCCCCCCTTATATATATTAATATTATTTACCTTTCTCTAGCTGCTCCCATTGCCTTTTAAAAGCTAAAGGTGTTACACCAAATTTTTGTTTGAAAATTCTATTGAAATATTGATCGTTATTAAATCCTGCTTTAAATGCAGCCTCATATATCTTTATTCCTTTTTTTTTCAAAAAAACTTTTGACTTTTCTAGTCGAGCGTTAAGTAGAAATTCTGAAAAAACAACCCCTATCTCTTTTTTAAATATCATACTAAAATAATTTGGGCTTATATTAACATGATTAGCTACATCCCGCAAATATATATCTTCAGTACAATGATTTTCGATATATTCAACAGCTTTTAATATTTCTGATCTATACAAATTATTTTCCCCATTATTTATATCTACTATCTTTTTTATTATAGATACAAACCAATTTTTAATATCCTCAATATTTTGTTTAGAATCAATTTCCTCGTATGGTATATAATTCGTCTCAAACAAAACTTGTGGATCAATCTCACATTTCATTGCAATTCTAGTTAATATGTTTACTAAATCTATTATCCATACTTTTAGCGTATTCACTTCTTCATATTCAATTTTAAATTTATCTAAATAACCTTCAACTAAAACTACTGCTTCATTTATATTTTCCTCAATTATAGCCCTTAATAGATTCTTTTCATCATCAAGAGTTAATGTATAATAGTTATATTTTTTCTGGTCTTTCAGGAAATAAATTTTACCTTTATCAAAAAGTATGTATCCTTCAATCATACTTTGTGTACGTTTATATGCCTCAGTTATCTGAGAAAAATTACTGCATAAATTACTGATTCCAATACTTATAGAATAAGAAATTTTACTTATAACTTCAGTTCTAATATCACACATAATTTTATTTACTTTTTCAAGTATAATTTCCAACTCTTCCTCAGCATTGAAACCTAATAAAATTGTAAACTCATTATTCTTAGTTAATTCAACTATTCCACTTGCATTTTTTCTTATTGTAGATTCAATTATTCTCATAATATGTAAATTAGTTTTATTCAACTGTTCATTATCTAACTCTTCACTTATAACTAAAAAATCATCAATTTTGGCAATTGCTACAAAATATTTACTATTATTAGGAATATATTCAACAGAGGACAATTCTCTAACAATATCGTTTTCATCTCTAACAATTCCATTAAATATATTTTTAAGCAAATTAGATTTAATTGCCTGATTAACTTCTTTCACATAAATTGCACTATCTTTTTTACTTTCTATTTCTCCAATTAATTTTTCAAGAAGCTCTAACAAGTTTTCCTTTGTTAGATATTGCTTTAAAATATAATCACTTACTCCGCACTTAAGTGCCTCACGAATGAAATCATAATCGCTATGGCAACTTAATACTATAATTTTAACTATTTTTTCTGTATTTTTAATATATTTAATTAACTCAATACCATTCATAACAGGCATACTTACATCCGTAATTACTATATCAACATTCTGCTCTTCGATAAATTGCTCAGCTTCCTTACCATTTTTAAATTCACCAACAACTTTCATACCATAAGATTCCCATTCAAGCAAGCCTGATAAATATGTTCTAACTATTGCATCATCTTCTACTATAATGACACTATACATACTTCTGAATTCCCCTTTCATCTTTAATAACGGGCAAACGCATTATTACTTCAGTACCATTTTCTATATTACTTAAATAATACAATCCGTATTGTTCTCCAAAATAAAGCTTTATACGTTCATTAACATTCTTTATTCCCATCCCATTAAAACCATTTTTATTATTACTTTCCGAAACTTGTAACATCATGTTTATTTTATCTGCATCTATACCTTTTCCATTATCTCTAATTCTGAATACAATATCCTCTCCTTCTACTCTACCTTCAATCTTAACCTCGATAAAGCTTATTTCACCATCCATACCATGGACGATAGAATTTTCTACAATTGGTTGAAGAATGAGCTTAGGTACAATGAAGTCTTGTATTTCTGAATTTATATCAAATATAACTTTGAATTTATCCTCAAACCTGTATTTTTGTATTAATGCAAAGTTTTTTATATAATCAATTTCTTCATAAACACTTACAAATTCTCCACCCTTACTTATACTTGCCATCAATAATTTTATTAGTGAATCTAACAATTCCTCAATTTGAGGCTGTTTTTTTATTGATGCAAGACATTTTATTGTGAATAGAGTATTATATAAAAAGTGAGGTTTAATTTGAGCTTGTAGTACTTTAATGTATGCCTCCTTCTTTTTTTTCTCTTCTTTCCGTATAATTTTCATAAGATTTTTTATTTCCCCCGCCATTGCATTATATCTTTTATATATTTTTCCTATCTCATTATCACTATCATAATCCAGTCTTACTTCAAAATCTCCCTTTTCTAGCCGTTTCATAGCTTTCCCAACCCTTTCTAAAGGGCTTGCAATCTTTGATGATACCCATACAGATATTAATATAATAAAAGTAAAACTAATCATTATAATAATCAGATTTGTGTTAAGTAGCCATTGGCTATTTGATTGAATATAGTCAATCGGAATAGTCGCAACTAATGTCCACTTTGAAGACGCAACAGCATTATATACTATCATATAATTTTTTCCATCAATTTTAGTTGTAAAACTGCCTGAATTCTGATTTATATTTTCAATTATAGATGCTTGAATCCTAGTTGAAATCTTTTCTTTGTTTGAATGCGATATTATATAACCATTTTCATCTACGATGAATATTGTAGAATCCTTGCCAAAGGATGAATCTTTATAAATGTCAAAAATGCTTTTCTCACGTATTTGCATTTGTATTAAACCATTAGAAACACCAAAATTAGGTATTGATCTTAAAAAATATAGATAATTACCACCCTCTGGATCGTAACCTGCCACTGCATTTGTTGACCACACCTTCGTTTCTGCATTACTCGCAAGTGATTTGAAATACTCATTATCAATGTAGTTCATATCATTGTATATAATATTACTGTTGGATCTTATAACTGTCGCGCGGTTTATAGGATATATAAATATGGACTTTACATCCTTTGAATTTTGAGTAAAATAATATAGCTTCTGTTTCACTTTATTACTCTTTATAAAGTAATTGTAATCATTTATTTCTCCATATAACAAACTGCTAAGATTCTCATCGAATGCTATTGACGAACTTATTTCATCATACTGATTAAGATTCTTTGTTATATCTCTACTTATAATCTTTACGGTTTCATTTACAAATTCCCTAGAATTCTTTTTTAATGTATTGGCCATAAGATAATATGATACTAAATCAATAATTAATAAAGATATTATAAAGATTGGAATATATGACAATATGAGCTGATATCTTAAATTTAAATTTTTTATTGAAGATAAAAACCTTCGATGAACTTTAAAATGTTTGCACATTTATTAATCACCCCATTCTAAGTAAAGGACCCAATAATTTATATAAATTTTATGAGCCTAATAAAATAAATACGTTTTCACTGTGATTAAAAATAATAAGAGTATCATTAACTTATTACAGATCAATTTCAAGGTTATGCATATTCTACATTTTATATTATTGCTTTACTAAATGCAATTACAAATGCTTTTCGTTAGAGCTGAAGTTAATACTATTTCTCTATTGAACACATTATTTTACTTCCCTAAATAACATCGTTTAAATTGAGAGTTGATGTACAAAATTTCATTGAAACAATTAATAAGGTTCTTACACAAACAATATACAGGCTACGTGTTAATATGTGCGAACCTTATTAGACCTTATATAGTTACTTAATTTACATTAGCTTTATATCAATCATCTATTTTATTAGAACACCTTGACTCCATTCCGGAATAATATCTCTTTTCCATTTAATTTTCCCATTGTTATATCGGATATATCTTTAAATCTCTTTGTATTATCATGCATATTTATCTCATTACATATAGATAATATTTTTTAATCATAATTATATCTGCAAAATCTAACCTTGATTATATATTTAAATTATTTTTCTATTATTTCTCTGATATGTTGATATCACTTAGTTACAAGCTATAATTTTCCCACTATTTTTCCCACTACGGCACGAAAAACTACTAAAACTCCAAACTACTTGTCTATATATGAAACGGCGTAACCATGCCCTTTTTAAGCATCATTACACATTAGTGAACATGCTCCTTATGAATCCGGCCAGCGGCACCATTTATTTTGGTGGATTGCTGTATTACTTGGTTTAAATACCTTGTAGTACAGCTTTTTTTATTTGTTTGCAACAATATTCCCAATAACTGGATTTTATCTTATTTTTTGAAGTTTATAAGCGGCTAAAACGAGTAATAATGTCCCTTATAGACACTTGTAATATTATTCAATTAAATCCACATCATCTCAATATTTTCCTTTTGAACATTTAATAATTTAGGTTAAATATGCCTGTACGCTTACCAATAATTGTTAATATAACCCCATAAAATTGTAAGCGTCAAAGAATCGACGCGTAGCGGTAGTATAATTTAAGTGATAAAATAAACCCAACAGAAAAGTTTATATTTTCTGTTGGGTACAATTTTATATAGAAATAATTATTTGGTAG
>Ga0079104_1001986_pt1 | contig 11997 bp, 10 predicted proteins | sample MedtruBG_FD_76829 | JGI IMG/M metagenome (GOLD analysis project Ga0079104, IMG submission 76829) | Root nodule microbial communities of legume samples collected from California, USA - Medicago truncatula BG | ecosystem: Host-associated > Plants > Roots > Nodule | place: USA: California... | reverse complement strand
TCTTTCTCCGCCGTTTCGAGTTGACGGGTGAAGTCGCCGAAGAAGTCGTTCAGAACCTGCTTCCACTCGGCCTGATGGTTTGCGACCTGGTCAAGGCTGCTTTCCATCTGCGCGGTGAAGTCGTAGTTCATCAGCTCGCGGAAGTTATCTTCCAGACGGTCGGTGACGATCTCGCCCATTTTCTCGGCGTAGAAACGACGGCTTTCAACGCGAACATAGCCACGATCCTGAATGGTCGATATGATCGACGCATAGGTAGACGGACGGCCGATGCCACGTTTTTCCAGTTCTTTAACCAAAGACGCTTCGCTGAAACGCGCTGGCGGCTTGGTAAAGTGCTGAGCCGGGAGCAGCTCAACCAGAGTCAGCTCTTCGCCTTTTTTCACTGGCGGCAGCGTACGGTCTTCGTCGCCTTTACGCAGTGCAGGCATGACTTTCGTCCAGCCGTCGAAGCGCAGCGTACGACCGCGTGCTTTCAGTTTGAAATCACCGGCGCCTACGGTCAGCGTGGTGGAATCGTACTGCGCTGGCGTCATCTGACACGCCACAAACTGGCGCCAGATCAGCTGATACAGTTTCTGCGCGTCAGCTTCCATGTCTTTCAGAGATTCGGCCACAACCGCGACATCAGAAGGACGAATAGCTTCGTGCGCTTCCTGCGAATTCTCTTTGCTGGCGTACTGATTGGCGTTTTCTGGCAGATATTTCTTACCAAAGTTTTCGCCAATGTAGTCGCGAACCATGCTTACCGCGTCCTGACTCAGGTTAGTGGAGTCGGTACGCATATAAGTGATGTGACCTGCTTCATACAGACGCTGAGCCATCATCATGGTTTTCTTCACGCCGTAGCCGAGACGGGTACTTGCCGCCTGCTGAAGCGTGGAGGTGATGAATGGCGCGCCCGGCTTGCTGCTGGTCGGCTTATCTTCACGATCGAGTACGCTGTAACGTGCTTTTTCAAGCTGGCTTACGGCGGCCATGGTTTCGTCGCGGGTAACCGGACGGAACGGCTTATCGTGATGATGGCTGACTTCCAGCGGCAGCGCGTCGCCTGATGGCGTCGCGGTGTTGGCGTCAATTTCCCAGTACTCTTCCGGGACGAACGCTTTAATTTCGCGCTCACGCTCGACCACCAGACGTACCGCAACAGACTGTACGCGACCTGCAGACAGGCCACGGGCAATCTTTTTCCACAGCAGCGGAGAGACCATGTAACCCACCACGCGGTCGACGAAACGACGCGCCTGCTGAGCATTTACACGATCGATATTCAGTTCACCCGGCGTGTCAAACGCCTGACGAATCGCATTCTTGGTTATCTCGTTAAACACCACGCGGCTATAGCGTGAGTCATCACCGCCGATCACTTCCCGCAGGTGCCATGCAATGGCCTCCCCTTCGCGGTCAAGGTCCGTTGCGAGATAGATGTGGTCAGCTTTTTCAGCTAACTGTTTGAGTTCAGCGACAACCTTTTCTTTACCTGGCAGCACTTCATACTGGGCAGCCCAGTCGTGCCACGGATCAACGCCCATGCGGTTTACAAGCGCACCGCGTTCGTCCTTTTTCGGCTTTTTGGCCGGTTTGGCGGCGGTAGAGTCGGCGCTCTTTTTGCTTGCTGAGCCACTGGTCGGCAGATCACGGATATGACCCACGCTGGATTTCACCACGTAGTCATTACCCAGGTACTTATTGATCGTTTTGGCTTTTGCCGGGGACTCAACGATAACGAGAGCTTTACCCATATTCACCTTTACCTAATTTGATTCTTCCAGGAATACGCACTTTCCAAAAGGAGGTGGTGCATATATCGCACTTGAATTCACCTTCCACTGGCGACGTGCCTAAATCTTGTGGCGGCGTCAATGGATATCAACCCCTTCTCTGGTCCGGCCCCAGAAGCCTGAGTCAGAGGATTGAGTTTGCTGGCCTTTTCCTGCCAGGTGGTATAGCACGAAGAATTTTCGGTCGAATGTCAAGCAATTCTGTTGCCAGAATGCGAAAGCGTCACACTGTACCTGATAAAATCCGTTACGCAACTTTATTAGCATGCAAAAGCAAATCCCGCCAGCCGACGAGACCTCGCGATGTCCTTGTGTTTAACAGGGAAAATTTGCCCGCGTGGCGCGCCGGGCGTAAACTGTTGGCAGTGTTTTAGAGGAGTCCGTGATGCAAGAAACATCCCAACCTATCGATAGCCAGTCCCTGCTGGTAGAAGCTAACCGCCTGATCCGTGAACATGACGATACGATGAAAGGTATCGAAGCCACTGGCGTTACACAGCGCAACGGCGTGCTGGTGTTCAGCGGCGAGTACTATCTTGATGAACAAGGCCTGCCGACGCCAAAGAGCACCGCGGTGTTCAATATGTTCAAATATCTGGCCCACCAGCTGTCAGAAAAATACCACCTGGTTGATTAAAAAAATGCGAGGCTCAGGCCTCGCATTTCATTCACATCGTCGGTTTCTGCCCGCGCTGCCACCAGCGCATCAACAGATGATCTGCGCTTTCCGCGGCACTGCCGGTAAAACGGTCCATCAGTTTCTTGCGTTGCAGATAACGCACGTTCAGCACTTCATGCCCGTCCATTAATCCCAGCAGCAGGTCGTCACTGGTGCCAATTTCATCCACCAGCCCTTTATCCTGAGCCTGTTGACCGTACCAGTGTTCGCCGGTCGCCACCTGGTCAATGTCCAGCTGCGGACGCATCTGATGCACAAAATCTTTAAACAGCAGATGGGTTTCGTTGAGATCTTCGCGGAACTTCTGTCGCCCTTCTTCGGTATTTTCACCGAGCAGTGTCAGCGTGCGTTTATATTGGCCCGCTGTATGCAATTCGATGTCGATATCTTTATTTTTCAGGAAACGGTTAAAGTTCGGGATCTGCGCAACCACACCGATGGAGCCGATAATGGCGAACGGTGCGGAGACAATTTTGTTGCCGACGCAGGCCATCATGTAGCCGCCGCTGGCCGCCACTTTATCGACCGCAATGGTCAGCGGGACCTGCTTATCGCGAAGACGCTGAAGCTGTGACGCGGCAAGCCCATAGCCGTGTACCACGCCGCCAGGACTTTCCAGACGCACAACCACCTGGTCCTGCGGTTTGATCACCGCCAGCACTGCCGTCACTTCTTCACGCAGGGCGGTCACCTCATGGGCGTCCATGCTGCCTTTGAAATCAAGCACCCAGACTTTGGGCTTATCGCCGGTTTCTTTCACGCCCTTCTTCGCGTTAGCCTTCGCCGTTTTGGCCTCGAGCTTGTGCTTTTTCTTCTGCGCTTTGTGCCAGAGTTTTTGCTGCGGGCCGTCAAGCAGCGCCACACTCATGTCTTCCTGCATCTCTTTATATTGTTCACTGAGATTGGTGATCCGCAGCTCTCCGCGCTGCCTTTTACGTTGGGTAAGATTCACGATTAGCGTTGCAACTACCGCAATCGCGACCACAATCGTGGCGATTTTCGCCAAAAACAACCCATATTGAGAAAGTAGTTCCACGCTTCCACCTTGAAAAGAATCACTCGGATATCGCGCACAGTGTACAACAGCCCATACGGTGCGTCTCCCGCCTGAATTGTACGATGCGAGCATGCTTCCCGTTTTATTCGCGGCCAATGAAATGATTGCAAAATGTTAATTCTGAACAGGCTTTCCGTCTGGCTGATTGAAATACCCCGCCGTTTAGGGCATAAAGCCGAAAAGCGAACAAACAGAAGCAGAACAGTAACGTGGGGCGACGAAGCGCCACAGGAGAGAGCCCGTGCATTATCAACCGCAATTCGAATTGCTACAAAATCGCATCATTCTGGTTACCGGTGCCAGCGACGGTATCGGTCGCGAAGCCGCTCTGACCTACGCCCGCTACGGTGCGAGTGTGGTTCTCTTGGGCCGTAATGAAGAAAAGCTGCGGGCTGTTGCCCAGCAGATCCAACAGCAAGGCGGCATTGCGCCACAGTGGTTTACGCTGGATTTGCTCACCTGCACGCCAGAAGCCTGCCAACAGTTAGCGCAGAAAATCAGCATTCACACGCCGCGCCTTGATGGCGTCCTGCACAACGCAGGTCTGTTAGGTGACGTCGTACCGATGGACCAGCAAAAGCCGGAAGTCTGGCAGGATGTGATGCAGGTAAACGTCAATGGCACCTTTTTCCTTACTCAGGCGCTTCTTCCTTTATTACTCAAATCTGATTCCGGCTCACTGGTCTTCACCTCGTCCAGTGTCGGGCAACAGGGCCGGGCCAACTGGGGCGCCTATGCGGTTTCCAAATTCGCCACCGAAGGCATGATGCAGGTGCTGGCTGAAGAGTATCAGGGTCAACTGCGTGTCAACTGTATTAACCCGGGCGGCACCCGCACCGGGATGCGGGCCAGCGCGTTCCCGACGGAAGATCCGCAGAAACTTAAAACCCCTGCCGACATTATGCCGCTGTATCTGTGGCTGATGGGTGACGATAGCCGTCGCAAAACCGGGATGACTTTCGATGCCCAGCCGGGCCGCAAACCAGGGATTTCACAATGAGTGACGACCGTCATCGCGAACGACAACAGCGCCTGAAAGAGAAAGTCGACGCTCGCGTCGCTGACGCCCAGGAAGAGCGCGGCATCCTGCTGGTGCTTACCGGTAATGGTAAAGGCAAAACCACGGCGGCATTTGGCACGGCTACACGCGCGGTAGGTCATGGCAAAAAAGTCGGCGTGATTCAATTCATCAAGGGCGAGTGGCCGAACGGCGAGCGTAACTTGCTCGAGCCTCACGGCGTGGAATTTCAGGTGATGGCGACCGGTTTTACCTGGAATACGCAGGATAAAGCGGGTGATACTGCCGCCTGTTTAGCGGTCTGGGCGCATGCGAAGCGCATGATGGCCGATGCCAGCCTGGATATGGTTATCCTCGATGAGCTGACGTACATGGTGGCTTATGATTATCTGCCGCTGGAAGAGGTGCTGGCCGCGCTGCGCAACCGCCAGCATCACCAGACGGTTATCGTCACGGGTCGCGGCTGTCATCGGGATATTCTGGAGATGGCGGATACAGTGAGCGAACTGCGCCCGGTGAAGCATGCCTTCGATGCAGGCATTAAAGCGCAACTCGGTATCGACTATTAAAAAAGGCCCCTCGGGGCCTTTTTCCTTATGAACCGCTGCCGTTGTTTCGGCTGCTGGAGCGACGACCGTTCCCGCTGGTCTTCGCGGGCTTACCGCCCACCTGCGTGTGACGTTTCACCGCGCGGCGGATCTGGTTGGCCTTCACACGGCGACGATCTTTTTCGACCGCCACTTTGGATTCGGTTTCCGGCTTCAGTTCTACCAGCTCACGCAGGTAGTTGGTCTGGGCCAGATCCAGCTCGGTGTAACCCCCGCGTGGCAGGCCTTTTGGCAATGGAATATCACCGTAACGCACGCGGATCAGGCGGCTAACCTGCACGCCTACCGCTTCCCACAGGCGACGTACTTCGCGGTTACGCCCTTCGGTCAGGGTCACGTTGTACCACTGGTTGATCCCTTCGCCACCGGTAAACTTGATGGTTTTGAATGCTGCCGGGCCGTCTTCAAGCTGCACGCCACGTGACAGCTGACGCAATTTATTCTCGTCAACTTCACCGAACACGCGCACGGCGTATTCACGCTCAACTTCGCGGCTCGGGTGCATCAGGCGGTTCGCCAGTTCACCATCGGTGGTGAACAGCATCAAGCCGCAGGTATTCACGTCCAGACGCCCTACGGCAATCCAGCGTGCGCCGCGCAGTTTTGGCAGACGGTCAAACACCGTTGGACGCCCTTCCGGGTCGCTACGGGTGCACAGCTCGCCTTCTGGCTTGTAGTACGCCAGCACGCGGCAAATCTGTTCCACGGATTCTTTAACGGAAATCAGGTGTCCGTCGATACGAATTTTAAGACCGGGAATAACTTCAACGCGATCGCCCAGCGTGGCAACTTTGCCATCAACGCTGACACGACCGGCCTGAATCATGGTTTCGATTTCACGGCGGGAGCCGTGGCCGGCACGGGCCAGCACTTTCTGTAATTTCTCGCTCATCGAGCATCCTTTAGGTGTCGCCTTCCCAGGCGTCTGGTATATATGCAAAATCAACACGTTAGCTAGCACTGAACGCATCAACAGAACTCATTTGTCGCCCCGGATGATTCGTTCTCAACCCGCATGGCGCTGCGTGACCGCATATCTTACATGAATTTTAGGCTAAATGATTCATCTCGTTATACCCGACGCCCGGCTTCTATCGCTGAACTTTACCTGGCACACATTCATGTCAATAATGATTACCTCTCGTTTTCCCGGAGAAGGTCAATGAAAGACGCCGACGAGCGGATCCACCCTGACAGCTGGCTGACCCTTCAGCGCGATGCCGATACCGGCATTGAAAGCGTCAGCGCGCACTTTAAAGGCCATGCCTACGACCCGCATGACCACGACGAAGTGCTGCTCGGCGTAACGCAGCAAGGGCTGCAGCGCTTTCATTGTCACCGGGCGCTACACACCAGTACGCCGGGCCGGGCGATGTTGATTGAACCTGGCGCGGTGCATGACGGACACGCGCCGGATGCCGGAGGGTTTACCTATGCGATGCTCTACATTCCGCAGCGTTGGTTTTCCGGGATGATGGACGCCCGTGGGCTGGGGGATATTTCCGCCCTCGGTTCGGCCTTTCGCAACACGCTGACCGACGATCTCGCGCTGACGCAGGCTATTCAGCAGAGCTTCTTTGCCCTGCACCACCAGGAAGGCCGTCTGGCACGCGATCAAAGCCTGGACCACCTGCTGGAACACCTTTCAACGCATATCCGTCAACGCCCGGCGTCGGCGCAGAATGATGCCCAGCGTCAGATGTATCAGGTGCGGGATTATCTTCATGACAGGATGGGCAGCGATATTGGGCTTGATGAGCTGGCAGCCTGGGCCGGAATTGACCGCTTCCGGCTGAGCCGTCAGTTTAAAAACACTTTCGGCTTAAGCCCCCATGCGTGGCTGGTTCGCCTGCGTTTACGCACGGCGCGGATGCTGCTCGCCAAAGGTGAAGACCTGGCGCAGGTCGCGTCGCTGGTCGGTTTTGCCGACCAAAGCCATATGGGCCGCTGGTTTCAGCGTGCCTATCGCCTTTCGCCCGCCGCTTACCAGCGCCAGTGCACAAACGTTCTATCTTAACCCCCGCCAAACTTCCATTCTGGCTATTCACAACAAGAATGAATGGAGAAAACCTGTGATTTTTGACACCAAAAATGCGCTGATCGTCCGCAATGATTTAGCCGTCTGGCAGCGCCTGAACGTCGTGGCGTTTCTGGCCACGGGCATTACCGCTTCGGCCCCTGAAATCCTCGGCCAGCCTTACGTGGACGGGCTTGGCCGCCAGTACGGTCAGCTCGCGGGCGAGCCGATGCTGATTTTTGAAGCCGACCTGGAAGCGTTACAAAAAGCGCATCTGAAAGGTATTGAACGTGAACTGAGCCTGACGCCCTACGTGGAAGCGATGTTTTCAACGGGCCATGACGAAGCGAACCGGGAAGTGTTTCTTGCTGAAGATGCGGCGCAACTGAATCTGGTGGGTCTGGCGATTCGCGGGCCAAAAAAGGCGGTGGATAAAGTCATTAAAGGGCTGAAACTGCATCCGTAATGGGTTCAAGAAAAAGCGGCAGTGAATGCCGCTTCTTAAGGCTTAACTGAACGGTTTCACATCGCCCACGCCTTCACGCAGAACCACTGGTGAATCGTCCGTCAGATCGATAACCGTGGTCGGCTGCTGGCCGAGATAACCGCCGTGAATAATCAAGTCGACCTGCTTCTCCAGATGATCTTTGATCTCTTCCGGATCGGATTCGGTAAAATCATTGCCCGGTAGCATCAGTGACGTGGAGAGCATCGGTTCGCCCAGCGCTTCCAGCAGCATCTGTGCAATCGGGTTCGACGGCACACGCATCCCGATGGTCTTACGTTTTTCCTGCAACAGGCGGCGCGGCACCTCTTTCGTCCCTTTCAGGATGAAGGTGTAGTTGCCCGGCGTGTTGTTCTTAATCAGGCGAAACGCCACGTTATCCACGTAGGCATACGTCGAGATTTCAGACAGATCGCGGCACACCAGGGTGAAGTTGTGACCGTCTGGCAGATGACGAATGCGGCAGATCCGCTCCATCGCGCCCTTGTCTTCAATTTTGCAGCCCAACGCATACCCGGAATCCGTGGGATAAACGATAACGCCACCTTTACGCACAATTTCAACGGCCTGATTAATCAGACGTTGCTGCGGGTTGTCCGGATGGACATAAAAAAACTGACTCATACTTCCCTCTCGTTGATCTTTTGGGGCTGTGTTTCCCAACTTTGCCACACGCCTTCTACCCCGGCGGGGAGCCACAGCTTGCGTCCGAGTTCTATCCACGGGCAGGGCTGATGAAAATCAGAGCCCTGCGACGCCAGTAAACCGTACTGACGCGCATAGGTGGCAAGCTGCGCACGCTCGTGGGGAGCCTGCTGGCACTGGGCGACTTCCATGGCGTCGCCGCCACATTCACTGAAATGAGCCAGCAGTCTTTTCAGCCACTTAGCTGAAAGATTATAACGTCCTGGATGAGCGATTACCGCCTTGCCGCCAGAATGATGAATCACATCAATAGCTTGATCTATTGTACACCACTGCGGCGGAACGTATCCGGTTTTACCGCGGGCCAGATATTTTTTAAAGACGTCGTTAAAGTTGCTGGCTCTGCCAGATTCCACCAGAAAACGAGCGAAGTGGCCTCGCGTCACTGCCCCGCCGTCCGCCAGGGCTAACGCCCCTTCCCACGCGCCCGGGATCTGCGCTTTTTCCAGACGTTCAGCGATAAGTTTAGCGCGCTGCTGACGACGCTCGGTTTGCGCCGCCAGAAAGGCGGTCATCTCCGGGTGTTCAATATCGATGTTGAGGCCGACGATATGGATATCGTGATTTTCCCAGACGGTGGAAATTTCCACCCCGGTAATCAGTTCGAGCGGCAGTTCGGCGCGGGCGATCTCAGCCCGGGCGGCGGGAATGGCCGCCACGGTGTCGTGATCGGTAATCGCCAACGTGCCCACGCGCATTTCCAGTGCACGATGCACCAGTTCCTCAGGCGTCAAACGGCCATCAGAGGCGGTGGTGTGGCTGTGCAGGTCGTAAATCACGGCGTAGGGATGGTCGCTCAAAATCACTCCGGTGTTCAGTTATCACTATCAGGTTTGGGTTTGACGGCGCCCATCATAGCCTTACTGAATGAATTTCTGAAATCAGGGGTTGACTTTGCCCCTCCGGACTAGTTAACTAGTACGCAAGTTCACACGACAAGGTATCTGCGATGACACATTTTTCTTTCACTCTGCACGGCGGCTGGCGTACAACCTGATATCGGGCTGTAGCTACGCGTCTGCATAAGACGAACAGATACCAGGCCCGCCAATGTGCGGGCTTTTTTTTGAATAAAAACATATCCGAGATGGTGAGAACGATAATGCAAAGACAAAAACCCGCGCTCGAACTTCTGACCAGTGACGCTATTTACCGGGAAAACCCGACGGCGCTGTTCCACCAGCTGTGCGGCGCCCGTCCGGCGACCCTGCTGCTGGAATCGGCGGATATCGATAGCAAAGACGATTTAAAAAGCCTGCTGCTCGTCGATAGCGCGCTGCGCATTACCGCTTTAGGTGACACTGTCACTATACAGGCGCTTTCTGACAACGGCGCTGCACTGCTGGATTTACTCGATAGTGCCCTGCCTTCCGGCATCGACAATCAGCGTCAACCGAATGGCCGCATCCTACACTTCCCGGCGGTGAGTAACCTGCTCGATGAAGATGCACGCCTCTGTTCGCTGTCAGTCTTCGACGCCTTCCGCCTGCTGCAAACGCTGGTTACCGTCCCGGTTGATGAACGCGAAGCGATGTTCTTTGGTGGCCTGTTTGCCTACGACCTGGTCGCGGGTTTCGAAGATTTGCCGCAACTCAATAGCGACACCGCCTGCCCTGATTACTGCTTCTACTTAGCGGAAACGCTGCTGGTTATCGACCATCAGACCAAAACCACCCGCATTCAGGCGAGCCTGTTCACTCCGCTCGACAGCGAGAAGCAGCGTCTGATCCAACGCGTGGCCCAGCTCCGCCAGCAGCTCAATGAGCCCCCGCTCCCGCTGCCGGTGACCAAAATTGAGCAGATGAAAACCGACGTTAACCAGAGCGATGACGAGTACGGTGCCGTGGTGCGTAAAATGCAGCGCGCCATTCGTGCCGGAGAGATTTTCCAGGTTGTGCCGTCTCGCCGCTTCTCACTGCCTTGCCCGTCGCCGCTGGCCGCCTATGACGTGCTGAAGAAGAGTAACCCAAGCCCGTATATGTTCTTCATGCAGGATAACGAATTCAGCCTGTTCGGCGCTTCGCCGGAAAGCTCGCTGAAATACGATGCCAGCAACCGCCAGATTGAAATCTACCCGATTGCCGGGACCCGCCCACGCGGTCGCCGCGCCGACGGTTCACTCGATCGTGACCTCGACAGCCGCATCGAACTGGAAATGCGTACCGACCACAAAGAGCTGTCTGAACATCTGATGCTGGTAGATTTAGCGCGTAACGATCTGGCGCGCATCTGTACGCCGGGCAGCCGCTACGTGGCGGATCTCACCAAAGTGGACCGTTACTCCTTCGTCATGCACCTGGTGTCCCGCGTGGTGGGCGAGCTGCGTCAGGATCTGGACGTGCTGCACGCCTACCGCGCCTGCATGAATATGGGTACGTTGAGCGGCGCCCCGAAAGTTCGCGCTATGCAGCTTATCGCGGCCGCTGAAGGCGAACGCCGCGGCAGCTACGGCGGTGCGGTGGGTTACTTTACCGCCCACGGTGACCTCGATACTTGCATTGTTATCCGCTCTGCCTATGTTGAAAACGGCATTGCCACCGTCCAGGCGGGCGCAGGCGTGGTGCTTGATTCCGTCCCGCAGTCCGAAGCCGATGAAACCCGTAATAAAGCTCGCGCGGTATTGCGCGCCATTGCCCAGGCCCACCACGCGAAGGAGATTTTCTAATGGCTGACATTCTGCTGCTCGACAATATCGACTCCTTTACTTACAACCTGGCAGACCAGCTGCGTGCGAGCGGGCATAATGTGGTGATTTACCGTAACCACGTTCCGGCTCAGACCCTGATTGAACGCCTGGCGACCATGGATAACCCCGTTCTGATGCTGTCCCCCGGCCCGGGCGCGCCGTCAGAAGCTGGCTGTATGCCGGAGCTGCTGACCCGACTGCGCGGCAAGCTGCCGATTATCGGCATCTGTCTGGGGCATCAGGCGATTGTTGAAGCCTACGGCGGTTACGTCGGTCAGGCGGGCGAAATCCTGCACGGTAAAGCCTCCAGCATTGAACATGACGGCCAGGGGATGTTCGCCGGGCTGGCGAATCCGCTGCCAGTGGCACGCTATCACTCTCTGGTCGGGAGCAATATTCCGGCCGGGCTGACCATCAACGCCAGCTATAACGGCATGGTGATGGCAGTGCGTCACGACGCTGACCGTGTGGTGGGTTTCCAGTTCCACCCAGAATCGATTCTGACCAGCCACGGCGCACGTCTGCTGGAGCAGACTCTGGAATGGGCGTTACAGAAACTCGAACCGGCGAACACCCTGCAGCCGATTCTGGAAAAACTGTATCAGGCGCAAACCCTGACCCAGCCAGAAAGTCACCAGCTGTTTTCTGCGGTCGTACGCGGAGAAGTGAAACCAGAACAGCTGGCCGCCGCGCTGGTGAGCATGAAAGTTCGCGGTGAGCAGCCGCAGGAAATCGCCGGGGCCGCTACCGCCCTGCTGGAAAACGCCGCCCCGTTCCCGCGTCCGGATTATCCGTTTGCCGATATCGTCGGCACCGGCGGCGACGGCAGCAACAGCATCAACATTTCCACCGCCAGCGCCTTTGTGGCCGCAGCGTGTGGCCTGAAAGTAGCGAAGCACGGCAACCGCAGCGTATCGAGCAAATCCGGTTCGTCCGATTTA
>Ga0079104_1001979_pt1 | contig 12031 bp, 7 predicted proteins | sample MedtruBG_FD_76829 | JGI IMG/M metagenome (GOLD analysis project Ga0079104, IMG submission 76829) | Root nodule microbial communities of legume samples collected from California, USA - Medicago truncatula BG | ecosystem: Host-associated > Plants > Roots > Nodule | place: USA: California... | reverse complement strand
TTTTGCGCGGTGACCGTGACCACCTCGATCTGGTCCGGGTTAACTGCCTGCACTTGCGCTTGCGCTGTGCCTGTCAGCGCTAACGCTGCCGAAACCGCACTGAACATGATCGTCCGCCGTGTCTTCATCCGTGTTCCCCAATCGTCAAAGTGAGCCGGTAGGCGGGGCCAGCGCCCCGAAATGATGCGTCTTTTGCAAAACAACAAGCTTAACCATCTTAATCTTTTTACAAAGCAAGATCTTTGCCAACGAGGTGGGAAATGTTATCTATTGACAACGTATGCGCACGGTTATGCGTTGCATCAGCAAAAGCGTGTATCCGTTGCTGAGCCGGTGAAGGGCTACTGACTATCAGCCCGAGGTAACCCCGGAATCGAACCGGCAAACAAACCGGCAAACAAATCGGCATTAAATAATGGATTTCTCAGAAAAATCACCTACAATCAAACAGTTACGAATCACCAAAACCGGCAAAGAAAGCGGAAAAATGTATCATTCTCCACGAAATTCTTGATTGAAGCGCATCGGGCGCTGTATGAGCGGCTGGCCCCCGAGGACCGTATTTCAGACGATGGAGAAGTGATCGTACCCGGTCAAATCAGGACGCGCGACGTGGAGGTGGGACGCCATATACCGCCAACGGCCGCGTCGCTGCCGGCTTTCCTTGAACGCCTCGACCAGGTGTACGGACCGACACGCAGTTGGGAGCGTACCCTGATTGCAACCGCATGTGCGCATCACCGGGTGGCATGGGTACATCCTTTCCTCGATGGTAAAGGCAGAGCCACCCGGCTGCAAAGTCATTGCGCCCTTTGGAAACTTTCTGAAGGTCTTTGGTCCCCCAATCGCGGCCTTGCGCGATCCACGACTACTTATTACGCCGCCCTTCAAAACGCCGACTCTGCGCGCCGTGGCGATCTCGATGGCCGTGGCAACCTTGCGCAGATGACAGGGCTGGGGGAGCGCAGTGCCCGCTCCCTGTTGTCCAAGCTATTGGCAGACCGGCTGCTGGTCAGCGACACGCCTTATGGCCCTGTGCGCTTTGGCATGCCGCTGAACTCGCTGGGCATGATATTCCCGAATCTTTACCCGGAAGTGGTCCAGCTACTAGCCTGATTTTTTCTCTTGCAACCCTATTCTGGCGTGCACTTCACGCGCTTGAAGGCCACGCCGGAATATGCTGAAATAATGGTACGTCGGGGTGTAGCTTAGCCCGGTAGAGCGCTACGTTCGGGACGTAGAGGCCGGAGGTTCGAATCCTCTCACCCCGACCAAAAATATCCTTATAAAACAGCGAGTTATTGACTCGCTGTTTTGCATTCTGGATGGTCCAGTGGCAAATCAGTGGCAATTCACTTTTTTTGCACTGGCATGGATAACTTTTCGAGCTATACGGTGTTCCACAACTACGGAGCATCGCCATCATGGCATCCATCGAAAACCGTTCCCGCATCCAAGTCACCGTCAAGAACCGCGACGACCTCACCAAACAATTCGCCTACAGCGCTGACAAGGCCATTCAGGTATATGTCCAGAAGCTGCGCGACGAAGGGCTGAAACCACGTTTGACCAGCCTGAACGACCACTACGTTGTCCGCACGCGCAGCGTCGGCGCGAAGAACCAGTGCATTGTCGCTCACAGCGAGGCGGAAGCCATCGACATCAAGCATCGCCTCGAGAGTGAACTGCGGCGCGGTCTGCTCATCGACTACGGCAGTGGCCAGAAGGCGAGCCTGGCCGACCTGCTAGTTCGCTACCTGCGCGAGGAAGCACCGCGCCACAAGAGCTTTGAAGTCGAAGGCTATAAAATCAACGCACTGCTTGAAGATGCCGGCCTGCCCAGGGAGGACATGGCCGCCATCGTGGCGGCGCATCCCAACCCGCATCCTAAAGTCGCCGGCATGAAGATGCGCAAGGCTACCGGGACGCGCGTCGGCCAGCCATCTGAAACGGGTAAATTCATCCGCAAGCCGTTTGCCGCCGTCGTTCCCGACGATTTCACCGACTACATCGACGAGCGCTGCCAAGTCGTCGCACCGGCCACCGTGGACCGGGAAATCGACTTGTTTTCGGCAGTGTGCCACCTTGCCATCGACACCTGGCGCATTCACGTCCTCAAGAACCCGATGGATGGCGTGCGCCGGCCGCGCTACTACAATGAACGCGACCGCCGCCTTTCGCTTGACGAAGAGGCGCGCCTGCTTCGCGCAGCCTGCGACGAGGACCGCGAGCAGTCCATTGACCGCCGCCTCGAAGAGCTGATGCAGCGCGAGCGACAAGAAGCACACGACGCCGTGACAACCTACCGCCGCAAGCAGATTATCAAGGATGCCCGCCAACGCTACCTGAGTGAAGCCGAGGCCACTTCTGTCCACCTGCCCTTGTTTGAGACCTTCATCCACTTTCAGTTGATGACAGGCGCACGCCGCAGCGAGACGCTGACCCTGACTTGGTCTAACGTCAACCTGGACTCGCAGACGGCCTACCTCCCGGAGACAAAGAATGGCCGCGCTCGAAAGCTCCCCTTGCGCCGCGACTTGGTCGAGATGCTGCGCCAGCTTCCACGCAACGGCGACCTTGTATTCCCTGTCAGTGTAGACGGCTTGCGCAAGGCATGGGCGCGGATTTGCTCGAACGCGGGCTTGACCGGGGCCGCCGAGCTACGTGTCCACGACCTGCGCCATGAAGCCATTTCTCGCGTCGCCGAGGCAGGGAGCAACACACTTGGCGGTTTCTCCTTGGTAGACCTCCAGCATTTCAGTGGCCACCGTGATGTGCGCATGCTGCTGCGTTACGCCCACCTGTGCACGCAGCACCTTGCGAAGCGTCTGGACGCGGCGTTTGCGGACGATGAGCAAACGACCACTCACCACGGCATGCGGCGACTCAGGAAAGGCGCCAACGTGACACTGACGGAACTCGTTGCCACGAACGCGACCGAGCCGGACGAAGCCGACCAGGAGAAACGTGAGGCTCCGCATGGACCCGGCTCAGTTTCCGTAGCACTGGCTAGCACTTCCGGGTCAAACTCCTGCGGTAACGTCGTTCATATCGACTTCAAGCGTCGAACTGCGTAGGTACATAGCTCAAGATGCCCGACCACCGCGGGCACCTTGAGCAAGCGCCCTCTCAGGGGCGCGCCGCTGGGCTGCCAGGGCCTGATTTGGCACGCAGCGCCTCGTAAAGCTGGGCCGGTCCCAGCAAGATGTCGCGCAGGCCTTCGCGCACACGTTCGGAACCAAGCGCCTGTGTGCTCATAGTCTGGTGGGCGTCCAGCGCATCCATAATGGCATGCATTACGGCGTCCTTGAGGTCGGGCGAGTTGGCGAACTGCTCCTTACTGTTGCTGGCAGCCTGGCGCATCAAGGTTTCGTTCTCCAGCAACTTGCCTTTCAGGACACCGTTGACATACACAAGCTGGTCATCGTCCGTCAACTCGCCCTCGAACAATCCGTTCACCTTCTCGATAATTTCGTTCAGATAAGCCTGCTGTTTTTCCTGCACGCTGCCACTGCCGACCGCATCCATGGGCGGCAGCTTGTAGCTGCCGTCGGCATTCAGCCCCATAACCTGCTTGCCATGGCTCTTCAAGGTATGGTGGGTCAGCACGACCTTACTGAGGTCCACTGTATCCCGTTCGCGACCGAAGTCGAGCAACGGAACGAGGCGCTTGTAGAACAAGAAGCGCTTCTCGATGTCCGTATTGCCATAGTCGAAAATCTGGCTCAGGAAGGCATACAGGCGCGTGTAGGCCCCCATATCGTTCTTAAACAGCAGGAGTGCTTCCATTTGGTCCTTGGCAGCACGCGCGCCCTTCTCGTCATGCTTCTCTTCCGCCAACGTCATGTCCTGCTGGGCAGCCTTGTAACGCTTGAGCAAGCGGTCGGCAACGGGCGCGATAGCGGCGTCGAGCTGCTTCTGCGTGCCATTCGGGTTCAGGTCCACCTTGGCGACGCGGTCCACCTCGTAATCATCGTAGAAGCCGGTCGCATCCAGCTTGGCGCGCAGGTCATAGACCAGATGCGGGTCGGTGACCGCTTCCATTTCGGCGGTCTCGTAATAAGTCTTGAAAGCCTTGAGGATTTCCGCCGGCTCGTTCACGAAGTCCAGCACGTATGTGGCGTCCTTGCCGGGATAGGAGCGGTTCAGGCGCGAAAGTGTCTGCACCGCTTGGATACCACCGAGCATCTTGTCCACGTACATGCCGCACAGGAGCGGCTGGTCGAAGCCGGTCTGAAACTTGTTTGCCACTAGCAGAATATGGAAATCCGGTCCCTTGAACACCTCACGGATGTCCCGGCCTCGCAGGCCCGGATTCAAGGCCTCGCTGGTCTCGGTCACCGCCTCGGGGAAGCTTTCTGCATCCTCCACCTCACCGGAAAACGCAACCAGCGCGCCCAGCGGATAATTCTGCTTGGCGACGTAGGCGCGGATGGCCTTTTGCCAGCGCACAGCCTCCTTGCGACTGCCGACCACCACCATCGCTTTGGCCTTCCCTTCCAGCAGCGGCTGGACGTTCTCGCGGTAGTGCTCCACCACGATTTGCACCTTGCTGGCGATGTTGTAAGGGTGCAGCCGCACCCACTGCATCAAGCCTTTCATCGCAGTGCTGCGTTCGACGGCCTTGTCATCCCATTCCTGCCCATCGTGGGCCAGCTTGAAGGCGAGTTTGTAACTGGTGTAGTTCTTGAGCACGTCGAGGATGAAGCCTTCCTCGATGGCTTGGCGCATCGAATAGACATGGAAGGGTTGGGGCAAGCCATCTGACCCCTTACGGCCGAACAGTTCCAGGGTCTTGGCCTTGGGCGTCGCGGTAAAAGCCAAGTAGGTCAGACCTTTCACTCCGGCGCGCGCCTCCATCTGCGCTGCCAGCATTGCTTCGGCGTCCACCTCGCCTCCATCCTGCAAATCGGCCCATTCCTGCGCCGACAACAGTTGCTTGAGCTTGGCCGCTGCCTCGCCAGTCTGCGAACTGTGGGCTTCGTCAGCGATGACCGCGAAGCGCTTGCCTTCGGTCGCTGCCAGTTCCTGCACGGCCTGCAAGGCAAATGGGAAGGTCTGGATGGTGCAGACGATGATTTTCTTGCCACCCTTGAGCGCCTGCCCGAGCTGGGCGCTCTTGCTACCGTGCTCGTTGGTGATGGTGGCCACCACGCCAGTGGTGCGCTCGAAATCGAAGATGGCCTCTTGCAACTGGGCATCCAGCACCGTGCGGTCGCTGACGACCAGCACGCTGTCGAACAGCTTGTTATGCTGTGCGTCGTGCAGGTCGGCCAGGAAGTGCGCGCTCCAGGCAATCGAATTGGTCTTGCCCGAGCCGGCCGAGTGCTGAACCAGGTAACGCTCGCCGGGGCCCTTGTCGAGCACGTCGGCTACTAACTTGCGCGTGGCGTCGAGCTGGTGGTAGCGCGGGAAGATGACGGCTTGCGGCTGCTTCTTGTCATTACGCTTGCAGATGAGGTAGCGGTGCAGGATGTCCAGCCAACTATCGACCGCCCAGACTTCCTCCCACAGGTAGGCCGTGGCGTAGCCCTCCGGATTCGGCGCGTTGCCGGCGCCACCGTCATTACCGCGGTTAAACGGCAGGAAGGTCGTCGCCGTAGCAGCCAGGCGGGTGGCCATCATGACTTCGGATTGGCTTACTGCAAAGTGCACCAGCGCACCGCCCGGGAAGCCAAGCAATGGCTCCAACACACCGCCTTTCGGCAGTGGATGGCGGTCTTCGCGGTACTGGTCAACCGCATCATGCACACTTTGAGTGAAGTTGCTCTTCAGTTCCGCCGTGGCGACAGCGACGCCGTTCAGGAACAGCACCAGGTCCAGTTCGGCTTTCGGATTGTTGGGAGAGTGACAGACCTGCCGCACCACGCGCAAGCGGTTGGCAGCGTACTTCGCCCCGATGGCCGGATTGATTGCCAACGCCGGCTTGAACTGCGCCAGCTCCAGCGGCGCCGACAGCCCCAGCATCTCCACGCCCCGGCGCAGCACGTCCAGCGTACCGCGCTCGTTCATGTTCTTGCGGATGCGGTCGGCCAGCACTTGGGGCAGCGCGGCGCCGTGAGTCTTGGTGAGGCGCTGCCAGCTGTCGGACTGGGTTGTCTCAATCCAGGCCAGCAGGTCGGGCAGGAACAGGCCGCTGGCCCGGTCGAAGCGGGCCGCGTCGCCTTCCTCGTGCAGCCAGCCATTGGCAGCTAGGTGGGCGCAGATTTCGGCTTCGAAGTGGTGTTCCTGGTGCAGGTTCTGGCTCATGTTGTTCCTGATTTATTCTTTCGTGCGTACGTCAGCGCCGCGCTCAGTTTTCGGCGTAGCTGCGCTCCAGTAGTACCTGGGCCCGTTGTAGGTCGAGAGGGCCGAGAAGACATAGTTCCACGTCGCCCGTGCCCCAATGGCCCACCTGGCTGACGTCGCGACTGAAGCCTTCCTCGAATGTAACCGTACCGGGGTCGAGCTTGAGCGTGACAAGCAAGCGGTTCGGATAGACGATGACGCAGGCGAAATTCTTCAGCCGTCGGAACGCGGTGTAGAGTTTGAGCGACTTCTGCTGCACGTCATCACCCAGCGACATCAGCAGCGACGCGGTCTGCTCGTACAGCGCACGAATGTCCGGTGTGGCGAGCGCCAGCTGTTCGGCCAGCGACTTGTCTTTGCCGTGCGCCTTGGACACTTCCTGTTCGACGGGGGGAGCGTCGGTTGCCGTGGGCTTCACAGCCGTGGCATCCGCGACGCTTTGGGCGTTCACCAGTTCCAGTAGCAGAAGGTCATCACCGAACAGCTTGTAGCGGATGAGTTCGATGTTACGCGGTATCTGCTGCACCGCGTACTGGTCGTAACGGGTGAAGTCGGACGCGATGCACAGCAACCGCGTTCCCTTCCATTCGATATGCTGGGCGGTCTCCTTGCCAAATTTCTCCATGACTAGCCAGCGGAACTCGGCTTGGTGGTCCAGCAGCCAGTCCAGGTAGAACAGTCCTTGGTTGATGACGTTTTCGGTGCTGTGGCGCTTGTACTCGACGATGACCGGGCAGCCGTTCTCGTCCAGGCCCAGCGAGTCGATACGTCCACGGTGAGTCTTCCCAGTAGCGTATTCACTGGCAAGGAAGCGCACACCAAGGAAGGTTTCCATCTGTCCCTCGATGAGGGCTTGCAAGGTCTTTTCAAGCGGCGCGGCCTGGCTGGTGAGTTCAGTGACATTGCTAGTGCCGTGCAGGCGGAAGAGTTGGATGTCGCTCATGCGGCGATGGCCTCCAGGCGTTCGGTCGGCGCATGAGAAACGGCAACGCATACGTCGACTTGGCCGGTGACGGCGGCGGTGATGAGGGCGGCCCGGCGTTCCTTGAGAAGGGCGACTGAGCGTTCGGCCGCTGCCGAAAGTACGTCAAATTTTCGCGTCTCAACTTTCAGATGAGCTGAGATTGCCAATTGCTCATCTATTGGAGGAAATAGTCCAACTACCTTAAGCAGATTCTGAATGGATAACCTGGGGAGTCCGGCCCCTTTCACGAAGCCTTCAACTTGCCCAGATATTATTGACGATTTGCAGAGGTAGTTCAGAAAATCGCTGTCGAGCATGCCTGCTGAGGGAGTGATAATGATGAGCGAAGATGCCACGACGAATTCTCGACCGTCGCGAACAACCACTGTTCGGCCAATGGTTCCGTCTTTGCTGAAAAGAACGTCTCCAGCGGCAGGTCTGCACCCGGTCCTTTGTAAATAGTCAAAACTGGACGGCGATGTGAGAAGACAATTTTCAAAATTAATCGAATCCCCATCCAAGTCCTTGGTCGAAACGAAGCTGTAAGTTCCACCTTCTGTTTCTGGGGATATATGCGCACCGTCAGTAATCCGGTTGCACAGACGTTTAAGTTGCGCGACTTCCCAATGCGCCGGCACCTCTCCCAGCCACGCCACTCCAGAATCCTTCATCGGGGCGTTGGGTTTGATGCCTTTGGTGACGGCGTGGGAGATGGTGGCCTGACGCTTTTCGGCCAGCAGGGCGATGAGCTTTTCTTGCTCAGCAATCAGCGCATCGATTTTGGCGGTTTCACGGTCGAGGAAGGCGGCGATGGCGGCCTGTTCCTTCAAAGTGGGACACGGGACCTTGAATGCTGCGAGTTCGTCGGCCGACAGCTCAAGAAAAGTTGTCCCCTTGCCTCTCAAATTCAAAGGTATCGTCGCCGAAAGTAGGACATAAGCGTAGTAGTGAGAACTCGCCAACACGCCTGGCACAAGCGACTTACAGCCTTGATTTGTACAGAGTGTCGTTGCCGCGATGGCAAGCGACCCGATGGGTGCACGTGTGGAAAGGACGATACTGCCTAGTGGTACCATCGTCGTGCCGCAAGAATTAAGGCCTGCCACTGAAATTGTGCGCCCCGAACCAGCGATGTACATGGACGGGAGCCGACTAAGGTCAGCAGGACTTACCCACACAATCTCGCCGTCCCAATACGCCGCCTCGTCGGACTTCGGCGTTGCGCCACCAACCAAAGAAAAGCCACGTTTTATAGGCTGGACTGCCCAATGCGTTGGAATGCTGCCAATCCAATCAATACCGCTGTCTTTATACTCCTCATATCTCGGCAAACTCATTCCGCTAACTCCTCAAGCATCTTCATGATGCTCGCCGTCATGGTCTTCAATTCCTCATCAATGGCATGTAAGCTGCGCGGCGGCTCGAACACATAGAAATGGCGGTTGAACGGAATCTCATACCCCACCTTGCTCTTCTCCGCATCAATCCATGCATCGGGCGCATGCGGAAGCACCTCGCGCTCGAAGTAGGCCTGGATGTCGTCAAGCAGCGGCACATTCTCGGTATCGCGCAGCGCACTGTCAGCCTGGGGCTTGCCCTTCTGCTTGCCCTTTATGCCCAGCACCGGATTGCCGGCCTCGTCGCGTAATGGCCTCTCGACGGTAATAGAGGTGTAGCCAAATTCCTCGTTCCGGAAGATTCGCGAAATAGGCACGCGCTTGAGTTTGCCGCCCTCGGGTGCGGCAGGCGGATTGTCGGTGCCTGTCACGAGCTGCGGCGCCCCCAGCGCGGCGCCAGCGGCGTCGAACACGGTGACAAGCTCTGCCTCAATGAAGTCGCCAAACAGGCGCGTGACGGTGGCGATATGTTCGTCACTCATTTCCTTGCGCTTGCTGCCCAGGCTCTTGCGCATCTTTTGCCAGAAGCCGCTGGCGTCGATGAGCTGCACAAAGCCCTTGCGGTCGGTCGGCTTCTTGTTTGACAGAATCCAGACGTAGGTGGCGATTCCAGTGTTGTAGAACATGTCGTTGGGCAGGCCGACGATGGCCTCGACTAGGTCGTTTTCCAGCACGTAACGGCGGATTTCGCTTTCACCGCTGCCGGCCCCGCCGGTGAACATGGGCGAGCCGTTGAGCACGATGCCGAAACGGCTGCCGCCCTCGCCATTGACGACAGGTGCCATCTTCGAGAGCAAATGCATCAGGAACAACATGGAGCCGTCGGAGACGCGCGGCAGGCCGGGGCCAAAGCGGCCGTCGAAGCCCTTCTGCTCGTGCTCCTGGCGTACCGACTTCTCGACTTTTTTCCATTCGACGCCAAAAGGCGGATTGGACAACATGTAGTCGAACTTGCGCCCGCCGTGGCCATCGTCGGACAGCGTATTGCCGGCGATGATGTTCTCCACTGGCTGGCCCTTGATGAGCATGTCTGCCTTGCAGATGGCGTAGGACTCATCATTGAGTTCCTGACCGAACATGGTCAGGCGCGCCTGTGGGTTGTGCTCCAGCAGATATTCACCGGCAATCGACAGCATGCCGCCGGTACCCGCCGTAGGGTCATAGACGGTGCGCACCACGGCGCCGCCTGGAGTAAGCACGTCGTCGTCCTCGATGAACAACAGGTTCACCATCAGCCGAATGACTTCGCGCGGGGTGAAGTGCTCACCGGCCGTTTCGTTCGAGATTTCGGCGAATTTCCGAATCAGTTCCTCGAACACCAGGCCCATATTGGCATTGTCAACCACTTCCGGATGCAGGTCGATGCTGGCGAATTTCTCGGTGACGAGGTACAGCAAGTTAGACTTGGCCAGGCGCTCGACCTGCGTGTAGAAGTCGAAACGCTCGAAAATGTCGCGAGCTGCAGGGGAGAAGGCCTGTACATAGGCATATAGGTTCTGGCGTATATGGTCTTGGTCGCCCAGCAGCTTGACCAGGTCCAGCGGCGACGTGTTGTAAAAGCTTTGGTTGCCCGACGCGCGGCGCAGGAATGGGTCCGGATTCAGTCCAGCCGTGGTCTTGGCCTCGAATTCGGCCAGCACGGCCGGCTTGCTGGCTTCCAGCACGCAGTCCAAGCGGCGCAGCACGGTAAATGGCAGGATGACGCGGCCATATTCCGACTGTTTATAGTCGCCGCGCAGGAGGTCGGCAACCGACCAGATAAAAGACGACAGGGCTTGTTGATTCATGGGTATGTAAAAACCTGGTTATTTCTGCATTTTCAATAGACAGTCACTTTATCATTTCCAGGGGGAATTACCCAGCTTGGCGCCCCGAACTAACGGTTAAACACAACGCTTCGCGAACCATTTGACCAGTGCGGCCCGATACGCCTGGTTCGCAAGACGAAGTCGCGCAGTCACCGGCATTAAGCCGGTGACGAAGAGGTGCCGCGCCGCGCAACGCGTGGCGTGGGGCAAGGGCGTCCAGCCCGCCGCCCAGCCTATCGTGCCCGGCCCCAGCCGGGTCGATGGGCTGTTGGGGGGAGCCGCGAATCGCTGAACGCCCCAGCGTTCAGAAGCCCGCCAACGGGCTGACAGATTTGGGGGGGGCATGGCCCCGGCGCCCCGGGCTGCGCGCGGGCATCGTAGTCGAGTCAAGCAAAGCGCAGACCGCAGGCGCCAGCCGGAGTCGGCAACGCGTCCAGCGGGGCAGAGTGAGTACGATGCCCGCGCGCAGCGTGGGGCGCCCGCCGTTGGGAGCACGGGCTTCGTCCAGAAGCCCGAACCGCCGGCCACACGTCCAGTCTGGCGTAAAGGCGGTGGTGCTCCTGCCGCGCGAGCGGCTTCGCCTCCCCTGTTCGCTCCCCGGCGAACAGGCAATCGAACAGCGTTCGGGCGCTATACGGGTTATCGACATCACGGAGAGATAACCCTATGAAAGTGAAGGACGGACGGGCAATCGCCCACGACAACGAAGTGCGCGTGTTGCGCGCCCTGCACCGCTTCGGCTGGCTGCGCACGCGCGACCTGGCCGCACTGGTGTGGCAACGTTGGCAAGCGCGCCCTCTCAGCGAACCGGATTTCCGGCCACCGGCAGCGTCGGCTTCCGGGCTGAGGATGGCGCAGCGGACTATGTGCCGGCTATTCAAGGCGCGCCAGGTGCTGCGCGGTCAGGCGCCGAATGGCAGCGTAATTTATGCACTCGCCGAGGCCGGGGCTCGACGCTTGCAGCGCCTGGGCGTGTCGGCAAAGTCCGGCAAGGACCTGGTGCGTAGCTTCAGCAGCGCGCAATTCCGGCACCGGAGTATTGCGAACGACATCGCTATCGGCGCCATCATCGCTGGCCTGCGGGTTTCGACGGAGCGCGAGATTGCGCAAAACCGCTGGCTCGGCGGCGACGCCGGCATCGCTGGTAAGAAGCCGGACGTATTGCTGCACCATGGCGGACAAGTCTGGTGGGTGGAAGTGGAGAAGAGCCGGAAGAATGCAAGGGACTATGCGCAACTACTACGGTGGCTTGCGCAGGTGGGCAGCGATGCCCTGCGCCCCGCCGGTCCCGCCTTACTAGATAAGGGCCTGCGCTGGGCAAAGGTCGTGTTCGTCTGCACGCCAACATTTCAGGCTAGGCTCTGCCGCGACCTTGCAGCAGCGGGTTGGAAAAAGAATGCAATCGACAGCACCATCATGTTCAATTCGTCGCTATACTCGTTCGAGGACATAGTATTTTCATCTTGAGGTATGGGAGCGGCTTGGGTCGGTACCGCTCCGACAGCTTGATTCTCGTCCCGGCACAAATCTCGCCGGGCGCCCCGCCGGACGCGTCACCGACCCCGGCGGGGTTT
>Ga0079104_1001978_pt1 | contig 12038 bp, 10 predicted proteins | sample MedtruBG_FD_76829 | JGI IMG/M metagenome (GOLD analysis project Ga0079104, IMG submission 76829) | Root nodule microbial communities of legume samples collected from California, USA - Medicago truncatula BG | ecosystem: Host-associated > Plants > Roots > Nodule | place: USA: California... | reverse complement strand
CTGATCGTATTCCATCATGCGCGAACGCTGCTCGAAGCCGACCATGCTGGCCTTGTTGCTGCCGCCCTTGGCGCTGGGCGTGAGCCCGGCCATGCGGCCGGCCGCGGCCGGGGCCGCGCCCTTGGCGCTACCCAGCAGTTGCCGCAACGATGTCAGGCCCAGTTTCATGGGATCACCTCTCCGCGCGACAGCGCCAGTTCGCGCACCGCGTCGACGAACACCTCGGCCCGATGGGCGTAGTTGCGGAACATGTCCAGGCTGGCGCAGGCCGGCGAGAGCAACACGATATCGCCGGTGCGCGCGCATTCGCCCGCCTTCTGCACCGCCTCTTCGAGCGTGGTGCAATCGATCAGGTCGACCGGGGTCCCGGCCAGCGCCGCACGCAGCGCCAGCGCATCGCGCCCGATCAGCAGCACCGCACTGGCGTATTTCTCCACCGGCAAGGCCAGTGGCGAGAAATCCTGGCCCTTGCCGTCGCCGCCGGCGATCAACACGATGCGGTTGGGCCGGCCGCCCAGGCCCAGGCCATTGAGCGCGGCCACGGTGGCGCCGACATTGGTGCCCTTGCTGTCGTCGTAGTACTCGACTTCCTGCACCACCGCCACCAGTTCCACCCGGTGCGGTTCGCCCGTGTAATCGCGCAGGCCATGCAGCAGCGGCGCCATCGGCAGGTCGATGGCGCGACACAGCGCCAGTGCGGCCAACGCGTTCATGGCGTTATGGGCACCGCGAATCTTCAGCGCGTCGACCGGCATCAGGCGCTTGACGGTGACCGGCGGCGGCAGCAGGTCTTTTTGCTTGCGCCGGCGGCCGGTCGGTTGTTCGTCGTCCTCGTGCACGAAGCCATTGGCCAGCCACAGCATGCCGTTGTCATTGACCAGGCCAAAGCTGTTGGGGGTGACCGGCTCGTCCAGGCCGAACGAGGATACGGTTGAGAGCGCATCGTTCATCTGCATGACCAGCGCATCGTCGCGATTGAGCACGCGTACCGTGCCCTGGCCGAACACGCGGGCCTTGTCGGCGGCATAGGCCTGCATGTCGCCGTGCCAGTCCAGATGATCCTGGCTCAGGTTGAGTACGGTCGCGGCATCGGCCTTGAGGCTATGGGTGGCGTGCAACTGGAAGCTGGACAACTCCAGCACCCAGGCCTGCGGCATCGACCCACGATAGGTCGGCTCCGGCGGCGGGGGCGGCGGTACGGCCACCAGCGCATCCTCTTCGGCGGTGCGCGAGACCTGCATGAAGTCGTCCAGGTTCAGCGAGGCCACTTCGTTGCCGGTCATGTCGGTATGCAAGGAGGCGTCTTCGCCCTGGTTCGAATTGGCGGCCTCGGTCGAGAGATGCTCGACCGGCACCTCGATGGCCTCGCCGTCGCCTTCGGACAGCGGGTCGTTCTGCTCGGGGGGCGCGGCCGAGGTCAGCTCGGCGTCGGCGGCATCGGTCTGGCTCAGGTCCATCTGGGCGTCGTTGGCAGCGGCATGCGCCTGGGCGTCGTCATCGTCGACGCGCGCGGCCGCTTGCCTGCCCTGGGCCGCTTCGGCCTGGGCCGCCTCTGCGGCTTGCTGGGCCAGGCGCTCGGCCTCGGCTTGCGCTTCGGCAGCCGCGATCTCGTCCTGCGCGGCCAGTTCGGCCAGGAAGATGCGATCGGCGATCACCGCCTCGCGCAGCACATCGAGTGCGGCCGGGCTGATGTTGCCGGCGATCTTCACCGACAGGCCGGCGCGCTGGCACAGCATGCCGGTCAGGCTGGTGACGGTGGTCTTGCCGTTGGTGCCGGTGACGGCCAGCACCTTGGGCTGGTACAGGGTGTCTTCGCGCAGCGCCGACAATGCCTGGGCGAACAATTCGATCTCGCTCCACAGGGGCACGTCGCGCTCGGTCATGGCTGGCACCAGCGGCGCCAGTTCACCCAGCGGCGACAGGCCGGGACTGACCGCGACGAAATCGATGCCATCGAGCAAACCCGCGTGCAGCGGCTGGCCCAGCGCCAGTACGGCGCCCGGCACGGCCGCACGCAACGCCTGCAGGCGCTGCGCGAGCGCGGCTTCGTCACGGGTATCGGCCACGCGCACGGCGGCGCCGCAGTAGTCCAGCCACCGCGCCATTGCCAGGCCGGACTCACCGAGTCCGAGCACCAGTACGTGTTTGCCCGAGTAATTCATCGTGTGCTGCCTGCTTCTTTCACTTGGTTCGCTTGTTTCACTTGGTTCAACGCAACTTGAGGGTCGATAGGCCCAGCAGCACCAGCATCATGGTGATGATCCAGAACCGCACCACCACCTGGGTTTCCTTCCAGCCCTTCTGTTCATAGTGATGGTGCAGCGGCGCCATCAACAGCACCCGGCGCCCGGTGCCGAAGCGCTTCTTGGTGTACTTGAAATAGGCCACCTGGATCATCACCGACAGCGTCTCGACCACGAAGATGCCACCCATGATGAACAGCACGATTTCCTGGCGCACGATCACGGCGATCGTGCCCAGCGCGCCGCCCAGCGCCAGTGCGCCGACGTCGCCCATGAACACCTGCGCCGGATAGGCGTTGTACCAGAGGAAGGCCAGCCCGGCGCCGCCCATGGCGCCGCAGAAGATCAGCAGTTCGCCGGCGCCCGGGATATGCGGGATGAACAGGTACTTGGCGTAGCTGGCGTTGCCGGTCAGGTATGCAAACAGGCCCAGCGCCGCGCCCACCAGCACGGTCGGCATGATGGCCAGGCCGTCCAGGCCATCGGTCAGGTTCACGGCGTTGCTGGTGCCGACAATGACGAAATAGGTCAGCGCGATGAAGCCCCACACGCCCAGCGGGTAGGTGATGCTCTTGAAGAACGGCACGATCAGGTCGGCCTTGGGCGGGAGATCGAGGCTGAAGCCGGACCGCACCCAGGCCACGAACAGGTCCAGCACCTTCATGTTGCTCACTTCGGACACCGAGAAGGCCAGGGTGATCGCCGCCACCAGGCCGATCAGCGACTGCCAGAAGAATTTCTCGCGCGAACGCATGCCTTCCGGATCGCGGTGCACCACCTTGCGATAGTCATCGACCCAGCCGATGGCGCCAAAACCCATGGTGACGATCAGCACGATCCAGACGAAGCGGTTCGACAGGTCGGCCCACAGCAGGGTCGACACGGCAATACCGATCAGGATCAGCACACCGCCCATGGTGGGCGTGCCATTCTTGACCAGGTGCGACTGCGGTCCGTCCTGGCGCACCGCCTGTCCGACCTTCATGCGGGTGAGCATGCGGATGACGGCCGGACCGGCCACCATCCCGATCAGGAGCGCGGTCAGCGTGGCGAACACGGCACGGAAGGTAATGAAAGTGAACAGGCGCAGGAAGCCGAAGTCCTGTTGAAAATTCTGTGCGAGCCAGACCAGCATGCTAATGGGTCTCCTGTTGAAGTTGCGTGACGGATTCAACGTTGACCAGATGCTGTACAACTCGCTCCATCTTCATGAAGCGTGAACCTTTTACCAAGACGGTCGCGCCAGCGGTCGCGACCAGTGCGACGGCGCCGTTGAGCGCGTCGATATCGGCGAAGTGCGCAGCCTGGGCTGCCGCCTCGCCGGGGGTATTCAAATAGGCGTCGATCGCCGCGCGCGCCAGTTCGCCCAGGGCATAGAAATGCTCCACGCCGCGGGTACGGGCATAGGCGCCGATCTCGCGGTGGAACTGCGGCCCCTGGTCGCCGACCTCGCCCATGTCACCCAGCACCAGCACGCGCGGCGCGGCGATGCCGGCCAGCACGTCGATGGCGGCCCGCACCGAATCGGGGTTGGCGTTATAGGTGTCGTCGATCACCAGCGCACCGGCGCTGGACTGCTTGCGCTGCAGTCGGCCGTTGACCGGGGCAAAGGCTTGCAGGCCGCGCACCACCGCATCGACCGCGATGCCGGCGCCCAGCGCGCAGGCGGTCGCCGCCAGCGCATTGCGCACATTGTGCTCGCCGACGGCGGCCAATTCGACCTGGAACCGGGCCGGCGGTACCGCGATGCCCTTGACGTTGACGCTGAGCGTGCTGCCGAAGGCGCCGGTGACATAGCTGGCGCCGACATCGGCGCTGTCGTCCAGGCCAAAGGTCAGGACCCGGCGCGCCCCTGCTTCTTCGCGCCACAGCGCGGTGAAGTCGTCGTCGGACGGGAACACCGCGACGCCTTCGGGCGGCAGGTGACGAATCACGGCGCCGTTCTCGCGCGCCACGGCTTCGACACTGGCCATGAATTCCTGGTGCTCGCGCTGGGCATTGTTGACCAGGCCCAGCGTGGGCGCGGCAATGCGCGAGAGCACGGCGATCTCGCCCGGATGGTTCATGCCCATCTCGATGACGGCGGCGCGATGCGACCGGGCCAGCCGGAACAGCGTCAGCGGGACGCCGATTTCGTTATTGAAGTTGCCACGGGTGCCGAGATAGCCATCCTCGCCAAAAGCCGCCGCCAGGATCGCGACGATCATTTCCTTGACCGTGGTCTTGCCGTTGCTGCCGGTCACGCCAATGACTGGCAACGCATGAAGAGAACGCCAGCCGTGGGCGATCTGGCCCAGCGCCGCGCGGCTGTCGGGGACCACGATGGCCGGCAGTGCCAGGCCTGGCACCAGCCGTTCGACCACGACCGCGCTGGCGCCGCAGGCGACCACGTCGGTCAGGAAGTCATGCGCGTCGAAGCGTTCGCCACGCAGCGCGACGAATACGCTGCCCGGCTTGACCGCGCGCGAGTCGGTCACGACGTCGTCGAGGGTCAGCATGCCCGCCGGCGCATTGGCCACGGTCATGGCCGGATGGGCCGAGGCAGCGCGTTCGGCGTCGCCGATCCACTGCAGCAGCTGGGTGAAGTCGAACCGCATCACGCGCCCCCCATCATGGTCGAACGCGCGGCCAGCGCCAGCGCCACATGGTCGGCATCGAGGAAGGGCAGCTTCTTGCCGCCGATCTCCTGGTAGGCTTCGTGTCCCTTGCCAGCCAGCAGCACTACGTCGGCCTTGGTGGCATGACGGATCGCCCACAGGATGGCGCCGGCACGATCCTCGATCACCTGTGGCGCGATGCGGGACATGCCGGCCCGGATCTGGGCGATGATGGCCGCGGGATCTTCGCTGCGCGGATTGTCGCTGGTCAGGATGACATGGTCGGCCTGCTCGGCGGCCTGCCCCATCTGGGGGCGCTTGCCGGGATCACGGTCGCCGCCGCAGCCGAACACGCACCACAGCTCGCCGTTGCGCTGGCTGGCCACCTCGCGCAAGGTCGCCAGGGTCTTCTCGAGTGCATCCGGAGTGTGGGCATAGTCGATCACGATCAGCGGCACATCGGCCCCGCCGAACTGCTGCATGCGCCCCGGTACGGCGCTGAGGGTGGCGACGGCGGCCACCACGGCGTCCCATGCCAGGCTGCGCGCGAGCAGCACGCCCATGATCCCCAGCACATTGCTGACATTGAAGCGCCCCACCAGCTGCGTCTTGACCTGACCGCTGCCGAAGGGCGAATCGACATGGAACACCGTGCCGGCGTGGCTGCCGCGAATGGCGCTGGCGTGCAGGGTCGGCACGCCAGCGGCCGACGGATCGATCTGCGCTTCGATGGCGTAGCCGATCAGCGGCACCTGGCGCGCCTGCACCAGCGGCAGCAGGCGCACGCCCATGGCGTCGTCGAGGTTGATCACCGCGTGCTTGAGGCCATCCCACTCGAACAGCGCGCGCTTGGCGGCCTCGTAGGTCTGCATGTCGCCGTGGTAGTCGAGGTGATCGCGGGTGAAATTGGTGAGCAGGGCCACATCCACGTGCATGCCGTTCATGCGTCCTTGTGCCAGGCCGATCGACGAGGCCTCGATGGCCACGCTGTCGACCCCGGCGCGCGCCAGGTCGGCCAGGCTGCGCTGCAGCAGTACCGCATCCGGGGTGGTGTAGCCGGTCACATCGAAGGCCTGCGGGCGACCACCCTGGAAGCTGCCCACGCCCAGGGTGCCGATCACGCCGGCAGGACCCGCCGAGGGCACGCGCGAGAGCACCGCACCCAGCCACCAGGCGCACGAGGTCTTGCCGTTGGTGCCGGTCACGGCCACGGTAAACATCGACTGGTCGGGCTGCCGGTACCAGGCGGCGGCGATATCGCCGGCCATCTGCTTGAGCTGCGTCACGGCCAGGTGCGGCACCTGCAATTGTTGCGGCCACGCATAGCCCTCGGCTTCGAACAGCACCGCGGCCGCGCCGCGCTCGATGGCGTCTGCTATATAAGAGCGGCCATCGGCGTCGCCCACATAGGCGAAGAACACATCGCCCGGCGCAATGCGGCGCGAATCGGCGGCCAATTGCGCGCCGGATGCATTGACCTGCAACCAGTCGACGATGTCGGTGAGGGGAAGCGCGCGCGAGCTCATTACATACTCTCCTCGAGCGGTTCCTTGGGGATGATGATGTTGGTCACGTTCGAATCGGGCGGCACATTGAGCGCCCGCAACGCGTTGGCCGCCACATTGGCGAACACCGGACCGGCCACGGGACCACCGAAGTGCTGGCCGTTGCTTGGCTCATCGATCATCACTGCAATGATCAGGCGCGGGTCGGACATCGGCGCGATGCCCGAGAACGACGCCACATACTTGCGCACGTACTTGCCGCCTTCGATCTTGTAGGCGGTACCGGTCTTGCCCCCGACGCGGTAGCCGGGAACCTGCGCCTGCGGCGCGGTGCCGCCGGGCGCCACCACCGTCTCGAGCATGCGGCGCATCTGCAAGGCGGTATTTTCGGAGATCACGCGCTGGCCGATCGGCGAGTCGTTGACCTTGGTAAAGGACAGCGGAATGATGTCGCCGTTACGGGCGAAGATCAGGTAGGCGTGGGCCAGCTGGATCAGCGACACCGAGATGCCATGGCCGTAGCTCATCGTGGCCTGCTCGATCGGACGCCAGGATTTATAGGGTCGCACCCGTCCGGCCACCGCGCCCGGGAAACCGTACTTGGGCTGCTGGCCGAAGCCGACCGTGGTGAACATCTCCCACATTTCCTCGGGCGGCATCTGCAAGGCGATCTTGGCGGTGCCGATGTTGGACGACTTCTCGATGATCTGCGCCACCGTCAGCGGGCCGTGCGCGTGCGAGTCGCCGATGGTGGCGGTGCCGATGGTCATCTTGCCGGGCGAGGTCTGGAACACCGTCGCCGGCGTGACGCGGTGGGTGTCCAGCGACAGCGCCACCGTAAACGGCTTCAAGGTCGACCCCGGCTCGAAGGTATCGGTCACCACCCGGTTGCGCAGTTGGGCGCCGGTCAGCACCGAGCGGTTGTTGGGGTTGTAGGTGGGCATGTTGGCCAGCGCCAGCACCTCGCCGGTCTTGGCATCGACCACGATGATGCCGCCCGCCTTCGCCTTGTGCTTCTCGACCGCTTCCTTCAATTGGGTGAAGGCGATGTACTGGATCTTGCTGTCGATCGACAGCGTCAGGTCGCGCCCGTCGTGCGGCTCGCGAATCGACTCGATATCCTCGACCACGCGCCCCAGCCGGTCCTTGATGACGCGCCGGCTGCCGGTCATGCCGGCCAGCGTCTTCTGCGCGCCCAGTTCCATGCCATCCTGGCCGGCATCTTCGACATTGGTGAAGCCGACCACGTGCGCCATGACTTCCCCCTCGGGGTAGAAGCGCTTGTATTCCTTGCGGGTTTCGATGCCGGCAATGCCCAGCTTGACGATCTTGTCAGAGGTTTCCTGCTCGACCTGGCGCTTCAGGTAGACGAAGCTGCGATCGGAATCGAGCTTCTTGCGCAACTCGGTGTCGCTCATCTCCAGCAGGCGCGCCAGTTCGCGCAGTTTCTCGGGGGGCGCCGACTGGACGTCGTCCGGAATGGCCCAGATGGCCTTGACCGGCACCGACGACGCCAGCACTTGGCCGTTGCGGTCGGTGATCTTGCCGCGCGTGGCCGGCAACTCCAGCGTACGCGCATAGCGCGAGGCGCCCTGCTTCTGCAGGAAGTCGGTCGATACGCCCTGCAGCCAGAAGGCGCGCGCCACCAGCGCCAGGAAAGCGGCGAACATGACGAACAGCACGAAGCGTGAACGCCACGCCGGCAGCTTCACCTGCAGGATGGGATTGGATGAGAACGCCACGCCCTTGGACGCGGCGACGCGGCCGTTGGTCAGAGTGGTGCGCGGGGGCATGCGGGTCATTTATCCCCCACCGTCAGGTACTGGGTGCGGGCGGCGGTCAGCGGCACCATGTTCAGATCGCGCCGGGCCAATTCCTCGATACGGGCATTCTTGCCCAGGGTCGACTGGTCCAGTTGCAGCTGCGCCCAGTCGACATCGAGCTGGCGCGCCGTGCTGGAGGCGCGCTCGAGTTCGATGAACAGGCTGCGCGCCTTGTACTGCGCGCTTACCACGGCCAGCGAGCAGACCACCAGCAGGGCGGTGAGCAACAGGCAAAGGCGGCCGGTCATGAGTGGCCTCCGGGGGCAGCGACGCGCTCCAGGTTGCGCATCACCGCCGAACGCGCGCGCGGGTTGGCGGCGACTTCGGCGTCACTCGGCATGGTCCGCCCCAACAGGCGGCCGGGCGCTTGCGGCAGGTCGACGGCGCGAATCGGCAGGCGACGGTCGGGCTGCGGCGCATTGGCTTTTGAAGCCATGAACTGCTTGACGATGCGATCTTCCAGCGAGTGAAAGCTGATCACAACCAATCTCCCGTGGTGCGCCATGTGCCCGAATGCTTTATCCAGGCCTACTTCGAGCTCTTCAAGCTCTTGATTGACGAAAATCCGTACAGCCTGAAAGGTGCGGGTGGCCGGGTCTTTGCCTTTCTCGCGGGTTTTGACGACTTGAGCCACGAGCGCGGCAAGCTGTCGTGTGCTTGAAATTGGCTCGACTGCCCGGCGAGCAACAATCGCCTTTGCAATCTGAAAAGCAAACCGTTCTTCCCCATAATCTCGAATTACCTTTGCTATCTTCTCTACATCCGCCGTTGCCAGCCATTCCGCTGCCGACACACCGCGCGTGGTATCCATGCGCATGTCCAGCGGGCCATCGAGCCTGAAACTGAAACCGCGAGCGGCATCGTCGACTTGCGGCGACGAAATGCCGAGATCCATCAATATGCCGTCGACCTGCGCGATGCCGCGCAGCGCCAGTGCCTGGTCCAGCGTGGCAAAGCTGTCATGCACGATCTCGAAGCGCGGATCGGCAATCTGCTGCGCCGTCGCGATGGCCAACGGGTCCTTGTCAAATGCGATCAGTCGGGCACGCGGCCCCAGCTTGGCCAGGATGGCCCGGCTATGGCCGCCGCGGCCGAACGTACCGTCCAGATAAACGCCATCGGCGCGCTCGCCCTCGATGGCCAGCGCGTCCACGGCTTCTTCCAACAGCACGGTGCGGTGCTGCAGCTCTGGCACCGGTTGCAAAGTCATGTCAGCGCGCCGTCAGAAGGAAAAATTGCTCAATACATCGGGCATGCCCGCGGCCACGGCCTCGGACTCGCTCTCGGCCAGCTTGGCGGCATCCCATATCTCGAAGTGACTACCCATGCCCAGCAGCATCACGTCGCGCTGCAGACCCACGGCCGCGCGCAACTCGGGCGCGACCAGGATACGGCCGGCGCTGTCGAACTCGACGTCGGACGCATTGCCCAGGAAGATGCGCTGCCAGGCACGGGCCGACATCGGCCACGCGGCAATCTGGTCGCGATGCGATTCCCAGGTGGGACGCGGGAAGAACAACAGGCAACCATGCGGATGACGGGTCAGCGTGACGCGCCCTTCGCACTGCACCATCAGGGCGTCACGATGCTTGGCCGGGATGGTCATCCGGCCCTTGGCATCGAGATTGAGTGCTGACGCGCCCTGAAACACGTTGTTCTTCCTGTCGCTTGCGGCGAATGAAACTGCTGATCGGGTGGTTTTTCTACGGAAGGAATGCGAACAACTTTGCAAGGCATCCCACAAAAAAACACTTTTTGACACTGCCGCCCACTTTAGTGGATGCACTATTACAGGTCAAGCAGTAAACGGAGGAATAAACTGGGATTTTGCCAATAAAGTCAAAGACTTAGCGCACTTCCTTAAAATAGCTTGGGAAATGGATTATCGAAGAAAATGAAGGACTTATGCACTACACTGAATGTGCAACTTGAGATATACACATGTGTTTATCGCCAAGATTGCACAACGGCGCGGTTTTGCGGGCGATCGACACGGCAATTGAACGGCCGGTGTCACCAAGAACGCTCATCGGGCGAGGGACATCATTTCGATCACGGAGTGCCCTGCGGGGGGAATGATCGAAGGCGTGCCGACATTGATTTTGCAATGCAACTTTAGTTCATCGAGTATGAACGACGAGATCGAGAATCTGCTTAAACTGTAACGAGGCCTTTTTTACTTTGACTAATCGGACTCCGTACTTTTACTATCCACGTTTTTGGGGATATCGACTCGACGCAGATTTTTACCATCCCTCAGGGGATGTCGATATTTTCGAAACAGCGGTGGGACCGGATGCGCCGGATCGGCTGAAAAGCAGATAGGGCTTGCGGATCCGCCGCATACCAGTGCTAAAATCTCGGCACCTTAACAGTGAAAGGAATTTTAAAGTGAACAAATCTGAATTGGTTGACGCTATCGCCGCTGATACTGAGCTCTCCAAGGCTGCTGCCCAGCGCGCGCTGGACTCGGTCCTCGAGAACATCATCAAGGCTGTTACCAAGGGCGATACAGTGCAATTGGTTGGTTTTGGTTCGTACTCGACTGGCAAGCGCGCTGCACGCACTGGCCGCAATCCGCAAACCGGCGAAGAGATCAAGATCGCTGCAGCGACTACGGTCAAATTCTCGGCTGGCAAGGCTTTCAAAGAAGCCGTGAACAAGAAGAAGAAATAATTCCCGAATTTGAATGCCATGAATCATGTTCATGGCATTCAAATTTATCCCCTCTCCGTTCCTGCCGCACGGCTTTACGCCTCGTTCTCTCGCAGTTCTCCCGCAGTTCTCTCGCTTGCCTCGCTCCATCGCTCCCGTTCTTCTCCGCTCGTCGCCGTCATTCGCTTTCTTCGTCATTGCTTGCACGCCCTGTCCTCAGGCGCTCTCCCGCATCTTGCCGGCGGCCTTTACACGCCCGCCGCTTCACACGCAATGTGAGCGCCAGCGTACTGATGCGGCTTCCCGCATGGCGCTGCGCGCATTCACAGATAGTGCATTTCCAGCGTGAGCGAGCCGTCGACCTGCATCTGATCGACCACCGGCAACTGGCTGCTGGGCGCCAGCATGGCGCGCACCCGCAGCATGCCGCTGATATGGGTATAGGCGCCGGGTTGCAGGGTCCCGGTGGGTGCCCAGGTATTGACCACGCCGCTGCGCAGGCGGCCGGCGCCATGCTTGACCCAGCCGGCACCGGCGCCCCGGAGTGCGGCGCCTGAGGCAATGGTGTCGACCTGCTCGCCATCGGCCACGAAGCTGCCAGGCACGAAGACCACTTCATAGCCCCCCAGCTTCTTGCGCCCGGATAGGCCCAGGCCGAACAGATCATCCCGGGATCCGCCGTCTGCCGCCGCATGCCGCCTGAGCTGCGCCAGTTGCTGGGCGACGCTGCCGGCGCGGTTGTCTTGCGGCTTGATGCCGACCCGGGTGGGTGCATCGCAGGTGATGACGAGGGCCATTTCGCGCTCCATCAGATCGCCATCGATGTCACCCGCGTGCCGGCTCCCCAGGTCGAAGGTCGAGTCGCCGGCGATCTGGGGACTGCAGGCAGTGGGCTTGATGATGCCGCCGATGCGCAACTCGGATTTCTGGGCGACGCTGGCACTGCACAAGGCAGCCAGGCAAATCATCATCAGCGTGGGCAACGGCTTTTTCATGAAGACTCCTCTGGAGGATGAGATAGCGCTATCGCCAGGCAACCTCGCAAAAAATCTATGCAGCATCGCGACGGCGTTCGAAGGGGAGACAACATTCTGACGAGCCGGCGGAGTGGGTCCAATAAGAAAATTCTTAAAAAATGCACACAAAAAGTCACCACTGCAGGCATTGGAATCCGTTGCAAACTCGCGCATGGCAAGCACAGCTAACCATGGCCGC
>Ga0079104_1001974_pt1 | contig 12055 bp, 11 predicted proteins | sample MedtruBG_FD_76829 | JGI IMG/M metagenome (GOLD analysis project Ga0079104, IMG submission 76829) | Root nodule microbial communities of legume samples collected from California, USA - Medicago truncatula BG | ecosystem: Host-associated > Plants > Roots > Nodule | place: USA: California... | reverse complement strand
TTTCAATCGCGCGTGGCCGCCTCGCCGCGGCTGCCCTGGTGCTGGTTACGGGGGCGGCCAGCGCCTTTTCGCTGTCCGGCCTGAGCAACCAGGATGCCACCAGCGGCCTCAAGGCGGCGCTGGAGAAGGGCGCCAACGTGGCCGTGTCCAGGCTGGGCCAGCAGAATGGCTTTCTCAACAATGACAAGGTCAAGATCCGCCTGCCCGGCGCGCTGGAGCAGGCCATGCCGCTCATCCGCATGACCGGCCAGGGGCAGAAGGTCGATGAGCTGGTGATCGACATGAACCATGCGGCCGAATCGGCGGTGCCGCAGGCCTTGCCGCTGCTGGTCAATGCCGTCAAATCGATGTCGGTGAGCGACGCCAAGAATATCCTCGCCGGTGGCGACACCTCGGTGACCGAATTCTTTCGCCAGAAGACCTCCGGTGAACTGGCTGGCAAGTTCCTCCCCATCGTCAAGGGCATCACCGACCGCAACGGGCTGTCGGCGCGCTATAACGCCACCATGGGCCAGGTCGCCAGGGCCGGCCTGGTGTCGAACGACCAGGCCAGCGTCGAAGGCTATGTCACGCAACGTGCGCTCGATGGCTTGTTCCTGGTGATCGGCGAAGAAGAAAAGGCGATCCGCCGCGATCCGATCGGGTCGGGCAGCGCCATCATCGGCAAAGTGTTCGGCGCCCTCCGCTGATCGCCAACGCTCCAGGGCGGGTCGGCCGACAGCGGTAGCCCTGGACGGTTTTTGCTTGCCGCAGGGAACTATTCGGGGTTCTTAAGATCGCTTTGTTATGATTACGATAGATAACATTTCTGGACTTCATTAAGCGATTGCTTTATACTATCGATTGTCCTAGCGACATTACTTGTTCAACAACGCACAGTAGTTTCTGATCCGCCTGGCGGATATTCAATATTGCCGGAGAGTTTTCCGGTTTCATCGCTGCCTTGCAGCTTCGGTTCGTATCCAGACGATAGCCCTTTCGGGCAGCGGACCACACACAATCGAAATTGGGCTTGCCCTCATCCACCGCCAGACCTGCGTCTTGCGGCAGTGCGGGCGCCTCGTCTTCGTCACGGCTTTGGCCGCGGCTTCGACACATTCATGCCTACAACCCGTCGGCGGCGGCGTCATGTCGCTCCGGCTATACCAAAGGGGGTCACATGACACGTGTTCGTCACGTCTTCACCGGCGCGCTGGGATTGGCGCTGGTCATCGCAGGGCTGGTCTGGTGGGTCGGCCCTGACATCATCCGGCACTACCAGGGCGACCTGATCTACTACACCGGCCGCCATCTCGAACTGGTGTTCTACTCGATGGCGCTGGCGCTCTCGGTGGGCGTGCCGGCCGGTATCGCCTTGTCCCGTCCGGCAGCCGCACGCACGGCCGAGGCCTTCATCCAGGTCTTCAACATCGGCAACACGATTCCCTCGATTGCAGTGCTGGCGCTGGCGCTGGCCCTGTTCGGCATCGGTAACTGGCCGTCCATCCTGGCGCTGTTCCTGGCGTCGCTGCTGCCGATCGTGCGCAACACCTACGAAGGCCTGCGCAACGTTCCTGCCGCCATGAAGGAAGCCGCGCGCGGCATCGGCATGAAACCGCACCAGATCCTGCTGCGGGTGGAACTGCCCAATGCCTTGCCCATCATCGTCGGCGGCCTGCGCACGGCGCTGGCCATCAATGTCGGCAGCGCGCCGCTATCGATGCTGATCGGCGGAGAGAGCCTGGGCGGCCTGATCTTCCCCGGCATCTATCTGAACAACCACGGCCAGTTGCTGCTGGGCGCGGCGTCGACCGCCTTGCTGGCGCTGGTGCTGGATGCGCTGGTGACGACCTTGTCCGGCATCTACCTGGCGCGCCGCGGCTTGCGCGCCTGATCCCATCCAGAGAGGAGCCCCATGAAAAACAAATACCTGGCCTGTGCATTGGCCATCGTCCTGGGCGTGTTCACTGCGGCAAGCGCCCGGGCGCAGGCCGTCGTGATCGGCGGCAAGAACTTCACCGAGCAACTGATCCTGTCCAACATGACGGCGCAATACCTGCGCGCCAAGGGTTACCAGGTCGACCTCAAGAATGGCCTGGGCAGCACGCTGATGCGGCAGGCGCAGGAGACCGGCCAACTCGACATCGTCTGGGAATATACCGGCACCTCGCTGATCGTCTACAACCACATCGACGAGAAGCTTGATCCGCAGCAGACCTACCAGCGCGTCAAGGCCCTCGACGCCCAGCGTGGTCTGGTGTGGCTGGACGAATCGGGACTCAATAACACCTATGCCTTCGCGATGCCGCAACAACTGGCCGACGAAATGGGGATCAACAGCCTGCAGGACCTGGCCGACCGCATCAACGCCGATGACGCCGACGGCGGCAAGCAGCACCTGGTGGGGGTGGACTACGAGTTCGCCTCGCGTCCGGATGGCCTGGGACCGATGCAGCAGTTGTACGGTTTTTCGCTGGCGCGCAGCGAAGTCAAGCAGATGGATCCCGGCCTGGTCTACACCGCGCTCAGGAACGAGCAGCTGTACGCCGGCCTGACCTATTCATCGGACGGCCGCATCAAGGGCTTCGCGCTGAAACTGCTGGAAGACGACAAGGGCTATTTCCCGGCCTACAAGGCCACGCCCGTGGTGCGTCGGCAGATCCTCGAGGCCAATCCCAAGCTGGCCGAACAGCTCAATGCGCTGGCCGCCAGGATCGATACCGAGAAGATGACCGAGATGAACAAGCGGGTCGATATCGATCAGGAGGCGGTGAGCAAGGTGGCTGCCGATTTCCTGCAACAAGAAGGCCTGATCTGAGGAGCACTGCATGGACTTGATGACCTATCTCCAACAAGACTGGCCGACCATCGTCGGCCTCACGCTGCAGCACCTGAAACTGGTCGGCATCGCGGTCGGCCTGGCAATCGTGATCGGCGTGCCGCTGGGCATTCTGGTGGTGCGGGTGCGCTGGCTGGCCGGCCCGCTGATGGGGTTGGCGACGGTGGTGCTGACGGTGCCCTCGATCGCCCTGTTCGGCCTGATGATCCCGCTGTTCTCGCGCTTCGGTGCCGGCATCGGGCCGCTGCCGGCGATCACTGCGGTGTTCCTGTATTCGCTGTTGCCCATCATGCGCAACACCTATCTGGCGCTGGACAACATCGAGCCTGGCATCCGCGAGGCCGGCATCGGCATCGGCATGACGTTCTCGCAGCGCCTGCGCATGGTGGACCTGCCGCTGGCGGTGCCGGTGATCCTGGGCGGGGTGCGCACGGCGGTGGTGATGAATATCGGCGTCATGGCGATTGCCGCCATCATCGGCGCCGGGGGGCTGGGCGTGCTGATCCTGCACGCCATCAGCCAGAGCAACATGCAAAAGCTGGTGGTGGGGGCGGTGCTGATCAGCATCCTCGCCATCATCGCCGACCTGCTGCTGCAGCAATTGCAGAAAATATTGACACCGAAAGGAGTACAGAAATGATCGAACTCGAACAACTCAGCAAGACCTATACGCAAAAAGACGGCAACCAGGTCAAGGCGGTCGATGCGGTCAGCCTGAAGGTGGCCAAGGGCGAGATCTGCGTCTTCCTCGGCCCCTCCGGTTGCGGCAAGACCACCACCCTGAAGATGATCAACCGCCTGATCCGCCCGACCTCGGGACGGGTGCTGCTGGACGGCCAGGATACCGCCGCCATCGACGAAGTCAGCCTGCGCCGCCGTATCGGCTATGTGATCCAGCAGATCGGTCTGTTTCCCAACATGACCATCGAGGAAAACATCACCGTCGTGCCGCGCCTGTTGGGCTGGGACAAGAAGCGTTGCCGCGAGCGCGCCACTGAACTGATGGCGATGGTGGCGCTGGACCCGGCCAAGTTCCTGCGTCGCTACCCGCGTGAATTGTCCGGCGGCCAGCAGCAGCGTATCGGCGTCATCCGGGCGCTGGCGGCCGACGCCCCGGTGCTGTTGATGGATGAACCGTTCGGCGCGGTCGACCCGATCAACCGCGAGTCGATCCAGAACGAGTTCTTCCAGATGCAGCGTCAGCTCGACAAGACCGTGATCATGGTCAGCCACGACATCGACGAGGCCATCAAGCTGGGCGACAAGGTGGCCATCTTCCGCGCCGGCAGGCTGGTGCAGTTCGACAATCCCGACACCATGCTGGCGCGTCCCAAGGATGATTTCGTGGGCGCTTTCGTGGGCCAGGATCACACCTTGAAGCGGCTGCTGCTGGTGCGCGCCGGCGAGGCCGCCACCACGCCGGTGACGGCGCGCCCGGATGTCACCTGCGCCCAGGCGCTGGCGCTGATGGACGAAGACGATGCGCGTTATCTCACCATCACCGATGCCGACAACCGTGCGCTGGGCTACCTGACCCGTCGCGACGTGCGCGGCAGCACCGGCGAAGCGGCCGGCAAGGTGCGCCCGTTCACGATGAATGCGGGCCCCGACGAGAACCTGCGGGTGGTGCTGTCGAAAATGTACAAGCAGGGCACCAGCTGGATGCCGGTGATCGATGGCGAGGGCGCCTATCTGGGCGAAGTGACCCAGGATTCGATCGCCACCTACCTCAGCTCGGGACGTTCGCGCGGCATGGCATTGGCGGCGTGACGCGGCGCAGCTGGATTGCGCCGGGCGATGCCTTGCCGCAGCATCGATGGCCGACCGACCCCGCGTCTTGCGACGCGGGGTTTTGTTTTGCGATGAGGTCGGGCAAGGAGGAATGCTGGTCGTCGGCACTATTCGGAAATCGGCGAGGCGAGCTCTCGAATTATTGAGAGTTTTCCGATGGTTTTTGGATGGCCTAGGAATTATCATCGTTACCTAACTTTACGGGTAGGGACAATGCAAGCTCAACAGCGCAGCCTGAGGCAGTTCTCGAGATTGATCGCAATGGCGGTGCTATACCTGCTTGCTGCGTCGGCCATGGCCGCTCCTTGCACCGAAGCCGGTTCGCGCGGTCCTATCGATATCACGGTGCCGGATATCAAGGTCGGGCGTGACGTCCCGGTGGGCGCCGTGCTGGCCGAGGTGACCAGTCATCAAAGCAGCTACTGGCTCGAATGCTCCACCCCCAACAACATCAGGTACGTCACGTTGGCTAATCGATTGCGGGGCAACTTGATGGAAGTCCTGGGTGCGGACGGTCGGCCAATACCTGGTTTAGGTGTACGGCTGAAGTCGTCAAACGACCTCATTCGTGGCAGCGGTGGTCGATGTGTCGGTGCCAACGTCATCTTGAGCGCTAGAAATCAATTTGTCTGCCGGGTATTCGTCACCATCGACGGGCTGGAACAAGGCGGCGGATTCGGACTCGGTCTTTTAACGTTGACCTTCGTCAAGACATCGCCCGAGCTGGCGACTGCCCGGCTGGCGCAGCAGACCGTGCTCACGGTACGCATGGACAGTTACTCCCCGATCAGCTATCGCATCAACGGCGGCGGCATTGTGGCCAATCCCTGCACCTTCGATATTCCCGGCAACGTATCGCTGGGCAGCATGTCTGCCGCGGCGATGAACGAGGGCAAATCCGGCACGCCGGCCTTGTTCCAGATGCGGGTCAATTGTGCCGACAGTGCACGGTACCGGTTGAAGTTCACGCCGACGGGCGGTTCCAGGCCAGTCGGCGCGCTGCCGGGCGCGCTCAGCAACAGCGCGCCCGCCGGCCTGGCGGCCAAGCACGTCAGCGTGCAGATCGAGGATGTCAACGGTGCGCCGGTCAAGCTCGATACCGATATCGATCACGGCACCCAGCAGGCGATGTCAGCGGTCACCTACCGGGCCCGGATGGTGCGCGACGGGGCCGGCAAGGTCGAAGCCGGGGCGGTGGCTGCAGCGATGGAAGTCAACTTCACGTTCTATTGACGCCGCATCACAACTGCAGCGATTTCAGGTCGTCCAGGAGGGCTGCCACGATCGGCTCTTCGGCGCTGTTGCGGTTGGTCACCACGCTGATCCCCACTTCATACGCCAGTTGCGTGCGGTTCAGCGCGCGCATCTGGCCGCGTGCCACATAGTCGCGTCCCATTTCCTCGGGCAGGTAACCCAGGTGCTGGCCCGACAGGATCAGGATCGACATCGCCTCCATGTTGCCGGTCACCGCCATGATATTGCGGCGGTGGATGGGCACGTGTCCGGGCGGCACCGGATAGTCGCGCCAGGCCCAGGCATGGCCGGCCGCCTCTTCCGGTTCGATCTCGCCTTCGCGCGCAAAGAGCGGATGCGGCGGGGCGCAGTAGGCGACCTGCCTTTCCAGCATCAATTGGGTGTATTGCAGCGCCGTCACGCGGCGCCAGAAATAGCCGATGGCGACCTGGATGCTGCCGTTCAGGAGCAGCTCCTCCAGTTCGCTCGGGGTGCGCACCAGCAGCTCGATGCGCACCGCCTCGTCGCGCTGGCGAAAGCGCCGGATCACTTCCGACAAGCGCGTATTGTGATGCGCCGGCGTGTGTCCGATCAGGCCGATCGAAAGCGTGCCCACCAGGCGCTTGTCGAGATTGCGCGCCTCCATGCCGAACTCGGTGAGGGCGTCGATCATGCGGCGCGCGGAGTCGGCAAATTTCTCGCCCTTGGCGGTCAGCCTGAAGCCGGCGCGCCCGCGCTCGCACAAGCGGTATCCCAGGCGCGTCTCGAGCGCGCTCAACTGCGCACTGATGGTGGATTGGCCGACATTGAGCTTGGCCTGCGCTGCCGACACCCCGTGCGAGTCGGCCACGGCCAGGAATACCCGGATCAATCGCAAGTCGAGGTCGAACACGTTATTGAGCATGGCAACTCCCGGTCAACCCTGGATTTTTACATCGATATTTATCAATGTAAACGTCGCGACATCGATATATCTTCATCAATAACACGCCGATAGAATAGGTGCAGACGGATCGCACATACAAGGACGGATATCGATGGAACATGCACTGTATCAGCCCATGGGGGGCAACCAAATGCCCCGTTTTGGGGGGATTGCCACCATGATGCGGCTGCCCTATGTCGAACATCCGGCCGGGCTGGATGTCGGATTCGTCGGCGTGCCGCTGGACCTGGGCACCTCCAACCGCTCCGGCACGCGCTTCGGACCACGCCAGATACGCACCGAATCGGTGCTGCTGCGCCCCTATAACATGGCCACCCGCGCCGCGCCCTTCGATTCGCTGAAGGTGGCCGATATCGGCGATATCGCGCTCAATCCCTATAGCCTGCTCGATTCGGTGCGCCTGATCGAAGAGGGCTATGCGCGCATCTATGCTACCGGCTGCAAGACCATCAGCCTGGGCGGCGACCACACCATGACGCTGCCGATCCTGCGCGCGCTGGCCAAGACCCGCGGCCCGGTGGGGCTGATCCATGTCGATGCGCATGCCGACGTCAATGACACCATGAATGGCGAGAAGATTGCGCACGGCACGCCGTTCCGGCGTGCCTTCGAAGAAGGGCTGCTGGATCCGCAACGGGTGGTGCAGATCGGCCTGCGCGGCACCGGCTACCATGCCGACGACTTCGACTGGTGCCGGGCCCAGGGCTTCCGGGTGGTGCCGGCCGAGGATTGCTGGCACCGCTCGCTGGCGCCGCTGATGGCCGAAGTGCGGGCGCAGATGGGGTCCGGTCCGGTCTACCTGACCTTCGACATCGACGGTCTCGACCCGGCCTTCGCGCCCGGTACCGGCACCCCGGAGATCGGCGGCCTGACGGTGCAGCAGGGCATGGAGATCATCCGCGGCTGCCGCGGCCTCGATATCGTGTCGTCGGACCTGGTCGAAGTCTCGCCGCCGTATGACCAGGCCGGCACCACCGCGCTGGTGGCGGCCAACCTGGCATACGAAATGCTGTGCATTTTTCCGGGTGTGAAGTACCGTAGCTGAGTATCGTCGCTGCAACGGCCCGATCATGACGTTTTTGCTGCAACCAGATGACAAGGAACAAGCATGAGTGAGACCCGCCTGTGGGGAGCACGTTTTCGTTCACCGCCCGATGCCGCACTGATGAAGCTCTCGCGCGGCGGGCTCGATCATTTTCGCCTGACCCGTTTCGATATCGTGGCCTCCCAGGCCCACGCCCGCGAGCTGTTGCGCGCCGGGGTGCTGGACGAGGCCGAATGCGAGACCATCGTCAGCACGCTGGGTGCGCTGGGCGCGGACTTTGCCCGCGGCGAGCTGCAACCGACGGCGGCCGACGAGGATGTGCACACCTTCATGGAACGGGTGCTGGTCGAGGCACTGGGCGCGACCGGCGCCAAGCTGCGCGCCGGCCGCTCGCGCAACGACCAGGCCGCCAACAATCTGAAGCTGTACCTGCGCGAGCAGGTGCGCGAGATCGGCGCCATGCTGCTCACGCTGCAGGACGCGCTGATGGCGCAGGCGGCGCTGCATGCCGACACCCTGGCCCCGGGTTTTACCCATCTGCAGGCGGCCCAGCCGATCATCTTCGGGCACCAGTTGCTGGCCCATGCGCAGACCTTCAGCCGTGACTTCTCGCGCCTGCAGGACTGGGACCGGCGCCACGCCCGTTCGCCCCTGGGCGCGGCCGCCATGGCCGGCTCGGCGATCGCCCTGCAGCCCGAACTGTCGGCCGCCGACCTGGGCTATGACGGTCCTTTTGAAAACTCGATCGATGCCGTCGGCAGCCGTGACCATGTGGCCGAATTCCTGTTCGATTGCGCGATGCTGGGCACGCACGTCTCGCGCCTGGCCGAGGAAGTCACCTTGTGGGTGTCGCGCCAGTTCCGCTGGGTCGAGCTGGACGACGCGTTCTCCACCGGCAGCTCCATCATGCCGCAGAAGAAGAATCCCGATATCGCCGAACTGGCGCGCGGTCGCGCGGCACGCCTGATTTCTCTGCTCATGGATATGCTGGTGGCATTGAAGGGATTGCCGTTCTCGTACAACCGCGACCTGTCCGAGGACAAGTACGCCGCCTTCGAGGCCGTCGACGTGCTGCACATGGTGCTGCCGGCGATGGCGGGCATGGTCCGCACCATGCGGGTCGATGTCGCGCGCCTGCGCAGCGATGCCACCCAGGGCTTCACGCTGGCCACCGAGGTCGCCGACTGGTTGTCGCGGCGCGGCGTGCCGTTTGCCCAGGCCCATGAGATCACAGGCGCCATGGTGCGCCGCTGCGAGGACCTGGGGCTGGAGTTGCATCAGTTGGATGATGCCGAACTGGCCGCCATCAGCCCCCATCTGGGGCCGCAGGTGCGCGCCGTGCTCACCCCCGAGATCGCGGTGGCCGCGCGCAGCGGCTATGGCGGCACCGCGCCCGATCAGGTGCGGGCCCAGCTCGAGCGCTTGCGCAGCATGGTCGCTGCGCAACGCGACTGGAGCCGCACCGGCGTCATCCCCGACGCGGCAGGTGCGGCATGAGCGGCGCGCCGTCGGCCTACGCCATCGATCACCTGAAAATCGCTCCGCGTCGCTTTTATGGGCGATGGTTGACCGCTGCCTTGATCCTGGCGCTGATGGGCCTGGTCATCAACGCCTTCGCGCATGGCCAGATCGAATGGAAGATCGTGGCGCAGTTCATGACTGCCAAGGTCATCATGCACGGCCTGGTCAATACCATCCTGATGACGATCTATGCGATGGCGGTGGGCATCGTGCTGGGCGTCGTCTTCGCTGTCATGGTGATGTCGCCCAACCCGGTGGTGCGCGGCGTGGCGGCCTTCTACATCTGGTTCTTCCGCGGCACGCCACTGCTGCTGCAGATGCTGTTGTGGTTCAACCTGGCGCTGGTGTTCCCGGTGCTGGGCATACCGGGCTGGTTCGAGGCCCGCACGGTCGACGTCATCACCCCGTTCGTGGCCAGCCTGCTGGGACTGGGCATCGGCCAGGGGGCGTATACGGCCGAGGTGGTGCGTGGCGGCATCCTGTCGGTCGACCATGGCCAGACCGAAGCGGCCAAGGCGATCGGCATGACGCGCCTGACCGCGCTGCGCCGCATCGTGCTGCCGCAGGCGATGCGGGTGATCATCCCGCCGGTGGGCAATGAAGTCATCAGCATGATCAAGCTGACCTCGGTGGCCAGCGTGATCCAGTTCTCGGAAATCCTGCACAACGCCCAGACCATCTATTTCGCCAACGCGCGCGTGATCGAACTGCTGATCGTGGCGACCGTGTGGTACCTGGTGGTGGTGACCGTGTTCTCCATCGGCCAGTATTTTCTCGAGAAGGCGTTTTCACGCCAGAACGCCGGAGGCAAGTCATGAGTACGCCCATGATCGTGGCGCACGAAGTGCAGAAATACTACGGCCAATTCCATGCCCTCAAGGGCGTCAGCCTCGACGTGGCGGCCGGCGACGTGTGCTGTATCGTCGGCCCCTCGGGGTCGGGCAAGAGCACCTTTTTGCGCTGCATCAACCAGCTCGAAGCGGTCGATGGCGGCGCCATCTGGATCGGCGACCAATTGCTGGGCTATCGCCGTCGCGGCGAGTTGCTGGTGCCCCTGTCGGACAGCGAGATCGCCCGCCAGCGGCTGTGGAGCGGCATGGTGTTCCAGCGCTTCAACCTGTTCGGCCACATGACGGCCTTGCAGAATGTGATGGAAGGGCCGGTGGCGGTGCAGAAGCGCCGCCGCGCCGAAGTGCGCGAAGAAGCCATGGCGCTGCTGGCGCGGGTGGGACTGGCCGGGCGCGCCGACGCCTATCCGACCGAATTATCGGGCGGCCAGCAGCAGCGGGTGGCGATTGCCCGGGCGCTGGCCATGCGGCCCAAGCTGATGCTGTTCGACGAACCCACCTCTGCGCTCGACCCGGAGCTGGTGGGCGAGGTGCTGGCGGTCATGAAGGACCTGGCCAGGAGCGGCATGACCATGATCGTGGTGACCCATGAATTGGGCTTTGCGCGCGAGGTATCGAATCGCGTGGTGTTCATGGATGGCGGCCAGGTGCTCGAAAGCGGTACCCCGGGCCAGATCCTGTCGCGTCCGCAACACCCGCGCACGCAGGAATTCATTGCCGCCATCCTGGCGTGAACCGCGCCCAGTCGATGTTGATTGCATTCCAACCAAGAAGGAGAATTTGATGAAGATGAAGAACCAGATGCTGCTCGGCCCGCTGGCCGCTGCCATGCTCGCCGGCGCCATGCTCGCCGCCTCCTTCCCGGCCTCGGCGGCCGACCTGCCCGAACGCGTCAAGAAGGCAGGGAAGCTGGTGATCGCCTCGCAGGCCAACTATCCACCGATTGCCTACAAGGATCCGGCCAGCGGTGAACTGATCGGACTGGACATCGAATTGGGCGCTGCCATCGCCAAGGAACTGGGGCTGAAGGTCGAGTACCAGGAAACCGCGTTCGCCCAGGTCTTCAGTTCGCTGGCCACCGGTCGCGCCGACATTGCCATGGTGGCCATCAGCGACACGGCCGAGCGGCAGAAGGTGGCTGACTTCGTCGACTACATGAAGACCGGACCCCAGTTCTTCACGCTGCAGTCCAATGCCAGCCGCATCAAGAGCATCGCCGACGTCTGCGGCACCAAGGTCGGCGCCAGTCGCAACACCAACTGGCCGGGCCAGATCGCCGGCTGGAGCAATGAAAACTGCGTGGCAAAGGGCAAGCCTGCCATTACCGTGATCGGCACCGAGGGTTCGGTCGATGCGCGCACTCAGCTCAAGACCGGCCGCATCGACGTCGCCGTGCAGGGTAGCGAAACGCTGCCGTACTTCCAGACCATGGAAGCCAATACCTATGTGCTGCTGGGCCAGCCGCTGTTCGCGCAGGAAACCGGCATCCCGGTCTCGAAGAACGAACCGGCGCTGCGCGACGCGGTGCTGGAGGCCCTGAAGCGCCTGCAGGCCAACGGCACCTACGACAAATTGCTGGCCAAGTACAAGCTGCAGGGCAGCGCCATGCCGGCCGCGCTGAACCAGGGCAAGTAAGCCATGCCAACCATGGAGCAGGAGCATGCCAGCGCCCGCGCGCTGGGGCTGGACGGGGCCGACAGCGCCGAATGGCGCACCCGCTGCGAGCTGGCCGCGCTGTACCGGCTGGCAGCACACTTTCGCATGACCGATCTGATCGATACGCATATCTCGGCGCGCTTGCCGGGGCAGCCGGGCCAATTCCTGATCAACCGCTACGGCGTGCTGTTCCATGA
>Ga0079104_1001972_pt1 | contig 12072 bp, 11 predicted proteins | sample MedtruBG_FD_76829 | JGI IMG/M metagenome (GOLD analysis project Ga0079104, IMG submission 76829) | Root nodule microbial communities of legume samples collected from California, USA - Medicago truncatula BG | ecosystem: Host-associated > Plants > Roots > Nodule | place: USA: California... | reverse complement strand
CGACGGGTGGCCGCATCCATAATGATGCTGTCCTGCTGGCGTTCCATGGTGATAGAGCGAATATGCGGCAGGGACGTGCGCTGCGTATCTTTGACGTATTGCAGCAAACAGCCCGCTGCACACAGGCCGCGTGGCGCATTTTCCACGCCAAAGCCAACCAGGTCGCGAGTACCAAACTGCATATTCAGCTGCTGGCGCGCGGTGTCAATCTCGAACTCCCAAAGTGGGCGACGACGAAGTCCACGGCGGCCTTCAATCAGCGCCGTTTCGGCGAAGTCTTCGGCGTACAGCAGTTCGGCCGGGTTGGTGCGCTGCAATTCTGCGGCCATCGTTTCACGGTCGGCTGGTTCACTTAGGCGAAAACGCCCGGAGCTGATATCCAGCGTGGCGAAGCCGTAACCTTTCGCGTCCTGCCAGATGGCAGCCAGCAGGTTATCCTGACGCTCCTGCAACAGTGCTTCATCACTGATGGTACCCGGCGTCACGATGCGCACAACTTTACGCTCTACGGGACCTTTGCTGGTCGCCGGGTCGCCAACCTGCTCACAGATGGCGGCGGATTCACCCAGATTCACCAGCTTAGCGAGATAGTTTTCGACCGCATGATACGGCACGCCCGCCATCGGGATCGGCTCGCCCGCGGAAGCGCCGCGTTTGGTCAGCGAAATATCAAGCAGCTGAGAAGCGCGTTTGGCGTCGTCATAAAACAACTCGTAAAAATCGCCCATACGGTAAAACAGCAGAATTTCCGGATGCTGAGCTTTCAGCTTCAGGTACTGCTGCATCATCGGCGTGTGGGCTTCGAAATTTTCAAGTGTGGTCATGGAGTTATGATGTCCATTTCGTTGAAAAACAAGTGTATTCAGGCATTTTTCATGCGCATAAGATGGCGCTATTGTCGCATGAACGGTGGCTTTCTCGCAGTAAAAACTGCGTGGACAGCGGGCCTGAGATTTCAACAAAAAATGACCTGTTTCAGGCTTCAATTGGCCGTGTGATGGCTGAAGACTCTGGCTTCAGAATCAGCTGTCCATGCTGCACACTCACAAAGACATTCACCCCGGTTGGGAATCCCGCCTCCTCAAGCCAGTTACCGCTGAGCACCAGGCTTGGGTGGCAACTGTAATGACGCGTGCGCCCGGTTTTTGGATCCTGATGGCGCTTTCTGACGTAGCTCACTTTGATCTGACGTGCTGTTTTTACTGCACTTACCACTAATGCGTTGGGAAGATTCATCGCCATTCACTCCTTTGCCGTCTGTGGCGCAGTATAAAAAGAACGGGATATCAGTCCAGCATCTTGATGAGGGAAAAAATGCAAAGTGCGTGCTCTCTTCCTGAGAAATTGAAACGGTACGGTCGTTTCATGGATTACTGGATACCAGCTCGGAAAACGCGCGACGCGACCTGACGCATTTCGCCAGCGCCAGAGCAAGCATGGCGATCGCCAGCCCGAGCGACAGCGAAAACCACAGCGTACCTTCTATGCCTGCGTGGCTGCCCAACCATGCCCAGGCAAAGGGGGACGCGGCCGCGCGCCCGTCTGACCCACGCCCCACAGCATTCCCACGGTGACAGGAAGGCCGAAGTGGGCGATAAGCTCCGGCAGATGCGTTGACGTTCCGTTCGAGACAAAGGTCATGAGTGCGATAAACAGGGCATAGAGGATGGCGGGCAAACGGGCCGTTGTATCCCGGGAGGCGGGGTTCGCTGGAGGTTTTCGCGGTGACTGGCGATGGGGAATTGCCCGCAATAACCCCGCGTTGAGCAGCCCTGCGCAGCCATAGATAAACAGGGCCGTATGCCAGGAGACCCATTCCAGCAACAAGGTTCCCAGCGGCCAGAACACGACCGAGGCCAGGCCGCCAAACAGTGCTACCTGAGAAATCACCCGGCGTGCAGCGGGTCCATAAAGGTCGACCAGGACCGCGAACAGTGCGTCATACAGCGACAAACGCATCCCCATTCCGATAACGCTCCAGCCTGCGATCCACATTATTTTGGTCACAGAAAGCGAGAGCATAAAACACCCGCAGGCGATGAGCAGCGTGCCAGTCAGTACCAGGCGCTGACCGCCAAACAGCGCCAGCAACCTGGCAGTGAAAGGGGGGATAGCCGCCATGATGAGCATCGCCAGCGTTAAACCTCCGTATATGAATGAGGACGACCAGCCGGTAGTGAGCATGATGGCGTGGGCAAAGGTGCCCGGCATATAAAAGGAGATGCCCCAGTTGATGAGCTGGCTCAGCCCGGCACAGGTCGTCACACGCCGAGTGGGTGTCAGATAATCGCTGGTCATTGTTTTCTCTCAATGTTATTACAAAGGCTCCCAGCCTATGCCGCTCACCCGTAAGGTGGCAGGGGCGTAACCTGATGCAGCGTATGAGAAAAACTTTTAGATGATGTCCCTCAATTTGAGTCACTTAGCCACTTTTCGTCTGGTTGTCGGGCGTGGAAGTTTTTCTGCTGCCGCCCGCGCTGCACTATCTGCGTGAGACCTATCTCTCGCTGCAGGTTGGCGTCACGACGGGAAACACGGTCGATATTGTGCGGGCGGTGGAAGAAAATCGCCTCGATCTGGGATTGGTCACGCTGCCTGTTAGCAGCCGTCAGCTGGTGGTTAACCGCTGTCGGGAAGAGGAATTTGTGTTCATCTGCCGTGCGGGTGAGGGGACGATGCCATTCACACCTGACAGCCTGCACGCCTGTCCGTTGATCGCTTTCGAAGAAGGCAGCGGAACGCGATTGCTCATCGATAGCTGGTTTTCTGCCAGCGGTCTGGCGATATCACCGATGATGGAATCCGGGAGTATTGAGGCGATCAAACGGTTGGTAAGGGCCGGGCTTGGGGTGAGCATTGTGCCGCAGATGGCGGTTGAGAGCGCATTCGACCGCGAAGGATTAGAGGTTCATTCGCTGATCCCTGTTCTGCATCGCCAGCTGGCATTCGTGATGCGCCCGGACAAAATTCTCAGCAGAGGAATGGCGGAAGTGATACGTCTGTTGTCGTAAAAGATGAAAAAACCCCGGTGATGTTCTGACATTACCGGGGTTTTCTTTAGGCGTCTGCTGTAATACGGCGGGCGGTTTCGTAGTGAGCTTGCCAGTAATTATTGGCAAGACTTGAAACGGTGACCCCTTTTATTTTCGACGCATGGATAAATTCATTATTTCCCACATAAACGCCGACATGTCGGGTCGATTTTGACGTTTTGAAAAATACGAGGTCACCGGGCTTTAATTCATCCTGAGAAATATGAAAGCCATTATGAATTTGCTGGCCCGTCGTGCGCGGCAGGTTCATGTTCATCGAACCGTGCATAATCGCCTGCATCAGCGCGGAACAGTCGATTCCCTGATGTGAGCTACCGCCCCAGTGATAACGCGTACCCTTCCATTGAGAATATTCAGCAAGAATTTTTGATTTTATATTGTCTGACTGCGGAGCTGAAACTTTGGTGGTAAGACTACTTTCTTTCAGAGTGGAAAAACTGGTTGGCAGATTAAAAGCACAAGCATGACCAGCAATGACGGTGGTGGCACACAGCACCATTGCAGGGAATAATTTAGATAAATTCATAAATGAGAAAGTCTTTAATAAAGAGCGAAAAAATCCTTACGAATAAATGACCGGACTCCTCCCGGAAGGTGAGCAAATAATATACTGCGCTCGTTTTTTGTCCAGATATTGCGCGGTCTCATTTTGGACAGAGACCGGCGGTGTGGCTGGAATCACTGATTTTTAAAGAGTATTATTGATGCAACTTATGATTCGGGGAAGCATGATGGACAGCCGTATTCGCAGAGAAAAGATCACTATCGGCCGGATGATTGCGCTCTATGCAAAACGCTGTCCGCAGGCAACATCAGCGCCAGAGCACTATGCGGCGCTCAATGCCTATGCCGAAAAGCGGCTCGACAAATGTGTCTTTGGTGAAGACAAACCGGCCTGCAAACACTGCCCGGTGCATTGCTACCAGCCCGCTAAGCGGGAAGAGATGAAGCAGATTATGCGCTGGGCGGGGCCGCGTATGCTGTGGCGGCATCCGCTGCTGACGGTGTTGCATTTGATTGATGATAAGCGCGCGGTACCTGAGCTACCGGAAAAATATCGACCGAAGAAATAGGGAGCTCGCGGAATTTCACTTAGCGGCGGCATCTGGATAAGTAAGGCGTTCAGGCGATAATATTGTTCATGGCAATCAATTGATTATTCCATTCCGTATTTGAAATGGGCATGGTTGAAATTTTATTGCCACTCAACTTCTTTACATCATTCATCGTGTTAGCCTGTTTTTAGGAAATCGACGCGCGGTGGAATGCAGATGCAATGCTATTTGAGATCATTATTTTTGGGCTGCGTGCAATATAAGATACTCCCTTAGAATTGTTCATTCTTATCAATGGGTAGTTTGCTCATTCAGACCATTTTTATTGGGAGAAAAGCGTGTCCAACGTATTACTGTGTGTCGGCAACAGCATGATGGGTGACGACGGCGCCGGGCCGATGCTCGCAGAAATGTGTGCTGCAGCGCCAAAAGGAAACTGGCTGGTGCTGGACGGCGGCAGTGCGCCGGAAAGGGAAGTGGCGGCTATTCGCGAAATGAAGCCGCAGTGCTTGTTGATTGTCGATGCGAGCGACATGGGGCTGGATCCCGGTGAGATACGTATTGTCGATCCTGATGATATTGCTGAGATGTTTCTAATGACCACCCACAATATGCCGCTCAACTATTTGATTGAACAGTTGAAAGAGGATGCGGGCGAAGTGATTTTCCTCGGCATACAGCCGGATATTGTCGGCTTCTATTATCCGATGACTGAGAAAGTGAAAGCGGCGACGGAAGTGGTGTATCAGCGGCTGGAAGGCTGGGTCGGTGACGGCGGGTTTGAGCGGTTGTAGGAAAATACCCGGTGGGCGTAGGCCCGGTAAGCGTTAGCGCCACCGGGCAATAGTGTTACGCCAAATCTTCCCCGTTACTCGCGATCACTTTCTTGTACCACCAGAATGATTTCTTGCGCGAACGCGCCAGCGTGCCGTTCCCGGCATCGTCGCGGTCGACATACACGAAACCGTAACGTTTGCTCATCTCGCCAGTTGACGCCGCCACCAAATCGATACAACCCCAAGTGGTGTAACCCATCACCGGAATACCGTCATCGATGGCATCGCCCATCGCCTGGATGTGCTCGCGCAGATAGCTGATGCGATAGTCATCGTTAATTTCGCCGTTAGCTTCCACCACGTCTTTTGCGCCAAGCCCGTTTTCCACGAGGAACAGCGGTTTCTGATAGCGGTCATACATCATATTCATGGTAATGCGCAGGCCCAGCGGGTCAATACCCCAGCCCCATTCGCTGGCTTTGATGTGCGGGTTTTTCAGCGATTTGACGATATTGGCTGCGTTGGTGTTATTGCTGTTCATATCCGCAGAGGCACAACGTGATGCGTAATAGCTGAACGACACAAAATCGACGGTGTTCTTCAGAATTTCATCATCGCCTGGTGCTTTCTCGATAGTCACGCCTTTCTCGCGGAACACGCGGGCAGAGTAGGCCGGATATGCGCCACGTGCCTGCACGTCGATAAAGAACAGGTTTTCGCGGTCCTTCTCCAGTGCCATCCACACATCTTCCGGTTTGCAGGAATACGGATAGAAGTTGCCGCCCGCCAGCATACAGCCGACCTGGTTCTGCGGGTTCACCTCATGGGCGATTTTGGTGGCCAGTGCGCTGGCAATCAGCTCGTGGTGCGCAGCCTGATATTTCACCTGCTCCTGATTCTCACCCTCTTCAAACACCAGCCCGGCCCCGGAATAGGGGCTGTGCAGCATGATGTTAATTTCATTGAAGGTCAGCCAGTATTTCACCAGACCGTCGAAGGCTTCAAAACAGGTGCGGGCGTAGCGGGTAAAGAACTCCACCATTTTACGGTTGCGCCACGAACCGTATTCCACCACCAGGTGCATCGGCACGTCGAAATGGCACAGAGTCACCAGCGGCTCAATGTTGTATTTTTTGCACTCGGCGAACAGGCCGCGGTAGAAGGCGATGCCCTCTTCGTTTGGCGTTAATTCGTCGCCGTTCGGATACAGGCGCGCCCAGGCAATCGAGGTGCGGAATACCGTGAAGCCCATCTCCGCCATCAGCGCGATGTCTTCTTTATAGCGATGGTAAAAATCGATCGCCTGGTGACTCGGGTAGTATTCGTCCTCACGCAAGGTAAAGCGCTTGTCGAGCCCCAATTTTACCGGCATACGGTTGGCACCGTGCGGGATAGTGTCGACGGTGGTCAGGCCTTTTCCGCCTTCCAGATACGCGCCTTCAGACTGGTTAGCGGCCAGAGCGCCGCCCCATAAAAATCCTTTCGGAAACATGCGTTACCTCGCTTGTAAAGGTTGAACGGTTGCGGCGATGCCTTGCGCGTTGCGCGCCTGCTCGGCATCGTCGACAGCAGAGATTTCTTCCACCGGAATATCTTCAAAGCCCAGCAGCAGCGTCAGTACGAAGGAGAGCACCACTGCCAGCGCCATCACGCCAAACACCCAGACGATGGTCATCGGATTGGCAGGGTCAAAGAACTGGACGCTGGTAAACAGCCCAGGCGCGGCCATCGAATGACTCGCCAGGCCCGCGATACCTGCAATGGCACCGCAGATGAAACCGCTGATCAGGCTCGCAATCAGCGGACGTTTTAGGCGAATCGCGACGCCGTACAGCGCCGGTTCTGAAATCCCCGCGAGGATAGCGGAAGCTGCGGCGGCCAGCGCCGTCTGACGCAGTTCCGGGTTTTTGGTTTTCCACGCCACCGCCAGCGATGAGCCACCGAGTGACAGGTTGGCACCAATTTCAGACGGCATCACCATCGCTTCTTTGCCGGTGGTGGCAATGGTCTGAATGATGGTTGGGGTGAATACGCGGTGCATCCCGGTCATCACCAACAGCGGCCACAGTGCGCCCATAATCGCCACCGACAGCCAGCCAAGGTAGCCATGAACGGTGTACACCACGGCGGAAATGCCGCTGCCGATCCAGATGCCAATCGGGCCAATCAACAGGATAGCCAGCGGAGCGGCAATCAACACAATCAGCATCGGCTTGAGGAAGTTTTTTGTGACCGCAGGCGTGATTTTGTCGACCCAGACCTCGATATAGGACAGGCACCAGGTCATCACCAGCGCTGGAATCACCGTGTAGGTGTATTTCACCGCCGTCACCGGAATGAATGCGAACTCAACGTGCTCGCCCTGCGCGGCTTTCGCCATCAGCTCAATAAAGCTCGGATGCACCAGCACGCCTGCAATGGCAATCGCCAGCGACATATTGGTTTTGAATTTCACCGCGGCAGATGCGGCGACCATTAGCGGCAGGAAGAAAAACGCGCCATCGCCAATCACCGTCAGAATAGTCAACGTCGGCGCGCCTTTGGGCAGCACACCGGACATTTCCAGCACCATCGCCAGCAGTTTCACCATCGAACCGCCGATGATCGCCGGGATCAGCGGCGACATGGTGCCGATCAGCGCATCCAGAATGCCCGCGCCAATTCGACGTAGGGTCAATTTCTGCGGCCCCTGTTCCACGGCGGGTTGCAGGTTACCCGGCAGAAGATTCATCACTTCTTTGTACGCCTGAGAAACCGTGTTGCCGATGATGACCTGGCACTGGTTATCGCTGCGGACCACGCCGAGTACGCCTTTGAGGGCTTTCAGTGTAGCGGCATCGGCGAGATTCGGGTCGTTCAGCACAAAACGCAGTCGCGTCATGCAATGGGTCGCGGCGGTGATGTTGTTAGCGCCGCCCAGTGCGGCCACCACATCACGGGCCAGCGCGGCATAATTTTTCGACATCGGATCAATCCATCTTATTGTGATTAAAATTTGTGTAGGAAACCGGTTTCACAAAATCATGAAGAGATCGCGCTGGTGAAACAAGAGAGAGGTGGGATCTATTTTGTTTTTGTGATTTAGATCGAGTTTGAGTGAGAGGGGAATTCGTGGCTAGCGGGTGACCGCCTGATGAGCGTACTCAGGCAGTTTAGGTAGTCAAAATCTGGTTTTTCTGACGTTCATTAATTGAATTCATTGTTAACTATGGTTTTGCAGGTGGCGTAATCGGTGACGAAGTAATGTTTGAGTTTTGGGTCTTCACAGGGTTTGTACTGGGTGAAAATGGCAATGTATAAATATACAAATAAAAAGAAAATATTCAACAATGCTAATAGTGCCACGGAAAGTATTGATAGAATGCTACCAATGATTTCACTAAGCTCATGCCCTTTCTTTTTTTTAGATACTTTTGTTATAAGTGCTAAGTATATTATATAAATTAAAAATGGAACAGCAGTTAACAGTGAAAGGTGTCTGCCATCAAACCAAAAATAGTCTCCATAAGTAAATGGTGATGTTATGTCTTTGTATGGAAGATTGAGAGAAAAATAGATCAGTGAGCATATAATTGATATGGCGAAAAGGACCGAAATACATGCACCAATCTGCTTTAGTCGAAGGGTTACATTATTATTCAATTTTTAAATTTTCCATTGTGGATGGAATGGGTTGTTTGCGTTATTCATATGGTTTATATTCCAGTCTCTGATTTTTTGCTGTTCAGCAAATGACTCGCGAAGCGCTTTCTTGAGTTTGATGGACCATCCAAATGTTGAATCGAGACGATTTAACTCCATATTTAGAGCGATGCCGATTACAATAACGATACCTGCAGTAATCACAATGGGGGCTGAAGTGATTAAACCGCCTGCTACGAGACCCGCTACCACAGCAGAAACCAACGTCTTCGCCGTATCCATAATCACATCACCAAAGAAATCCACGAGGGTGTACTCGTCTTTAAATATCAACTCTATCGCGCGAAAGGCCAGTGAAAAGTAAACACAGAATTTTACTCCTTTTACTACAGTATGCGCGACGCCTCGCCAACCAATACCCAGTTCCAGTAATTGTGGATGACTTGCCTTATAACGGGTACCATTCAGAATACGCCGCACGCTGGGATAGCCGGTGATTTTGATATAGGTTTCGGCACCATATTTGCAGGCGATCGCCTTAATGCCGATCCCTTTTAAGTTGAACTTCAGTTGTTCCGCTTCGTTAATATAGGTGGTTAAACTTGTGGCTGTGTTTTTACCATCCCAGATATCCTTAATGTTGCCGCCACCGAGTTTGTAAGAGAAAAAGTCATCCGCCGTGCCTGTGAGATCGCTCAGAATGTCTCTGACTTCTTTCAGCGTCAGCAACATGAAATGCTGAGTGTTTTTCGCCAGCAGTTCTTCCATATGCGGAAGAATGTTTATATATGGATGGTCAGGTACCAACTGGTTAATCCGCTGTTCACCGCGTAATACGCCTCCTACTGAATCGGCCCATGTTGCGTGCTTTCCTTTAAAAACAGGCATGCTCATCTCTCCCTATTGATGAATAAAAGGTTAAAAAACCCTGTCGTCCCAAATGCTGTAGGCGCTGGTCCCGGCAATGCAATGTTCCCAGGTTATTGACCTATAGGAAAAGGAAACGCTTTCCTGCGGTTCTTCGCCATTGTGATGAACGTTGTGGGGAATATGCAGGTGGAAGTCCGCTATCCGAGCCTCAGTTAGTTTTATTAGATAGTAACGTTCCATGCATCCAGCTTTAGCAGTACGATAAAATTCGAACTCGCAACTCAAGGATTCATTTTCTGAAATAGCATTTGCGAGTAGTGGAGATGACTTATCGACAGGTTTTATAATAGTGAGGTTGTGATGGTTGACATTTTGTTCCCGTGAAAGGGTGTGCGAGAGAGAAAAGATAAAAATTTGGTTTTGGTGCGCAATCAGTGCTTTATTACCGAGTGAGCTCTGAGTGAGGCAACCTTCTGATATCAACCCTTGCTTTTTGCCATTGAGCGTTAAATAAGTTAAGCCAGCCAAATGAATACTCCTTATTCATTAGTCGTATGTATAAATGCAATGTGAGTTGTCGTGTTTTTGTTGAATCGTTTGGCAGTATTCTCTGTTACCAATAAACAGGCAATATAAAATGATAAAAAGTGCGTGTGGAATTAATCGATGCGCACGAAAAAACAAAAACCTTTCATTATTAATGATTCAAGTAAATAACTAAGGTAAATATAAATACAGTTCCTTTTTCCCGACCCGGATCCGGGGCGGGTGCTTGACTGTGGACAAATCGCTGCAATCTCTGCTGGGCTGAAGTAAACTTTCGGCCATCGAAAAATCGGGGATGAGCAACATGGCAACGATGCTGGAAGTGGCGAAGCGCGCTGGCGTGTCGAAAGCCACCGTATCCCGCGTGCTGTCGGGCAATGGCTACGTTAGCCAGGAAACCAAGGACCGGGTGTATCAGGCGATCGGCGAAAGCGGGTATCGCCCGAATTTACTGGCGCGCAATCTGGCGACCAAGAAAAGCCAGACACTGGGCCTGGTGGTCACGAACACCTTGTATCACGGCGTCTACTTCAGCGAGCTGCTGTTTCACGCCGCACGTCTGACCGAAGATCAGGGCCGGCAGCTGATCCTGGCCGACGGCAAACACAGCGCGGAAGAGGAGCGAGCGGCGATCCAGTATCTGCTCGATCTGCGCTGTGACGCGATCATCATCTACCCGCGCTTTCTGACGCCGGATGAGATGGACGCGATCATCCACGATCACGATCGGCCGATTATGGTGTTGAATCGACGGCTGCGCGGCAACGCCAGCCACTGCGTGTGGTCGGATCAAAAAGCCTCCAGCCAGGCGGCGGTTGAGCGGCTGATTGCGATGGGTCACCGCGATATCGCGTTCATAACCGGCTCGCTGGATTCACCGACCGGGATCGAACGCCTCGCGGGCTACAAAGCGGCACTGGAGCACAACGACATTTCGCTGCGAGATGCGTGGATTGCAGAAGGTAAATGGACCCCAGCTACCGGGGCGACAGGTGTCGAAACGCTATTGGCGCGCGGGATTCCGTTCACTGCGCTGGTGGCGAGCAACGATGACATGGCCATCGGGGCCATCAAGCAGCTTAATACTGCGGGATGGCGCGTGCCGGAGCAGGTGTCGGTGATTGGCTTTGACGATATTGCTCTTGCGCCTTACATCGTTCCGGCCCTGTCGAGCGTCAAAATCCCGGTCACTGAAATGATTGAAGAAACCATTAACCGCTTGATTTGTATGCTCGACGGCGGTGAATTTCATCTGCAACAATCCTTCCCCGGCGAACTGATGCTGCGCGATTCCGTCATCTCTGGTCCCCACGCCTGACACCCGTCATCTGTCGTCGTCATCAATGTCGATGACAGATGTCTAAAGTCCTGATTCCTTGATAAACATTCATTTTAACAATGGCGCGGAAGGCGTGCTGATGCACCTCGTTGGTGCAGGTAACGGCTTTACTGTGCAGTTTCAGGTGCATTGCCCCTTTTTGGTGCACACCGACGCCATGGAAATCGCGCCCGACGAAGCCGCTGGCGGTGATGCTGCCTCAGGATAATTTCCTGCTGAAACAGGCACAAAAATTGCTTAACACTCCGGCGTCTCCGTCTGTACTGGAGGCGAAAAACGCGCTAGACGGCCTGTGCGAAGTGATCGCGCCCGGCTGGATGAATCCGTTGTCCAGCAAAGTGGCGAAATGCTGCGTTGGGCTCGCGGCTACGTGCCGGATGCGCTGCCGTTTTATCTGTCTGGTTTTACTCTTTTATTCCCGCATCGTTTGCTGGCAGGCGATGGCGGAATTTCATATGGGCAGGCGGTGATTGCCGCTACCCGCCTCCAGGAGGAAGGGAACGGATGATGCTGATGAGGCTTTTACGTCAACAGCCGCGCGCAGCGCTACTGGTTTTCGTGCTGATAATGGCCAATCTAATGGCGTGGTGCTGGGCGTGGCAGGTGTTTGGTGAGAGCGGGGCGCTGATGGCGGCCAGTCTGTTGGCCTGGGGCTATGGCCTGCGCCATGCGGTGGATGCCGATCATATCGCCGCGATTGATACCGTCACGCGCAAAATGATGCAGCAGGGTAAGCGTCCGTTCGGCGTTGGGGCGTGGTTCTCACTCGGGCATTCCTCGATTGTGGTGCT
>Ga0079104_1001966_pt1 | contig 12123 bp, 10 predicted proteins | sample MedtruBG_FD_76829 | JGI IMG/M metagenome (GOLD analysis project Ga0079104, IMG submission 76829) | Root nodule microbial communities of legume samples collected from California, USA - Medicago truncatula BG | ecosystem: Host-associated > Plants > Roots > Nodule | place: USA: California... | reverse complement strand
GTGCGCGTAAGATTCAGCGCTTCCTGTCTCAGCCATTCTTCGTAGCAGAAGTCTTCACCGGTTCTCCGGGCAAGTTCGTCTCGCTGAAAGATACCATCCGTGGCTTTAAAGGCATCATGGACGGCGAGTATGACCATCTGCCAGAGCAGGCGTTCTACATGGTTGGCACTATCGACGAAGCTGTCGAGAAAGCTAAAAAACTTTAACGCCTTAATCGGAGGGTGACATGGCAATGACTTATCACCTGGATGTCGTCAGCGCGGAGAGCCAAATGTTCTCCGGTCTGGTCGAAAAGATCCAGGTAACGGGTAGCGAAGGTGAGCTGGGTATTTTCCCGGGTCACGCCCCGCTGCTCACCGCCATTAAGCCTGGTATGATTCGCATCGTGAAGCAGCACGGACATGAAGAGTTCATCTACTTGTCCGGCGGTGTGTTGGAAGTGCAGCCAGGTAACGTAACCGTACTGGCTGACACCGCCATCCGCGGCCAGGATCTCGACCAAGCGCGAGCCCTGGAAGCGAAACGCAAAGCGGAAGAGCACATTAAGAGCTCTCACGGCGACGTGGATTACGCTCAGGCGTCTGCGGAACTGGCCAAAGCGATCGCCAAACTGCGCGTTATCGAGTTGACCAAAAAAGCGATGTAACACCGGCTTGAAAGCATAAAAGCCAGTCTGGTTTTCCAGGCTGGCTTTTTTATTGGGTGGTACCCTGATGTAATCCTTAAGTGTGATATGTGTCACATAAATGTTGCGTCGCTCAAAAACCCAGCGTAGACTTTGTTTTGTGAGTTAGATCACATAACAATGCATGCTATGCAGGAATCAAAATGAAACGCTTTCATAAAATCATCGCAATGTTCAGCAATCTGAGCCTCTAAGTCTCTGTTTTGTTGTACAAAAAGAATTAAAAAAGGTCGCCGAAAGGCGGCCTTTTTGTTTTTCAGCTCAACAACATTCTTGATTCATGTGTCAAAAGAACAATCAAAGCAGCAACATAGCGGCTAATCTTCGGATATTGGGTCTTTTTTTCGAGACAAACCGCGCTACGATAGCTGAAAATAGTGTCATAAAACCCATTTAAGCTTTCACGTGGCTAATTTCTCCTCACTTCATTTCATGATGAAAAATATGTAGAAATTTCAATGTGAAAGGGTTTAACTTCTCACTCAAATAACTGTCAGGATGCGTATGTCAAACAGTGCGATGAGCGTGGTTATCCTTGCCGCTGGCAAAGGAACTCGCATGTATTCCGATCTCCCGAAAGTGTTGCATACACTGGCGGGCAAGCCGATGGTTCAGCATGTGATTGATGTAGCTGATGAATTAGGCGCATCTCAGGTTCACCTGGTCTACGGACACGGTGGTGAACTGCTGAAACAAACCCTCAGCGAAGGCAACCTGAATTGGGTGCTTCAGGCCGAACAGCTCGGCACCGGGCACGCAATGCAGCAGGCAGCGCCGTTCTTCGGCGATGATGAAGACATCATGATGCTGTACGGCGACGTACCGCTGATCTCTGTTGAAACGCTTGAGCGTCTGCGTGCGGCGAAACCGCAGGGCGGAATTGGTCTGCTGACCGTCAAGCTTGATGACCCAACCGGCTACGGGCGTATCACCCGTGAAAACGGTCAGGTCACCGGAATTGTAGAACACAAAGATGCGACCGACGCACAGCGTGAAATTCAGGAGATCAATACCGGGATCCTGATTGCCGGTGGCGCGGACCTCAAACGTTGGCTGGGCAAGCTCGACAACAACAATGCCCAGGGCGAGTTTTACATCACCGATATCATCGCCATGGCGTACCAGGAAGGGCGTGAAATTGCCGCCGTTCATCCGGCTCGCTTAAGCGAAGTGGAAGGCGTGAACAACCGTCTACAGCTCTCCCGTCTGGAGCGCGAGTACCAAAGCGAGCAGGCTGAAAAGCTGCTGCTGGCTGGCGTCATGCTGCGCGATCCGCAGCGTTTTGACCTGCGCGGTAGTGTGACTCACGGGCGCGATGTAGAGATTGATACTAACGTTATCCTTGAGGGCAACGTGACGCTCGGCCATCGCGTAAAAATTGGCACGGGCTGCGTGATTAAAAATAGCGTGATCGGCGACGACTGCGAAATCAGCCCGTACAGCGTAGTCGAAGACGCACAACTGCACGCCGCCTGCACCATTGGCCCGTTCGCGCGTCTGCGTCCAGGCGCTGAGCTGTTGGAAGGCGCACACGTCGGCAACTTCGTCGAAATTAAAAAGGCGCGTCTGGGTAAAGGCTCCAAAGCCGGCCACCTGAGCTATCTCGGTGACGCTGAAATTGGCGATAACGTGAATATCGGCGCAGGCACCATCACCTGTAACTACGATGGCGCGAACAAATTCAAAACCATCATCGGCGATGACGTGTTTGTCGGTTCCGACTCTCAGCTGGTGGCCCCGGTCAGCATAGGTAAAGGCGTGACGATTGCCGCCGGAACCACCGTGACCCGCGACGTGGCGGATAACGAACTGGTATTAAGCCGTGTGCCGCAGGTGCACAAGCAAGGCTGGCAGCGTCCGGTGAAGAAGAAGTAATACAAGCGGCGGGTGGCGCATCGCTAACCCGCCCAACGATTTTGTAGGCCTGACAAGGCGAAGCCGTCATCAGGCAGACAGGGGTTGAGGGGATAACATAATCTCCCGCCCACCAGCAGTAACCAAAACTATAACCCCACTCTCTACAAGGCTCGGGGCTCCGGAAAAAACCGGAAATACAGGTCAGCGACAACGCATGGCATCATGCCATATCAGGAAATCTAACTATGTGTGGAATTGTTGGCGCAGTCGCGCAGCGTGATATTGCTGAAATCCTTCTCGAAGGGCTTCGTCGTCTGGAATACCGCGGTTATGACTCTGCCGGACTGGCAGTGGTCGACAACGAGGGGCATCTGACCCGTCTGCGTCGTCTCGGTAAAGTAAACATGCTGTCTCAGGCGGCGGAAGATCAGCCACTGCATGGCGGCACGGGTATCGCACACACCCGCTGGGCGACCCACGGCGAGCCGTCAGAAGGCAACGCCCACCCTCATGTCTCCGATCACATCGTCGTGGTGCATAACGGCATCATCGAAAACCACGAACCGCTGCGCGAACTGTTGCAGTCTCGCGGCTATGTGTTCGTCTCAGAAACCGACACCGAAGTGATTGCTCACCTCGTTCACTGGGAGCTGGAACAGGGCGGAACGCTGCGTGAAGCCGTCCTGCGCGCTATCCCGCAACTGCGTGGCGCCTACGGTACCGTGATCATGGATACCCGCGATCCGCATACATTGCTGGCCGCCCGTTCAGGCAGTCCACTGGTGATTGGTCTGGGCATGGGGGAAAACTTCATTGCCTCCGACCAGTTGGCACTGTTGCCGGTTACCCGTCGCTTCATCTTCCTCGAAGAAGGCGATATCGCAGAAGTGACCCGTCGCAGCGTAACCGTGTTTGCCAAATCCGGCGAGCAGGTAACGCGCCCGGACATCGAATCTAATTTGCAGTACGACGCCGGTGACAAAGGCATTTACCGCCACTACATGCAAAAAGAGATCTACGAGCAGCCGAACGCGATCAAAAACACCCTGACCGGGCGCATCAGCCACGGACAGGTCGATCTCAGCGAGCTGGGACCCAACGCCAACGAAATGCTGGCCAACGTCGAGCACATTCAGATTGTGGCCTGCGGAACGTCTTACAATTCCGGGATGGTGTCACGCTACTGGTTTGAGTCACTGGCCGGTGTGCCGTGCGATGTCGAAATCGCCTCGGAATTCCGCTATCGCAAATCTGCGGTGCGTCGCAACAGTCTGATGATCACCCTTTCCCAGTCCGGTGAAACGGCGGATACCCTGGCGGCGTTGCGTCTGTCGAAAGAGCTGGGCTATCTGGGCTCTCTCGCGATTTGTAACGTGGCAGGCTCATCGCTGGTGCGTGAATCTGATCTGGCGCTGATGACCAACGCGGGCACTGAAATCGGTGTGGCATCCACCAAAGCGTTCACCACCCAGCTGACCGTTCTGCTGATGCTGGTGGCGAAACTGGCCAATCTGAAAGGTCAGGACGCAGCGATTGAGCAGGATATCGTGCACGGCTTGCAGGCGCTGCCGAACCGTATCGAGCAAATGCTGTCGCAGGACAAACGCATCGAAGCGCTGGCGGAGGATTTCTCCGACAAGCATCACGCGCTGTTCCTGGGCCGTGGCGATCAGTACCCTATTGCCCTCGAAGGCGCGCTGAAGCTGAAAGAGATCTCCTACATTCACGCAGAAGCGTATGCAGCAGGTGAACTCAAGCATGGCCCACTGGCGCTGATCGACGCGGATATGCCGGTTATCGTGGTGGCACCGAACAACGAGCTGCTGGAAAAACTGAAATCCAACATCGAAGAAGTCCGCGCCCGCGGTGGCGTGCTGTATGTCTTCGCCGATCGGGATGCCGGTTTCAACAGCAGCGATAACATGCACATCATCGAGATGCCGCATGTGGAAGAGGTTATCGCCCCTATCTTCTACACCGTGCCGTTGCAGCTGCTGGCCTATCACGTGGCGCTGATCAAAGGCACCGACGTTGACCAGCCACGTAACCTGGCGAAATCGGTAACCGTCGAGTAATCCCCGAAAGCCCTGCTCCCGCAGGGCTTTTTCTTTTTATCAGCCCTACAGACGGAACGTGGCGACGGCCAGTCGCAGCTGTTCGGCCTGTTCTTCCAGCGATGTCGATGCCGCCGCAGACTGTTCCACCAGCGAGGCGTTCTGTTGGGTCACGCTGTCCATTTGCGAAACCGCCAGACTCACCTGTTCAATACCGCGGCTCTGCTCCTCAGAGGCGGTGGTGATTTCCCCCATAATGTCGCTCACGCTTGAGACGGCGCGAACGATTTCCTTCATCGTTTCTCCGGCTTCGGATACCTGATGCGAGCCAGTGCTGACCTGGTTTGCCGAGGTGTCGATCAGGCCTTTAATCTCTTTGGCGGCCTGCGCGCTGCGGCTGGCGAGCGTTCTGACTTCGCCCGCTACCACGGCAAAACCGCGCCCTTGTTCGCCTGCTCGCGCGGCTTCCACTGCGGCGTTGAGCGCCAGAATGTTGGTCTGGAACGCAATGCCGTCAATCACGCTGGTGATATGGGCAATTTGCTGCGAGCTTTCGGCAATTTTTTGCATGGTGTCGACGACGTGACCCACCGCCTGACCGCCAAGCGCGGCGGTTTGCGATGCGGTGCTGGCAAGCTGGGCGGCCTGGCGAGCATTATCGGTGTTTTGTTTCACGGTGGCGGTCAGCTGCTCCATGCTGGCTGCCGTTTGTTCCAGCGAAGCGGCCTGCTCTTCTGTTCGCGCGGAGAGATCGTTATTGCCCGAGGCAATCTCGCTGGCACCGGTGTAAATGGTGTCCGAACCACGGCGCACGGTGGTGACGGTCTGCGCCAGTGCCTGCTGCATGTGATGCAGGCTTTGCGCTACGTCGGTAATTTCGAGGCAGCCCTGGGCTGTGTTGGTATGCGTCAGATCGCCGCTGGCGATAATTCGAATATGTTCCACTACCGCTTTTAACGGTTTAAGCAGCAGATTTTGCAAACCTAGCCAGATCAAGCCAAGCGTGATCAGTACGGCCAGAAAAATAGCGGCCAGCGTCCACTGCATTTGGCTGAAGGCCTTTTTGTTCATCTCCGTAGCCGCGTGCAGCAAAGTGGTATTTTCGCCACGCCAGCGATGGTAACTGACTTCCAACACATCTTGTGCCTGCTGCGCATCCAGGTTGCCGTACGCCGCGTAGTTATCTTCCTGCAAGAAGCGGATGGAGGATTTCAGCAAGCCGGACATCTGCTGGTAGGATTTTTCCATATCGCTGGCGAGTGCCTTTTTCTGTCCTTCCACCAGCGGTAGGCTTTTATACTGACCAAAATAGGTTTCAGCCTGGACCAGCGATTTCCCGGCGGTGCCGAGCAGCTCGTTAATGGCTCGCAGGGAATCCGGATCGCGCTGGTTTTTCAGAAAGCGGATCGCGACGCGGTTAATCGTCACGCGGGTTTTAATCAGGGTATTGACGCTGTCCCCCAGATTTTCCAGCTGCGAATTCAAAATGTCAGACTTCTGGAAGTTACGCCGATCGCCATCAACCGCAGAGTAGAAAAGCCCTCCGCTCACCAGCTGTAAAACACAAAACAGGGTTAGTACGATAATGATGCCAGTCACGACTCGAATATTCTTCAGCACAGTTTTCATCCAGTAAATGTTGCGGGCTTATTAACAACATCGGTGGCAATGGAAGAAACTAAAGCCTATTTTTTCGCCGTCATAAACATGACAATCTGTCATATTCAGCTAACGTTTGCAGTGTCATAAAAAGAAAATTTTACTGACAAGTTAATGTCACATTGTGAGTTAACTCTCTGATTATCAATTCAAAAAGCTCAAATTTTTAAGCTAAATTTTCACCGTCATAAAACTGTCATATTTCGTACATTTAACTGTCACCTGTTTGTCCTATTTTGCTCAACGTAGCCACTTAAACAACGATTTACGAAATCTGCAGGAGACATTATGAAAGTTATGCGTACCACTGTCGCAACTGTTGTCGCCGCGACCTTATCAATGAGCGCTTTCTCTGCGTTTGCAGAAGCAAGCCTGACTGGTGCTGGTGCAACCTTCCCGGCGCCGGTGTATGCCAAATGGGCGGATACCTACCAGAAAGAGACCGGTAACAAGGTCAACTATCAGGGTATCGGTTCCTCCGGCGGTGTGAAGCAGATTACTGCCAACACTGTGGATTTCGGTGCTTCCGATGCGCCACTGACAGATGAAAAACTCTCTCAGGAAGGCCTGTTCCAGTTCCCGACCGTTATCGGTGGCGTTGTTCTGGCGGTTAACCTGCCAGGCTTCAAATCCGGTGAGCTGGTGCTCGACGGCAAAACCCTCGGCGACATCTATCTCGGCAAAATCAAGAAGTGGGATGACGAAGCGATTACTAAACTGAACCCAGGCAAAAAACTGCCTTCTCAGAACATCGCGGTTGTTCGTCGTGCTGACGGTTCCGGTACCTCCTACGTGTTCACCAGCTATCTGTCTAAAGTGAACGACGAGTGGAAATCGAAAATCGGCGCAGGCTCTACCGTTAACTGGCCGACCGGTCTGGGCGGTAAAGGTAACGACGGCATCGCCGCCTTCGTTCAGCGTCTGCCAGGCTCTATCGGTTACGTAGAATACGCTTACGCTAAGCAGAACAACCTGGCGTACACCAAACTGATTTCCGCTGACGGCAAGTCCGTAAGCCCGACCGAAGAAAGCTTTGCCAACGCCGCTAAAGGTGCTGACTGGAGCAAATCCTTCGCTCAGGACCTGACGAACCAGAAAGGCGACGACGTGTGGCCAATCACCTCCACCACCTTCATTCTGGTTCACAAAGATCAGAAGAAACCAGAGCAGGGTGTTGAAGTGCTGAAGTTCTTTGACTGGGCCTACAAAAACGGCGCCAAAGAAGCTAACGCACTGGATTACGCTTCACTGCCAGACAGCGTGGTTGAGCAGGTACGTGCTGCATGGAAAACCAACGTGAAAGATAGCAGCGGTAAAGCGCTGTACTAACAGGATATTTTTGACGAAGATTACAGTTCCGACTGTAGGCCCGGTAAGCGTTAGCGCCACCGGGCATATTCGTAAGACGTTTTTAACTGAAGAGTAATTTATGGCTGCAACCAAGCCTGCATTTAACCCACCGGGTAAAAAGGGTGACATCATTTTCGGCGTGCTGGTAAAACTGGCGGCGCTGATTGTGCTATTGATGCTGGGCGGCATTATTGTTTCCCTGATCATTTCTTCCTGGCCGAGCATCCAGAAATTTGGCTTCTCGTTCCTGTGGACCAAAGAATGGGATGCACCGAACGATATCTACGGTGCGCTGGTGCCTATCTACGGCACAATCGTGACCTCCGTTATCGCCCTGCTGATTGCCGTTCCGGTGAGTTTTGGTATCGCCCTGTTCCTGACGGAGCTGGCGCCAAACTGGCTGAAGCGTCCGCTGGGTATCGCGATTGAACTGCTGGCCGCTATCCCGAGTATCGTTTACGGCATGTGGGGCCTGTTTATCTTTGCCCCGCTGTTTGCGACCTACTTCCAGGAGCCAGTTGGCAACGTGCTGTCTACCATTCCGTTCGTTGGCGCCCTGTTCTCTGGCCCGGCGTTTGGTATCGGCCTGCTGGCTGCGGGGGTTATCCTCGCCATCATGATTATTCCTTACATCGCCGCAGTTATGCGTGATGTGTTCGAACAAACCCCGGTGATGATGAAAGAGTCGGCCTACGGCATAGGCTGCACCACCTGGGAAGTTATCTGGCGTATCGTCCTGCCGTTCACCAAAAATGGTGTGATTGGCGGGGTCATGCTTGGCCTGGGTCGCGCGCTCGGTGAAACCATGGCGGTGACGTTCATCATCGGTAACACCTACCAGCTCGACAGCGCGTCGCTCTATATGCCGGGCAACAGCATTACCTCAGCACTCGCCAACGAGTTCGCTGAAGCGGAATCCGGGCTGCACGTCTCGGCGCTGATGGAACTTGGCCTGATCCTGTTTGTGATCACCTTTATTGTGCTGGCCATTTCCAAGCTGATGGTTAAACGCCTCGCGAAAAACGAGGGGGCACGCTAATGGCGACTTTAGAAATGCAAACCACTCCAGAGCTCATCGAGTCTCGCCGCAAAATGCAGGCGCGTCGTCGATTCAAAAACCGCATCGCACTAACGCTGTCGATGGGAACCATGGTGTTTGGCCTGTTCTGGCTGGTGTGGATCCTGTTCTCGACGGTCACGCGTGGAATTGACGGGATGTCGCTGGCGCTGTTTACCGAAATGACGCCGCCGCCGAACACCGCGGGCGGTGGTCTGGCGAACGCCCTGGCCGGTAGCGGCCTGCTTATCCTGTGGTCGACCGTGGTCGGGACGCCGCTGGGCATCATGGCGGGAATTTGGCTGGCGGAGTATGGCCGTAAATCCTGGCTTGCCGAAGTGATTCGCTTCATCAACGACATTCTGCTTTCCGCGCCGTCTATCGTTGTTGGCCTGTTCGTCTACACCATCGTGGTAGCGAAGATGCAGCACTTCTCCGGTTGGGCGGGCGTGATTGCGCTGGCGCTGTTGCAGGTGCCGATTGTCATTCGTACCACCGAGAACATGCTTAAACTGGTTCCGGACAGCCTGCGCGAAGCGGCATATGCGCTGGGCACGCCGAAGTGGAAAATGATTTCCGCTATCACGCTGAAAGCGTCGATTTCAGGGATCATGACCGGTGTCCTGCTGGCCATCGCGCGTATCGCCGGTGAAACCGCACCGCTGCTGTTTACCGCGCTCTCGAACCAGTTCTGGAGCACCGACATGATGCAGCCGATTGCCAACCTGCCGGTCACCATTTTCAAATTTGCCATGAGCCCGTTTGCCGAATGGCAACAGCTGGCTTGGGCCGGGGTGCTGATCATTACCCTGTGCGTACTGTTGCTTAACATTCTGGCGCGCGTCATTTTCGCGAAGCAGAAACACGGTTAAATTTTTGCGGTGCGGCCCCGTGCGGCACCGGATGAGGAAGAGATTGAGATGAGTATGGTGAATACCGCCCCGGGAAAAATTGCTGTTCGCGATTTGAACTTTTACTACGGCAAATTCCATGCCCTGAAGAACATCAACCTGGATATCGCCAAGAACCAGGTCACCGCGTTTATCGGCCCGTCGGGCTGCGGTAAATCGACGCTGCTGCGTACGTTCAACAAAATGTTTGAGCTGTATCCGGAGCAGCGTGCAGAAGGCGAAATTCTGCTGGATGGCGACAACATTCTGACAAATACCCAGGATATCGCCCTGTTACGCGCCAAAGTCGGCATGGTATTCCAGAAGCCGACGCCGTTCCCGATGTCAATTTACGACAACATCGCCTTCGGCGTGCGTCTGTTTGAAAAGCTGTCGCGTGCCGATATGGACGAGCGCGTGCAGTGGGCGTTGACCAAGGCTGCATTGTGGAACGAAACCAAAGATAAGCTGCACCAGAGTGGGTATTCTCTCTCCGGTGGCCAGCAGCAGCGTCTGTGCATCGCGCGCGGTATCGCGATTCGCCCGGAAGTCTTGCTGCTTGATGAGCCGTGTTCTGCGCTGGACCCGATTTCTACCGGGCGCATTGAAGAACTCATCACCGAACTGAAGCAGGATTACACCGTGGTTATCGTGACCCACAACATGCAGCAGGCGGCGCGTTGTTCCGATCACACGGCGTTTATGTATCTTGGCGAACTGATTGAATTCAGCAATACCGACGATCTGTTTACCAAGCCTGCGAAGAAACAAACTGAAGATTACATTACTGGCCGCTACGGTTGATTTGGAGTGCAAATGGATAACCTCAATCTTAATAAACACATTTCCGGCCAGTTCAACGCAGAGTTGGAGCATATCCGCACTCAGGTGATGACCATGGGCGGGCTGGTGGAAAAGCAGCTTTCTGATGCCATCACCGCGATGCACAATCAGGATCAGGAGCTGGCTAAGCGCGTTATCGACGGCGACCAACAGGTCAATATGATGGAAGTCGCCATCGACGAAGCTTGTGTGCGCATCATCGCCAAACGACAGCCAACCGCCAGCGATCTGCGTCTGGTGATGGCAATCATCAAGACTATTGCCGAGCTGGAACGTATTGGCGACGTGGCGGATAAAATTTGCCGCACCGCGCTGGAGAAGTTCTCGCAGCAGCATCAGCCCCTGTTGGTGAGCCTGGAGTCTTTGGGCCGTCATACCGTGCAAATGCTGCATGACGTGCTTGATGCGTTTGCGCGTATGGACCTGGATGAAGCGGTGCGTATCTATCGCGAAGATAAGAAGGTCGATCAGGAGTACGAAGGCATTGTGCGTCAGTTGATGACTTACATGATGGAAGACTCCCGCACCATTCCAAGCGTGCTGACCGCGCTGTTCTGCGCCCGTTCAATCGAGCGTATCGGCGACCGTTGTCAGAACATTTGCGAATACATCTTCTATTTCGTGAAAGGACAGGACTTCCGTCATGTCGGCGGCGACGAGCTGGATAAACTGCTGGCGGGTAAAGATCCGAAAGAGTGAGTTAATCCTCTCCCTGAGGGAGAGGATTAAAACGCTCCGACAGTTCCCTCTCCCTTTGGGAGAGGGTTAGGGAGAGGGAGCGACGGGAAATTAACGCGTAATCTCCCAACCCCGCGCTTTCCACAATCCCGGTAATTCATCCAGCGACGTAAAGGTTGTCACTTTCGGATGGTCGATCGGCTGATTATGCGGATCGGCGCAGAAGTAAAAGACTTCCATTCCCGCCGCCACGCCGGACATCGCGCCCGCGCTCGAGTCATCCACCAGCACACAGTTCACCGGATCCACATTCATCGCTTTCGCCGCGTGGTACATTAACGCCGGATCGGGCTTCCAGGCCTGAATGTCATACCCGCTGAACAATTTGTCCGGGAAATGATGCAGCAACCCCGTGTTCCCCAGCGAATGTTGCATTTTGCTCACCGGACCGTTGGAGACGATGCACATTGGTACCGTCATCGCGTCCAGCAAATCATTCGCGCCAGCTATAACTTCCAGCTCGCTGTCGAACAGCCGCGCCACTTCGGCGCGATACACCGGTTCCAGCGTTTCTTTCACCAGATTCACACCGTGTTCGGCGTTGATGGTGTCGATAATCTCGTACAGCTTCACCCCTTTAAAACGCTTAAAAATCGTATCAAGCTCAAGAGTGATGCCAAATTCCCGGAACATGTGGACATATGCCCGGGAGCAAATCACTTCACTGTCGACGAGCGTGCCATCGCAGTCGAAAAATACCGCCTCAATACTGGACATGCCGTTTCCTGTTGTCACAAGTTTAACGTTTACGTAATAAAATTTGCCCGACGCAATCGTTGCCGTATAAGCAAAATCAATGAAAAAAAATGTGTCGTACACCTGCCTATTGTCGCATTTTGGTATAGGATAGCGACGAATTTTCCCCTCCTAAGTTTGGAACCAGAAGATGAGCCAACAACAAAACACCCAGACGTCGGGTCAGGGTCTGCTTCAGCGCGTGTTTAAATTGCGCGAGCACGGAACGACGGCACGCACGGAAGTGATTGCCGG
>Ga0079104_1001961_pt1 | contig 12147 bp, 12 predicted proteins | sample MedtruBG_FD_76829 | JGI IMG/M metagenome (GOLD analysis project Ga0079104, IMG submission 76829) | Root nodule microbial communities of legume samples collected from California, USA - Medicago truncatula BG | ecosystem: Host-associated > Plants > Roots > Nodule | place: USA: California... | reverse complement strand
AAATGAATTACAAAACACATATAAATGGCGGAATACTAGCAGGCTTATATATGAACTGCCAAATGATCCACATGCCATTTTCATCTACAGCAATATTTCTTGGTGGAGCTTTTGTTGGTAGTATATTTCCAGATATAGATCACGGAAATAGTTACATTGGTAAAAAAACTAAAGGTGTATCAAAAGCAATAAATAAATTAGCTGGTCATAGAAAGTTATTTCATGCACCACTTGTATATTTATTTTTATATTCAGCTGTTATTGGCATGTTTATAAATAAATTCATGTTAATTGGTATAAAGGGGGTATTTTTAGGAATACTTTCTCACCTAGTTCTAGATAGCCTAACAGTTGGAGGTTTGCCATGGTTTTACCCCTTTAGCAAAAAGAGATTTTCAATTGGGATGATAAAGACAAATAGTAAAATTGAGGATATACTATGTGGAATGCTTATATGTATTAATGTAGTAATATTACTTGACATGTTTCACATAACTTCAATATTTACATTTACTCATAGATAAAAATATGAAAATAACCTAGAGATTATTTTAATTAATCTCTAGGTTATTTTTTATAAGACACATTTATGTTATAAAGAATAAATTTAAAATATATGTCCATTTAAATATTTAATATAAATTTACCTCATTAAATTTAATTTAGATTTATCAATATTTTTAATTTCTCTTATAGCCAAACTGCAATAAATTAGTGTAATAATGCAGAATATAAGGAAAAATTCTGGTATTATTATTCCGGCAACATGTATTAAAGCTTCAAGTAAAAGTGGTAAACTCATCGCATAGAAACTTAGAGTACAAGCTCTAGAGTATTTTAATTTCACTCCCATAAACGAACCTATGGATATGGCAAGTGGCCCGAATATTAATAATCCCAAAATCAAGTTAATAATAAAGGAATTAATAGGGGTAACTACTAAAAGAACCATAGGTGTAAGTGTTTTAATTATAGAAAGATAGTAACCAGAACCTTCGTTATCAATATTTATATTAGGGAAATCGGAAAAGTTGATAGTTCCAGCTGTTCTATAATTTTTTCTAAGATATATGCTACTAGAATCAATAAATACAGCATCCTTGTAGGAATTTAAAATGGATTTATCAGTTTTACCTTTAGTATCAATAATAAAAGTGTAATAATTTAACTGATTTGAATCTACATTTATTATTGAGCCGTCAGTGCCGAAAGTTGAAGGATCATTTTCACGCTTGTCCTGAATACTTAAAGTATCAGAGTCAAGTGAATTTACTGTATTTATATTTCCCATAAAAGTTGATATTAAATCAAATAAAAAGTCACCTTCATGTTTATAATAAATAGTTTCATCTGAATTAACAGATAATACGCCATTCTTAAGTTCAAAATTTGGTGCATTATTCACAAGCACATTTTGTACTAGAGATATTTCAGTAGCAATCATATTTATTTCTTTAACATTAGTTATTGTTGAGAATAGCAAAGTAACCAGAAAAACATATAATATTGATTTTCTAAGCCCTTGTATTAAAAATTCCCTGTATGCTTCAAAATTAAAGAAACTATAAGCGAATTTATGTTTAAATCCCATTATGTTTTTCAAAAAAAGACCTCCTAAAATAAAAGTTAGATAAATTTAACTGATTATTGCTAATTATAACACATTGGTTGAAAATGCAACAGAAAGTTTGCATAATTAAATGAAATATGTTATCATTACCAATATCAAGTGAAATTTTATGGAAAATTAAATACGGACAGTTCATTAAGACCATCCTGTCATTAAACAAAACTAGGCATTTTAATTTTGAATTATTTTGAATTTAAGATTAATTTTGTTGCGCTAGTTTCAGTCGCTCAAAATTAGTCTTTTTTGCATTTAACATGTAAAGTTAATTTAATTAATGGATGTTTTAATAAAAACTAATCACTAAAACTTTTATAATTACGTAAGGAGAAAAGTATGTTTAAAATAAAAAGTGAAGTACAATTTGATATGGCACATTACTTAAGTGGATATAAAGGAAAATGTTCTAATATTCATGGTCATAGATACAAGTTAATTGCAAAACTAAGTTCTGAAAAGCTACATCAAGATGGCCAGCTTAGAGGAATGGTAGATGATTTTGGAAACTTTAAAAGTATATTAAAAGATATCGCAGAAGTTTTTGACCATAAATTAATTATTGAAAATAATGAAGATGGAAAAGCTTTGGCAAAGAAATTAGAGGAACTTCAAAATAACTTCAATATTTATTTAGTCGATTATAGACCTACCGCAGAAGAAATGTCTAGAGATATTTTTAATAGATTAAAAGCTAAGGGATTGCCTGTGTGTGAGGTAGAATTATTTGAAACTCCGAATAATAGCTGCATTTATACAGAGGATTAATGGAGGATAATTATGTTTAATATAATTGAAAAATTTTTATCAATAGATGGAGAAGGACCTACTTCTGGTGAACTTGCGACATTTATAAGATTTCAAGGCTGTAATTTAAGATGTTCTTGGTGTGATACAATTTATTCATGGGAAAAAGAAAATACTTCAGAAATTTTGAGTGCTGAAGAAATTTACAAGTATATAAAAGAAAATAAAGTTACTAATGTTACTTTAACAGGTGGAGAGCCACTTATTCAGAAGAATATACATGAATTACTAGAGCTTTTGAATTTAGAGGATAACTTAAAAGTTCATATAGAAACAAATGGTGCTGTTAACATAGGAACTTTTAAAAATAAATTTATAAATAATAATATCAGCTATATTGTAGACTTTAAACTTCCTAGCAGTAATATGATGGATAGAATGGATTTCAATAATTTAAGTATTGTAGAATCCAATGATGTTTATAAATTTGTGATAGGAAGTAAGGAAGATTTACAAATGGCATACGAAATAATATATAAGTACAATTTAACATCAAAATGCTTTGTTTATTTGAGTCCAGTTTCGGGAAATATAGAAATGCAGGAAATTGTAGAATTTATGAAAGATAAAAATTTAAATAAAGTAAGATTACAAGTACAATTACATAAAATCATCTGGGATAAAAATGCACGCGGAGTTTAATCTGTGAGTGGTTACTATATATTATATAGACTAGCTTATAGTAAATTTCATTTTCATAAAAGGTTTAGAAATACAAGGAGGCTTAAGCTATGCCAAAGAAGATAGATATTAAAAAAATAGAGGAATGTATAAGGGAAATTATTGTTGCTTTAGGAGATGATCCTAATAGGGAAGGACTATTAGATACACCTAAAAGAGTAGCTAATATGTATGAAGAAGTTTTTCAAGGTATGACTCTTTCAAATGGAGAAATAGCAGAAATGTTTGGAACTACATTTGAAAATGAAGATTATGATTCAGAAACTCATAACAATATGGTTGTAGTTAAAGATATACCAATTAACAGTTATTGTGAGCATCATTTAGCTCTTATGTATAATATGAAAGTTACAGTAGTGTATATACCAAAAGATAAAATAATTGGTCTTAGTAAAATTTCAAGAATTGCCGATATGGTTGGACGAAGACTTCAACTTCAAGAACGTATTGGAACAGATATAGCAGAAATAGTTTCTATGGTTACAAAAAGCAGTGATGTTGGTGTACTTATAACCGGAGAGCATGGATGCATGACCTCAAGAGGAATTAAAAAGCCAGGAACACTTACTACAACAACTACTTTTACAGGAAAATTTCAAAATAATGATTTGTTAAGACAAGAAGCTTTACTAATTATGAGATAAGTAAAGCACACAGAAATATTTCTTTGTGCTATTTTTATTAAATAAATTTATTTTAGGAGGTTTTAGATATGAATAATAAAGCGGTTGTTGTATTTAGTGGAGGACAGGATTCTACTACATGTCTATTTTGGGCATTAAAGGAATTTGATGAGGTTATAGCAGTAACTTTTGATTATAATCAAAAACATAGAAAAGAAATAGAATGTGCGACTAGTATAGCAAAGGAATTAGGAATAGAGCACCATATATTAGACATGGGTCTTCTTAATCAACTAGCGCCTAATGCACTTACAAGAAATGATATAGAAATAAAAGCTGGAGAAAATGGTTCTCTTCCATCAACATTTGTTGAAGGACGTAATATGTTATTTTTAACTTTTGCAGGAGTATTAGCTAAAGTTAAAGGTGCAAAACATATAGTAACAGGAGTATGCGAAACTGACTTTAGTGGATATCCTGATTGTAGGGACATATTTATAAAATCTCTTAATGTAACTTTAAATTTAGCAATGGATTATAATTTTGTAGTTCATACTCCATTAATGTGGATAGATAAAGCTGAAACCTGGAAGATGGCAGATAGCTTTGGGAAGTTAGACTATGTAAGAGAAAAGACTCTCACTTGCTATAAAGGAATTGTTGGCGACGGTTGTGGGGAATGTCCAGCTTGCAAGCTTAGAAAAAATGGTTTAGATAAATATTTAGAAAATAAGAAAAGTAATAATTAACATATAAAATAAATTTAAGGAGAAAGAATAATGAGTGAAAGTGGAAGAAAATCAAAAGAGCTTGATGGTATAACATTACTTGGAAATCAAGGAACAAAATATGATTATGGATATAATCCTGAAGTATTAGAAGTTTTTGAAAACAAGCACCCAGATAATGATTATTTTGTAAAGTTTAATTGTCCTGAATTTACAAGCCTTTGTCCAATTACAGGACAGCCTGATTTTGCTACAATCTATATAAGTTACATACCAAACATAAAAATGGTAGAAAGTAAATCTTTGAAATTATATTTATTTAGTTTTAGAAATCATGGAGATTTCCATGAAGATTGTATGAACATTATGATGAAAGATCTAATAAAGCTTATGGACCCAAAATACATTGAAGTATGGGGAAAATTCACTCCAAGAGGAGGCATAAGTATAGATCCTTATTGTAATTATGGAATGAAAGGAACTAAGTTTGAAGAAATGGCTAATCATAGAATGATGAATCATGATATGTATCCTGAAAAAGTGGATAATAGATAATAACCAACTTTAATGTATTGCATGACTAGGTTATAATAGATGGTAAATTAAAAACTGCAATATATTTATTAAGGAGCTGATATTTAAAATTGAGTAAAGTAATTGTTATAGGTGCAGGGCCAGCAGGAATGATGGCGGCTATACAGGCAGCAAAGAAACATGATGTAATATTATTAGATGGTAATGAAAGGATTGGTAAAAAGCTTTTTATTACTGGTAAAGGTCGATGTAATGTTACAAACGCAAAAGATATATCTGAGTTTTTTGAGTATATTCCAGGTAATCCTCATTTTCTTTATAGTTCACTATATAGTTTTACTAATGACGATACAATGAATTTCTTTGAAAACGAAGGAATTAAATTGAAAGTCGAAAGAGGAGACAGGGTTTTTCCTGAATCTGATAAGTCGTCAGACATAATAAGGGGTTTATCAAATGCTTTAAGCAGAACTGATGTGAAAATAAGATTAAAGTCAAAGGTTACTAATATCGAGTTTAAGAGTAATAGAATTACAGCGGTGGAAATAAATAATGAAGAACACTTGCATGGAGATTATTTTATTTTTGCAACAGGTGGTGCATCTTATCCACTTACTGGTTCAAGAGGAGAAGGGCAAAAATTTGCAAGGATGCTTGGGCATAATGTCACTCAATTAATGCCTGCTCTTGTTCCAATAGAAGTTGTTGATTCAAAAACAAAAGAATTGATGGGTTTGTCATTAAAAAATGTAGAAGTTATAATTAAAGAAAAAGATAATAAAGTAGTTTATAAGAATTTTGGTGAAATGTTATTTACGCATTTTGGTGTTTCGGGGCCTCTTATATTAAGTGGGAGTAGATTTATAGAAAAGGGAAAGAAATATACTTTGCATATAGATTTAAAACCTGCATTAAACTTAGGTGAATTAGATAAACGTATCCAAAAGGATTTTGCTAAATATTTAAATAAAGATTTCAAAAATTCTTTAGATGAGTTATTGCCGCAGAAATTAATTCCTGTAATTATAAATAATTCAGGAATATCTGAAAATAAAAAGGTAAATGAAATAACAAGAGAAGAAAGAAAAACTTTAGTAAAAACTATTAAAGATTTAACCTTTGATATTAAAGGATTAAGACCTATAGATGAAGCAATTGTGACTTCAGGAGGTATAGATATAAGAGAAATTGATCCATCTACCATGAAGTCCAAAATAATAAAAAATCTTTCGTTCGCTGGAGAAGTTATGGATGTTGATGCGTTTACAGGAGGATATAATGTACAAATAGCTTTTTCAACAGGATTTATAGCAGGAAGTAATATTTAACAGTTAAAAAAATATTTTCTTGTTTGGAAAGGTAAAAAATTATATAATCTTATTAAAGGCATAAATTTATAGGATTTGGAAATGAGGAGAAAGTTTTGAAAATTTCAGTAGCAATAGACGGACCGGCTGGAGCAGGAAAAAGTACTATAGCAAAATTAGTTTCTAAAAGATTTAATCTTATGTATATAAATACAGGAGCAATGTATAGAGCTGTAGCGCTAAGAGCACAAGAAAAAAACTTGCAACCAGAAAATGTTGAAGATATTTGTAACATAATAGAAACCATGGAAATGCATTTTGAAAATGATGATCTGATTTTAAATGGTGAAAATATACAGGATAGAATAACTACTCCAAACATAAGTAGTATTGTATCTGGATATGCAAGCATTCCAGAAGTAAGAGTTATGCTTGTAAAACTTCAAAGAGAAATGTCAAACAAATTTAATGTGATAATGGATGGAAGAGATATTGGAACCGTTGTTCTAAAAGATGCGAATTTTAAATTTTTCTTAACAGCTAGCCCAGAGCAAAGAGCAACTAGACGATTTAAAGAATTGCAGGAAAGAAATATAGAGTGTTCTTACAATCAAATACTCAAAGATATAATAGATAGAGATTATAAAGATACTCATAGGGTTACAGATCCGCTAAGAAGAGCAGATGATGCAATTGAAATTGATTCTACTAATTTAAATATTAATGATGTTGTTAATATAATTACAGAATACATAGGAAAAGGAAAATAACAAGGAGATAGTAATGAGTAAAGTCATTTTAGCAGAAAATTCAGGTTTTTGCTTTGGAGTCCAGAGAGCTGTAAACGAAGCTATACGGATTCAAAAAGAACATAATTCAAAAATCTATACTTTAGGACCATTAATACATAATAATGATGTAGTAAAATATTTAGAAGAAAATAACATATTTTCTATAGAATTTGAGGAGATAGATAAACTAAATAAAGGAGATACTATTGTTGTAAGATCTCACGGTGTTTCTGAATCAGTTTTAGATTCGCTTGAACAAAAAGAACTGAAGGTTATAAATGCCACTTGTCCTTTTGTAGCAAATATTCAAAAAAAAGTTAAGAAATATTCAAAAGAAGGATATCATATAGTAATATTGGGGGATAAAAATCATCCGGAAGTTATTGGAATTAACGGATGGTGTGATGATAAAGCAATAATTACTAAAGACGGTACTTTTGATGAGGACAATATACCTCAAAGAGTATGTGTTGTAGCTCAAACAACCGAAAAAATGAAAAATTGGGAAGAAACACTAAAAAACTTAAGTTCTGCAAGAGAAATATTGGCGTTTAACACCATTTGCGAGGCTACTGATGTTAGACAAAGAAGTACGAATAAAATATCACAAAAAACAGATGCTATGATAGTTATTGGTGGAAAAAATAGTTCTAATACTACTAAGTTATATCAAATTGCTAAAGAAAACTGTGAAAATACAATTCATATAGAAAATGCAAAAGATCTACCAATGAATTTTATAAAAAATAATAATATAAAAAAAATAGGAGTTACAGCTGGTGCATCAACACCAGATTGGATTATTAGGGAGGTACTAGATATTATGAACACTGAAAATAATAATTTTGAAGATCAATTATCATTAATGAACGAACTAGACAAAAGATTTGTTATTGGCGATGAAGTACAAGGAGAAATACTTTCAAAAACTAGAGATTCAGTTATAGTTTCACTTGTAGGATACAAGTCAGATGGGGTTATTCCATTCACAGAATTATCTGCGAAAGAAGATCCGTTAACATTTGCAGAAAAACTTAACATAGGTGATACTATTAATGCAAAAGTTATAAAACTACAAAATAGTGATGGCTATGTAGTATTATCAAGATTGGAATATGAAAGAGAAGAAGCATTCAAAGAACTTGAGAAAATATACTCAGAAGGCAGTATTTTTGAAGTTAATGTTAAAGAAGCTAGAGAAAAAGGGATAGTAGCAGATTATAAGGGCGCTAGAATATTTATTCCAGCATCACAAATTGATATAAAGTTTACTAAAGACAAAAGTGAATATGTTGGGAAAAAATTAGAAGTTAAATTGATAGATTTTTCCCTAAAGAATCCTGTGAAATTAGTTGCTTCAAGAAGAGTCTTATTAGAAGAAAGCAAAAATACTGAAGATGCAAAAGCTTGGGAAAGTTTTAATCTTGGAGATGTTATAAAAGGTGAAGTAAAAAGATTTACAGACTTTGGAGCTTTTGTAGAAGTTAATGGCATAGATGGATTATTACATTTATCACAAATTTCTTGGAATCATATCAAAAAAGTAAGTGATGTATTAAAAGAAGGGCAAATTATTGATGTTAAGATCATTGGTCTTGATAAGGAAGCTAAAAAATTATCTTTAAGCGTTAAAGAACTTGTAGCTAAGCCTTGGGATAATGCTAAAGAAAAATATCCAGAAGGGTCTATTGTACTTGGTAAAGTAGTTAGACTAAATGATTTTGGTGCTTTTGTAGAATTAGAACCAGGAGTAGATGGGTTAGTTCATATATCAAAGATATCTCACAATAGAATAGAACATCCTTCTGAGGTTTTAAAAATTGGTGAAGAAATTAAAGCTAAGATATTAGGTGTTGATGAAGAAAATAAAAGAATAAGTTTAAGTATAAAAGACGTATAAAACAATAAAAGTAGAAGGAATATTTTTTCTTCTACTTTTATTATATTTATATATAAGCGATGATGATTTTTTACGAAATTACTTTTATTCTAGGAATAAGTGATATATACGTAGATTTTAACTAGATGCATAAGGTAAAGAATTGAAGTATAATCTTACTATATAAAACTATATATAATTTATAATACTTGAATTTTAATTGTTAGGAGGCTATATACTTATGAAACAAAATACAGTTACTAAAGTGAAATCTTTAGTAGAAACTAGGTTTTTGAGTTTATATGAAGCAGAATATGAAAATAACGTTGGAAATATAAGAACATGGACAATAGCATCTAGAAAAAATAATGAAACTATACAAAAACAGTTTTTTGAGAATAAAGAAGATACAGCAGATGGTGTAATAATTGCAGCATATCATAAAGATAAAAATAAGCTTGTTATAATAAGACAATTTCGAATACCGCTTAATGATTATGTTTATGAATTACCAGCAGGACTAATCGATCCAGGAGAAGATTCTATTAGTACAATCGAAAGAGAATTAATGGAAGAAACGGGCCTTGGGCTAGTTCAAGTTATTAATCATAAAAGTCTTGATAAGGTATATGTTTCTGCTGGAATGACAGATGAGTCGTTAGCTATGGTTTATTGTACTTGTGAAGGCGAAATAAGCGACAAACATCTCGAAGATGATGAATGTATTGAGGCAATGCTTATATCCCAAGAGGAAGCTAAAGAACTTATACAGAGTAAAGAAAAATTTGATATTAAATGTTTTTTGCTCCTTCAAAGTTTTGCATTATTAGGAGAAAAAATATTTCAGTAATAAAAAACTGGTGTACACATTTTTTTGTGTACACCAGTTTTTTATTGTATGTTTTCCTCAATAATTAAAGTTACAATTAAAATTCTAGCAAGCCAAGTGCTTAATTAGGTCTATAATGTAGAAACTTAATTGCAATATATGTGGGGATTCATATGAAATTATATATGTTCATATTATTTAATAACTGAATTTAAACCGAAATATAATAAGAAAATAAATGATGTAAAATACATCAGAATAGAGACTTCTTTTCCTTTTTTATAGCATATCTTGCAAACAGGGTATAATATAAATCCCAAAGCTATACCATCAACGATACTATATGTCAATGGTATCAATATAATTGTTATAAAACAAGGAAATAATTCGCTTAAATCGTTGAAGTTTAAATTTTTTAAGTTTTGGCTCATTAGACATCCTATTATAATTAAAATAGGAGCTAAAGCTACATCTGGGATAATAGAAATAAACGGTATAAAAAAAATTGATAGAAGAAATAGTATACCAGCCATTAATGAAACTAATCCTGTTCTTCCACCAGCTGTTATCCCCGCAGTGCCTTCAACTGTTGACACAGAAGGACTTGAACCGAAAAGTGCACATCCAATAGTAGATAGTGATACTGCTATCATAGCCTTAGATGTCTTGTCTGATTTCTTTAGTACTCCTGAAATCTGACTATGAAGTATTCCAATATTCTCAAAAACTAGTACCAAAGTTAATGAAAATGTTCCAATCCAAAATTTAATTGTATTTACTCCACTGAAATCTAATTTCAAAAGTATATCACTATATGCATTAAAATTCGGCATAGAGTAATTTATACTATGAGTATCAACAATACCAAGTTTTATACAAAGCATAGTTCCAATTATAATTGAAATCAAGAAACTTCCAGGTATATTTTTTAGAAACAAAATTAATGTTAGAATCATTATAACTATAAAAGCTAATACTTGAGTACTTGTAATATCACCAAGTCTTAACATGGTGGAGGTATCAGATACTACAATTTTAGATTTTTGAAATCCAACAAAAGTTATAAATAAACCAATTCCTACTGTAATAGCTTCTTTTAAATTTTGAGGGATAGCTTCAATAATAAACTTCGATAATGGAGTGATTGATATTAGCATAAATATTAATCCTGAGACAAAAACTGAAGCTAATGCTTGGCAATAATTTAGCCCTAGAGTATGAACTATTGTATATGTGAATAATGCATTAATTCCCATACCTGGCATAATTATAAGTGGAGTATTACTTATTAAAGCAATTAACAAGCAACCTACAGCTGATGATATCGCTGTAGCAATGATTAGAGGCTCCATAGAAATGCCGCCATCACTTAATATACTGGCATTGACGATAATGATGTAAACTGCAGCAACAAAAGATGTTAGCGCTGCTATAGTTTCACTTTTAATTGTAACATTGTTTTCTTTTAATTTAAAAAATCTTTCCATCCTTTCAACCTATCTTTCATAACTCCCTCACCCTCCCGCGCTAAAATACGCATATTAATTATAACATCATTATCATTTCTGTCAACTTTTATATATAGTTTGAAATCTTATACAATTCATTTATATTCTATAGCATTTCATAAATATAATAAAAGGAATATTAAACTATAGGCCTTGAACAGTAGACTTGTAGCTAGCTTTTTGTGTATGTACATTATGATTTAAATAAGAAAAGAATAGTAAAACAACACTAAGAGTAGTAATATATTACTATACGTATTTTATAAAGGGGGCATACAAGTATGTATACAGAATTTGAACAAATAAACAAAGCAAGCATAATGATAAATTCATTATGTATTTTTAAGAATCTAAAAGATGACAGTGTTTTATTAAAATATAAGACGCTACTAAAGTACCTTAATAGTAAGGATATATCAGTGGAAGAGGGCATTGAATTATATACTGATTTTATTTATGAACTATTAAACAAAGCTGATGGAAAATCATTAAAAAAGTATATAATTGATATGATTTTTCTCGATAATAATCCATTTACTAAAATAATTGACGAACAAAATTCATGTGATAAACTTTTTAATCAAGTGCATTATGAGTTAAATGCTTTGCAGTACATATCTAGTATAGAATCTTCTGCGATTAAAGATGCTATAATTATTAAAGGAAACGTTAAAGAGTTTGAAATAGGTATAGTTAAGTCGCTTATGGATTTTGATTCTGACTTGGAATGTAATATCTCAAGCAAAGCTATTGATAAGTTAAAGGTAAATATATTAAATTGTGATAATTGGGGAGATGCATTGGAGAGCATTGTAGAATTCTACAAGCAATATGGG
>Ga0079104_1001958_pt1 | contig 12197 bp, 9 predicted proteins | sample MedtruBG_FD_76829 | JGI IMG/M metagenome (GOLD analysis project Ga0079104, IMG submission 76829) | Root nodule microbial communities of legume samples collected from California, USA - Medicago truncatula BG | ecosystem: Host-associated > Plants > Roots > Nodule | place: USA: California... | reverse complement strand
ACACCATCTCGGGTGACTTTGATTATCTGCTGAAGGTGGCCGCCACCGATCTCAAGAGCCTGTCCTCGTTCCTGACCGATCGCCTGATGCAGGTGCCAGGCGTAGCAGGCGTGCGCTCGATGGTGTGCATGGAAGAGATCAAGGCGGCCAGCCCGCTGCCGGTGCCGGATTGAGCCGCCGCGTTCGATGCTTCAGCTGAACTGCGCGCCCGCCAGCGCAAACCCCTTGAGGAATTCGCCGGCCGCCAGGCGCTTGCCGCCCGGCTTCTGCAGTTCGGTCAGCAACAACGCCCCGCTACCGCAGGCCACCACGATGCCGGCCTGGGCATCGGCCGACAGCACCTGGCCCGGCGTACCCGCGATGGCCGCCGTCACCGGCCGGGCCTGCCACAGCTTGATGACATTCTCGCCCACCCTGCCGGTGGCGCCCGGGAAAGGATTGAATGCCCGGATCTTGCGCGCCAGCACCTCGGCCGGCAACGCAAAATCGAGCGCGGCCTCGTCCTTGGCAATCTTGGGCGCATAGTTGGCGCCGGCGTCGGGTTGCGGCGTGGCCGCCAGGTCGTCCCGCTCCAGTCGCGCCAGCGCGTCGACGATCATCCTGCCGCCCAGCGCGGCCAGGGTGTCGTGCAGCGAACCGGTGGTATCGTCATCGCTGATGGCCACGCTCTGCATGCTCAGCATGGGGCCGGTGTCGAGCCCCTCTTCCATCTGCATGATGGTGATGCCGGTCTCGGCGTCGCCCGCTTCGATGGCGCGGTGGATGGGCGCGGCGCCACGCCAGCGCGGCAGCAGCGAACCGTGGATGTTGATGCACCCCAGGCGCGGGATATCGAGTACGCTGCGCGGCAGGATCAGTCCATAGGCGGCCACCACCATCACGTCGTGCGGCGTGGCATGCAGCAATGCGTGCGCCTCGCGGGCAACCTCCGGGTATTTGCCGTCGAGCCGCAGCGACACCGGCTGCGCCACCGGCGTACCATGGCGCAGGGCGCACTGCTTCACCGCCGACGCCTGCAGTTGCATGCCGCGCCCGGCCGGGCGGTCGGGCTGGGTCAGCACCAGCGTGATGTCGTGGCCGGCGGCATAGAGGGCGTCCAGCGCAACGGCCGCGAATTCGGGGGTGCCGGCAAAGATGATCTTCATGTGAACTCCTGGGATTACAAATTGCGTGGCTTGTGGGGCGCGCGGGCGAACACCGTGTCGTACAACCAGTTGGGTGCGATCCGCAGCAATTTGGCGACCACCCCCATCTGCCACGGGATGACGCGGTAGCTACGACCAGCGGCGATGGTCTGCAGGGCGCGCCGGGCGAATTGGTCGGGGGCCATCAAGAAGGGCATGCGATAGGTATTGACGCGGGTCATTGGCGTATCGATGTAGCCCGGCGCGATGGTCACCACCTTGATGCCGGCGGCGCGCAACTCCACCCGCAGCGACTCGCAATAACTGATCACGGCCGCCTTGGAGGCGCTGTAGGCCTCGGCGCCCGGCAAGCCGCGAATGCCGGCCACGCTGCCGATACCGACCAGCCGGCAACGCCGGCGCTGCGCCGCGGGCAGCGCCTTCATGCGGGCCACGAAGGGCGAGAAGGTGGCGAAGGTGGCCGTGACATTGACCGCGATGATGCGCTCGAACGTAGCCAGGTCTTCGCGAAACTCGGTCAGGGTGCCCTGCGAAATGCCTGCATTGGCGATGACCACGTCGGCGCCACCCAGGGCCTTGATGAAGTCGTCGGCGGCGGCCTGCAAGGCCCCATGATCGGTGACATCGAGCACGTAGAGGCGATGGCGCTGCGGGTCGGGCAAGCTCTCGCGCAGCGCATTCAACTCGCCTGCGCGCCGCGCCACCAGGCCCAGCGTGGCGCCCTGCCCGGCATAGGCGCGTGCCAGTGCCATCCCGATGCCACTGGAGGCCCCGGTCAGGAATACCCGCAAGTTACTGCCATCGTTATCTGTCATCGCGACCACCTTCGACCAGGGATGCTGCAAATGAAAACGGTCCGCGGCCTTGCGGACCGCGGACCGTTGCCGGTGCGCTGACGCTTATTTCTTCTTGGCAGCCGGCGCTGCGGCAGCCGACGCTGCGCCCTTTTCGGCCGCGGCCTTGGCGACCAGGTGATCCATCACCTGCAACGCTGCGGCCTGCTGCATCGACTCTGGCTGGTTGGCCAGTGCCACGCCCACTACCGACGGCGAGGTCACGAAACGGCCATCGATGGCGATCATCGGCACGCCGTCGACCTTGTACGCTTCCTGTAGCTGGGCTGCGCGACGGGCCTTGGTCTGCACGCCGAACGAGTTATACAGGTCGAGGAATTTCTGCTTGTCCAGGCCGGCCTTCTCGATATAGGCGAGGATGGTCTTGTCGGTGTTGACGCGCTGGTTCTCGACGTGGATGGCGCGGAAGATCTTGGGCGACAGTTCTTCGGCACGACCCATCGCTTCCAGGGCGTAGTACAGCTTTTGCTGCGGCACGAAAGTGTCGCGGAAGGCGACCGGTACCTTCTTGAAGTTGATCTTGTCGCCCTGTTTCTTGACCCAGGCCGTCAGCGATGGATCCCACGCCGCGCAGTGCGGGCAGTCGAACCAGAAGAATTCGATCACCTCGACCTTGTTGCCTGCGGCTTCGGTCGGCTGGGCCTGCTCGAGCACGCGGTAATCGCTGCCCACCTGCGGATTGGCTGGCGACGCGGTCGCCGTCACGCTGGCCGACAGGGCCAGCACACCAAAGCTCACTGCTGCCAGCAGCTGTTGATAGAAACGCATGTCTTACCCTTCTCTGATGAATATATGAGGAAACCAGGCGAGCAAATCGGACGACTTCCCGGGCTTTCGCTGTGGCGGGCGACTATCCCCGGTCGCCCGCCAGCCGTTGCTGGCTTTACATTATTTGGGAATGCGCACTATCGCCGCATCAACCCCGTTATCGGACAGCTTGCTGCGGGTACGGTTCATCGTCTCGGCCTGCGCGAAGGGACCGATGCGCACGCGGTACAGCACGCCGGTGTCGGCCGTGCGCTCGGTGACCCGGGCCTCGAAACCGAGCAGTGCCAGGCGTGCCCGTGCGCTCTCGGCATCGGCCTGTTCGCGGAAGGCACCGGTCTGCAGGAAATACGTCCACTTGTCGTCAGCCGCATCGGCCTTGGCAGGCGCCTGGGTCGCCGGCTTGGCATCGGCGCGCGATTCAGGCTTGGCCGCCGTTGGCGGCGTCACGGGCACGGCAGGCGCCACGGGTGGCACCGGTTGCGCTGCCGCAGTATTGGGTGGCACGGGAGCGGCCGACTGCTGCTGCTCACGCGCGGCGTCGCGGGCGATGTCTCGATTGCCATACAGCGGACGATTGGGATCGGCGGCCTGGGCCGGCGTCGGCTCGCTGCGGTCTGGGCGGGTCACCTTGTTGACGAAGGGGATCGGCGACTTGGTAATCATCAACGCCACGCCGACGGCAATGCCGAGACCGACGATCAGACCCAGGATCAGGCCCAGCAGAGTGCCACCAGCCTGTTTGCGATGTTTCAGGTTCAACTGTTTCACGGTTCTCTTGGTTAGCAGCTTGGGTTGCTTATATTATTGCTCACATGCGCGCCGGGGCAGACACGCCCAGCAGGGCCAGGCCGTTGCGCAGCACCTGGCGAGTGGCGGCCATCAGGGCCAGGCGTGCGGACCTGGTTGGGACATCGTCGACCAGCACGCGTTCCGCATTGTAGTAGCTATGCAGTTCGCCTGCCAGATCACGAAGATAGAACGCCACCTGGTGCGGTCCCAACTCTTGCAGTGCGTGCACCAGCATCTCGGGATACTCGGCCAGCTTGGCCAGCAGCGCTGCCTCGCGCGGCGAGCTCAGCGGCGACAGGTCGGCCACCATCGGCAGCGTGGCCTCATCGCCCCCCCACTGCGCCAGCACCGAACAGATACGGGCATGCGCATACTGGACGTAATAGACCGGGTTTTCGTCGGACTGCGCCAGCGCCAGGTCGACGTCGAACACGAATTCGGTATCGGCCTTGCGCGAAATCAGGAAGAAACGCACCGCGTCGCGACCGCGCGTGAGATCGCGCGCCGCCGTCGAGGCCTCGTCTTGGTCACCCGCCCCGGTGGACCACTCGATCAGGTCGCGCAACGTCACGTAGGAACCGGCGCGCTTGGAGATCTTGACCTCTTCGCCATTGCGCATGACGGTGACCATCTTGTGCAGCACGTAGTCCGGATAGCCCTGCGGAATGCCGACGCCGGCGGCCTGCAGGCCGGCGCGCACGCGCGCGATGGTGCCATGGTGATCGCTGCCCTGGATATTGATGACCTTGCCGTAGCCACGCTGCCACTTGTTGATGTGATAGGCGACGTCGGGCACGAAATAGGTATAGGTGCCGTCGGTCTTCTTCATGACGCGATCCTTGTCGTCGCCATAGTCGGTGGTGCGCAACCACAGCGCGCCATCCAGTTCGTAGGTCTTGCCGGCGGCGATCAGGGCCTCCACTGCCGAGGCTACCTTGCCTTCGCGGTACAGCGACGACTCGAGGTAATAGTTGTCGAACTTCACGCCGAAGGCTTGCAGGTCGAGATCCTGCTCATGGCGCAGGTAGGTGACGGCGAAGCGGCGGATCGATTCGATGTCTTCCACATTGCCGCTGGCCGTGACGGGTTCGCCGTCGCTGGCCGAGACGGTCTTGCCGTCGAGGAAGTCACGCGCGATGTCGCCGATGTAGTCGCCGTTGTAGGCAGCCTCGGGCCACTCGGCATCGCCCGGCTGGTGGCCGCGGGCACGCGCCTGCACCGAGGTGGCCAGGGTGGCGATCTGTACGCCCGCATCGTTGTAGTAGAACTCGCGCAGGACTTCGTAGCCCTGCGCCTGCAGCAGCGATGCCATGGCGTCGCCCAGCGCGCCCTGGCGCCCGTGTCCCACATGCAAGGGGCCGGTCGGGTTGGCCGAGACGAACTCGACCAGCACCTTCTTGCCGGCGCCGGCGTTGCTGCGTCCGAACTGGCTGCCCTGTTCGTGGATCGCCTTGACCACGGCCTGCTTGGCGGCCGCCGCCACGCGCAGGTTGATGAAGCCGGGACCGGCGATCTCGACCGATTCCACCAGCCCCTCGCGGGCCGGATCGGCCAGCACCGCCGCCACGATGGCCTGGGCCAGTTCGCGTGGATTCTTCTTGAGCGGCTTGGCCAGTTGCATGGCAATGTTGCAGGCGATGTCGCCGTGCGTGACGTCCCGCGGGCGCTCGAGGGTGATGGTCGGTTGCAGGTCGGTGCCGGCGATCAGGGGCTGGAGCGCGGACGAAAACAGGTCGGCAATTTGTTGTTTCTGTTGAGCGAGCATGGGAGTGGCGGGTAAGGCGGAAGCACTGCGGCGCATCGCTTGAGGTAGCGCCGGAACGAATCGCTTCGAATTGGTTGAGCAGCCGCGATTATACCGGCTAGCGACTCCCCTTTGGGCGTGCCGGCGCAGTCACCGCATCCCGTTGCCCTAGCTGTCTTCAAGGCAACTATCTTGCGCCATGCTCAGATGTCGACCGGATCGACCTCCAGCGACCAGCGCACCCGGCTCTTGTGCTGCCGCAGCAGGGCCAGCCATTCGCGCAGGAAGGCCTGCAGGGCCGGACGCGAGGCGCACTCCACCAGCAACTGCGCGCGCTCCACATTGGCCACCCGCATCATGGTCATCGGGATCGGCTCGTTGACGATCACGCCGGGCCAGTCGAGCAGGCGCGCCGCGTCGCCCAGAAACCCCAGCGCCAGGTCCAGCTCGCGCGCCTCGGCCCGCAGCAGCGCCTGGTACATGAACGGCGGAAACGCGGCTTGGCGCCGCTCGTCGAGCAAGTCGCCGGCAAAGCCATCGTAGTCGTGGCGCATCACCGCCTGGTACAGCGGGTGATGGGGATAGCGGGTCTGGATCAGCACTTCGCCGGCGCTGCCGTCGGCCGACAGCCCGGCGCGTCCGGCGCGCCCGGCCACCTGCATCAGTTGCGCGAACAGCCGCTCGCTGGCGCGATAGTCGTGCGAAAACAGGGCGGTATCGGGATTGAGCACGCCGACCAGCGTCAGTTTTTTGAAATCATGCCCCTTGGCCACCATCTGCGTGCCCACCAGGATATCGACCTCGCCCCGGTGCACGCTGTCGAAGGCAATCTGGGCCGACCCCTTCAGACGGGTGGAATCGGCATCGATGCGCAGCACCCGTGCCTCGGGAAAGACCAGTTGCAGGCCTTCTTCGACCCGCTGCGTGCCGCGCCCCAGTGGCTGCAGGTCGACGTTGCCGCACGTCGGGCAAGACTTGGGGATGTGCAATTCGAGGCTGCAATGGTGGCAACGCAGGCGCCGTTCGGGACGGTGCACCACCATGAAGGCGTCGCAGCGCATGCAATTGCTGATCCAGCCGCAGGCGTCGCACGACAGAACCGGCGCATAACCGCGCCGGTTCAAGAACAGCAGCGATTGCTCGCCGTTCTCAAGTCGCCGTCGCAAGGCGCCGATCAGGGTCGAGGTCAAGCCGTCGGTGGGCTTGTCGCGCTCCATGTCGATCACATCGACCTTGGGCAGCACCGCCTGCTGTACCGCGCGCTGGCGCAACTCCAGGCGACGGTAGCGGCCCGCTTGCGCGTGGTGCCAGGTTTCCAGCGAGGGCGTGGCCGACCCCAGCACTACCGGGATGCCCAACTGATGCGCACGCCAGATCGCCAAGTCGCGCGCCGAATAGCGCAGGCCTTCCTGCTGCTTGTAGGAGGGATCGTGCTCTTCGTCGATGACGATCATGCGCAACGCCGGCAGCGATGACAAGATTGCCAGGCGCGTGCCGAGCACGATATGCGCCTGCCCCAGATGGGCCGCCAACCAGTTGCGCGCACGCTCGCCTTCGGCCAGGCCACTGTGCAGCGCCACCACATTGAGATGGGGAAAACGGGCGCGGATATTACCTTCGAGCTGGGGCGTCAGATTGATTTCAGGCACCAGGATCAGGATTTGCGCCGTTACCGCAACGGCGCCCGGACAATCTTGCCCGGCACGGCGCAGCAATGCCGCAGCAGCCTGCAGGTAGACCTCGGTCTTACCGCTGCCGGTCACGCCGTACAGCAACAGCGGGGCAAATCCCTGCGCCTGCGCAATGGTGTCGACCGCGTCCTGCTGGGAAGCGTTAAGCGGTGGCGCCTGACCAAACTGCAACGGGTCGGGGGCGGGCTCGATCACCTCCGCGGCGACCACCTCGCGTGCGCGTGCGCGGCGTTTCGGCGGCGCCGACGGCAGGTGGCCCAGCGCCTTGAGCGCCCTGTCCAGGGCTACGGTGGTCAGCGCACGCAGGTTCTTGGGCAGGGCCGGCAGCATCACCTCGCCCAACGGGCGCTGGTAATAATCGGCCGCAAAGCCGCACAGCGCCAGCCATTGCGCCGACACCGGCGGCAATTGCGCGCGCCACGCGATCACATCCTTGATCTTGTCGGCCGCCAACTCGGTCTGCGTAGCCAACGCCGTCACCACGCCCATCGCTTCGCGACGGCCGAACGGCACCACCACCAGTTGACCGACCTGCGGCACGGCCTCGCCCGGCACGATCGGCCAACGATAATCGAACACAGTGTGCAAGGGGGTGTCGAGGGCGACCTTGAGGATGCACTGTTCCACGGACTTAATGTAATTCCTGAGAAACCGGCCTAAGCCTTGGTTTCATTGACGTTTTTTATACTATCCACACAGACTGTGGATAACTTTGTGGGCAACTCCCACTTGACAGCCGAGGATCCAGTCCCGTCGCGGCTCCTGGCGCGCCACCCACTTTCAACCAAAAAATATTATTCAATAAAATCAATGACTTGCAAATACCGCTCAGCCTCGCAAAATAATCTTGAAATATTTTTTTTCGATACCGCCATTCATTTCAAATGTGCATAAGTACAAACTGCAGAGCCCGAAACATGCATTTGTCAAGCATGTCGCCGGGCCGGGAACGATAAATTTTTCCGACATCGGCCTGCACGCTCTTGTCCTACAAACTTAAAGTAAAACGTTAGAAGCATGGATAAATATCGGTTTTCTAAGCGTTTTTACGTTTATTCACAATTCCTGTGGATAACTGTGTTGAGAAGTGCCTATTGACAGCCCGGCAAGCCACGGCCTAGGGCCTTTTGCGGGTTTTTGCCCAAAACCCCGGCAAAAATAAAACCCAATAGAATCAATCACTTGCAAAAACGCCCGGCCAAACAAAGCGATATGTCGATATAAAATTTACGACGCTCGCTCGTGCCCCGCGGATGTGCATAAGTTTACTTGCGGTACGCTCAAGCGCGCAGCGACTGGCTGATCTCATGCACCGCAGCGGCCAAGGTCGACACCGCCTCGGGCGGCGTGAACTGGGAAATGCCATGACCCAGATTGAATACGTGACCGCTGCCCGCCAATGGGGCACCGAAGGACTCGAGCAGCTTGCGCACCTCGGCGCGAATGGCGGCATCGCCGGCAAACAGCACGTTGGGATCGAGGTTGCCCTGCAGCGCCACCCGGTCGCCCACGCGACGGCGGGCCTCTCCCAGGTTCACGGTCCAGTCCAGGCCGACCGCATCGGGACCGATGTCGGCAATCTGCTCCAGCCACAGGCCGCCGCCCTTGGTGAAGACGATGGCCGGAATCCGCACGCCATCGTGCTCGCGCTTGAGTTGGCGCAGCACCTCGGCCATATAGGCCAGCGAGAATTGCTGATAGATGCCATCGGCCAGCGCCCCGCCCCAGGTATCGAAGATCATCACGGCCTGGGCGCCGGCATCGATCTGCGCATTCAGGTAAGCGGCTACCGCCGTCGCGTTGGTCCTGAGGATGTGGTGCATCAGATCGGGACGGTCGTACAGCATGGTCTTGACCCGGCGGAAGTCATCCGAACCACCGCCTTCGACCATGTAGCAGGCCAGCGTCCAGGGGCTGCCCGAGAAACCGATCAAAGGCACACGTCCATCCAGTTCATGCCGAATCTGGGTGACCGCCTTGAACACGTAGTCGAGCCGCTCCAGATCGGGTACCTGCAGGGCCATCACCGCCGCTTCGTCGCGCAGCGGGTGCCGAAACTTGGGACCTTCGCCTTCGACGAAGAACAACTCCAGCCCCATCGCGTCAGGCACGGTGAGGATGTCGGAAAACAGGATCGCGGCATCCAGCGGATAACGCTCCAATGGCTGCAGCGTGACTTCGGTGGCGTAATCAGGATTGGTGGCCAGGCCCATGAAAGAGCCGGCCCGCGCGCGCGTGGCGCGATATTCGGGCAGGTAACGCCCCGCCTGGCGCATCAGCCACAGCGGGGTGTAATCGGTGGGTTGGCGCAGCAGTGCGCGCAAAAAGGTATCGTTCTTGAGGGGGGCGAATCGGGACATGTGCGGGCCTATCGACAGCAATTCGCCATTATCTCATTCAATTGCCCTCTGTCTTGCTGTTGTCGCGTGCGGCCCGCTGCCAAGGGCACCTGGTTTGATCCAGATCGCCCCCGGCAGGCTTAGATGCCGCCCATGCACAGGTACTTGATCACCATGTAGTCATCCAGCCCGTAGTGCGACCCCTCGCGCCCCATACCGGACTGCTTGACCCCGCCGAACGGCGCGACCTCGTTGGAAATGAGCCCGGTATTGATGCCGACCATGCCGCTCTCCAGGCCCTCGGCGACGCGCCAGATGCGACCGATGTCGCGTGAATAGAAATAACTGGCCAGACCGAACTCGGAGTCATTGGCCAGGCGCAGGGCTTCGTCATCGCTCCTGAACCGGAACAGCGGTGCCACCGGGCCGAAGGTTTCCTCGCGCGCGACCTGCATGGATGGACTCATGTCGGCCAGCACCGTCGGTTCGAAGAAGGTGCCGCCCAGCGCATGGCGCTTGCCACCCAGCAAGACCCGGGCGCCCTTGCTGGTGGCATCGGCGATATGCTGCTCGACCTTGTCCACGGCGTCGCTGTTGATCAGCGGGCCCAGGGTCACGCCCGACTCGGTGCCGTCGCCCACCTTGAGCTTGCTCACCGCCGTCACCAGCTTGGCGGCAAAGGCGTCGTAGACACGGTCCTGCACATAGATACGGTTGGCGCAGACGCAGGTCTGGCCGGTATTGCGAAACTTGGAGGCAATCGCACCCTCCACGGCCGCATCCAGGTCGGCGTCGTCGAACACGATGAAGGGCGCATTGCCGCCCAGCTCCAGCGACAGCTTCTTGATGGTCGGGGCCGACTGCGCCATGAGCTTGCGACCGGTATCGGTGGAGCCGGTGAAGGACAGCTTGCGCACCAGCGGGTTGGCGGTCATCTCACCACCGATCTCGGCAGACGATCCGGTGACTACGCTCAATACGCCGGGCGGCACGCCGGCGCGCTCGGCCAGCACCGCCAGCGCCAATGCCGAAAAGGGCGTGGCGCCGGCTGGCTTGAGCACCATCGGACAGCCAGCCGCCAGCGCCGGTCCCGCCTTGCGGGTGATCATCGCCGCCGGGAAATTCCATGGCGTGATGGCAGCACAGACGCCGATCGGCTCCTTGGTGACGACGATACGGCTGCCCGCCAGCGGCGCGGGGATCACATCGCCATAGGCGCGTTTTGCCTCTTCGCCAAACCACTCGATAAAGGACGCGGCATAGCCGACCTCGCCGCGGGCTTCGGCCAGCGGCTTGCCTTGCTCCAGTGTCATGATCAACGCCAGGTCATCGACGTTGGCCAGCATCAACTCGCTCCACTTGCGCAGGATGCGACCGCGTTCGGCGGCGGTCTTGCCGCGCCAGTCCTTCCAGGCGGCGTTGGCAGCGTCGATGGCGCGCCTCGTCTCGGCCGCGCCCATCCTGGGCACCGAACCGATGACTTCTCCATTGGCCGGATTCTTGACGTCGGTAGTCTGGCCGCCATCGGCGTCGAGCCATTTGCCGTCGATGTAGGCTTGCTGGCGCAGTAGCGCCGGGTCCTTGAGCTTGATCATGCGATTCTCCTTGAAGGTTCGTCTCAGACAATTAGAGGCAAGCCGCCTGGGGAGTTCAGAAATCGTCTCGATGCCCTACATCGGCCGCCGGTCCTGCTATCATCAGGACGCCAAAAAAATGGCGACACCAATAAAACCAATGGAGACAACATGACCAAGCTCATCCGCGCAGCGCTGGCCGGCCTCGCCCTGACTTCACTGATGCTGCAGCCAGTGCGGGCCGAGACGCCCGACACCTCACGACTGGACCGCGTGCTCAATTCCGGAAAATTGCGCGTGTGCATGACGGGCGACTACAAGCCCTTCACTTTCTACCGGCCTGACCAGCAATTCGAAGGCATCGATGTCGAACTGGCGCAGTCGCTGGCCAAGTCGCTGGGCGTGGAAGCGCAGTTCGTCAAGACCACCTGGAGCACGCTGATGAACGATTTCATCGCCCAGTGCGACGTTGCCATGGGCGGGGTGTCGATCACGCTGGAGCGGCAGAAGAAGGCGGCGTTCTCGGCGCCGCACATGATCGATGGCAAGTCGCCCATCGTGCGCTGCGCCGACCGCCAGAAATTCTCCAGCTTCGACGCCATCGACCAACCGGGCACGCGCGCCATCGTCAACCCCGGTGGCACCAACGAGCGCTTTGCACGCGCCCATTACAAACGCGCCAGCCTACAGCTGCACCCGGACAACGTCACCATCTTCCAGCAGATCGTCGACGGTCGTGCCGATGTCATGGTGACCGATGCCAGCGAGACGCTGTGGCAAGCCAAGCTGCATCCCGAACTGTGCCCGGTCAACCCCGAGCATCCGCTGCAGTTCGCCGAAAAGGCCTTCATGCTGCCGCGCGGCGATGTCGCCTTCAAGGCATATGTCGATGCCTGGCTGCACCTGGCCAAGGAAACCGGGGAATATCAGCGGGTGTTCGACAAGTGGCTCAAGTGAGCGCCGCCCGAGCGGCGTGAGGGTAACGCACGTGCGCCAAGTGGCGTGCGTCGCCCGCTCGTGGACTCAGTCGAACTTGAGTTTATTCAATTCCGGCTTGGGATCGGGAAACGCCAGCTTCAATCCCTGCAGGGTCTCCAGCACCACATTGGCCACCACCAGGTTGCGATGGGTCTTGGAGTCGGCCGGCACCATGATCCACGGCGCATGGGCGGTGCTGGTGGCGCGCAAGGCATGCTGGTACGCACGCTGGTAAGCGTCCCAGAACTTGCGCTCCTCGATATCACCCATCTCGAACTTCCAGTGCTTGGCGGGATCGTCGATACGCGCCTGCAG
>Ga0079104_1001943_pt1 | contig 12286 bp, 9 predicted proteins | sample MedtruBG_FD_76829 | JGI IMG/M metagenome (GOLD analysis project Ga0079104, IMG submission 76829) | Root nodule microbial communities of legume samples collected from California, USA - Medicago truncatula BG | ecosystem: Host-associated > Plants > Roots > Nodule | place: USA: California... | reverse complement strand
ATGTCATCTAGCACATCGCTTTCCCAGGTCAGCAAGGGCACCGTCACATGGCGGTACGCGCCGAGGAGATCGCGTGATCGCACGGTGGAGGACAGGATCACCAGATCGGTATCCTTTGCCGCATCGACCGGTGCGTACTGGCTATGCAGCGTGACGATGTAGCCGCGAGCGGCGAGATGCTGCTGGATCTTCTGGTCGATGGGCAGGCTCTTGCCTTCCATGCGCACGACCAGCAGCACTTTCCCGGGCGGCGGCTCGGACGCATGGGTGTCGGCGGGAAACGCCACGGCCAGCGCGAACAGGGGCGCGAGCAGCAGGGACATCAGGAATCCGGGGGCTTTCATGGCGCTTTTTCCTTCAAACAAGAACGGATAATCGGAGTGGGCGTGTGAGCGACGCAAATGCGTGCCCGATACCCTATTGCCAAGCGAGCAGCAGAAAAGGGAACCTATTGGGCGGAAAAAAAAGAAGTCAGCCGTGCGCAGGGGCGTAACGGCAGTGAGGCGCGACGGTTGTCGCGCGGGCAAGCTCGACCGCTGGCATCTGCGCGCCGACCAGGCGTCGGGAAAACTACCGGCCAAAAAAACGCCCGCATCGCGGGCGCTACCTGGTTACCTGTCCACACGCCCGAGCGGGCGCTCAGTACGTCACTCCCAGATCGTCTCGATCTCGGCATCCAGGAAATAACCGGCGCCGCGCTCGGTGCGCAGCAAGGTGGGGTTCTTGGGATCAGCCTCCAGCTTGCGCCGCAGGCGCAGTATCTGGACGTCGACTGCGCGATCGTAGACTTCGTCGAAGGCACGCGTGCTCTCCAGCAGGTGCTCGCGTGAAATGATGCGCCCCGGCGCGCTCAGGAACACCACCAGCAAATTGAATTCGGCATTGGTCAGGCTGACCACGCGCGCATCCGGCGCCACCAGTTTGCGGGTGTTCAGGTTGAGATCCCAGCCGCCGAAACGATAGGCGCGCGGATGATTGCCCCGCGTCACCGGCGGCGCCTGCACGCCATGCCCGGCGCGACGCAGCACCGCACGCATGCGGGCCAGCACTTCGCGCAGCGAAAATGGTTTGGTGACATAGTCGTCGGCGCCCAGCTCCAGGCCCATCACCAGGTCGGCCTCTTCGTTGCGGCCGGTGACGCAGATGATCGACATCGAGGTCTCCTTGCGCCATTGACGGGCTAGGTCGGCGCCGTCGCCGTCGGGCAGGCCCAGGTCGAGCAGCACCATGTCGTAGGTCTTGCCCTGTACGGCTGCGACTGCCTCGGCCACCGTGCCGGCGCCATCGGCGCTAATGCCATGGCCGCTCAGGTATTCGATGAGCAGCTTGCGCATCTGATGATCGTCATCCACGACCAGGACTTTGGGAGAAAGGGGGACGTTCATCGGTTTTCCTTTTTTCTGTAACTCATCTCATTGTTCTTGCGGCGCGGCCAGCGCGGCGGCAATGGCCGCGCGCAACGCAGCCTGTTCAAACGGCTTGCTCACTACCTGCACCTGCAAACCCGCCGCCAGCTGCTCGGCCTGCGCGTTACCTGAACACATCAGCCCCGGCATCCGGGGTCGCAGCGCACGCACTTGCAATAGCAAGGCATCGCCCCGCATCTGCGGCATGTCGAGGTCGGTGATCATCAGGTCGACTGCCTGCGGCTCGACGGCAAATTCGCGCAGCGCTTCCTGCGGATCGGCAAATCCTATCGGCTCGAAACCCATCGCCGTGAGCGATCGTTCCAGCAATTCGCGCTGGGCATCGTCGTCGTCCACCACGAACACGCACTCGCCCTGGCCCAGCGGCGCCGAAGGTGCCGGCGTATCCTGCGGCGCCCCTGCCGCTACCGTCGACACCGCTGGCGTCACCACGCTGCCCACAGGCGCGGCGGGCAGCAGCAGGCGGAACAGGGTGCCGGCCGCACTGCTGGTGACCAGCACACCGCCCTCATGCTCGGTGGCGATGCCGGCAACAATGGCCAGGCCCAGGCCGGTGCCCTTCTCGCCCACGCCAGTGCGGGTGGAAAAGAACGGGTCGAACAGGCGCGACATGTTTTCGGGCGCAATGCCGCTGCCATCGTCGGCCACATCCAGCCACAGCGCCTGGTCCGGTGGCGCAGCGCCCACCAGCACGGCGCCCGACGGCGCGTCACCTAAAGGTGCGTCGCCTTCACGCAGGCTGACCACCACCCGCGCACGAGCGGCCTGGCTGGCGTTGCGCACCAGGTTCAATGCCACTCGCGTGAGCTGGGTCGGATGGGCGTGCACCACCAACGGCCATTGCGGCGCCAGGAATTCGATCTCGACGTCCGGCCGGCACAACGGCCGCGCCAGGCGCACCGCCTCGCCCACTGCGTCGCGCAGGTCGACCATCACGCGCTGCCGATCACCGCGTCGCGCGGCCAGCAGGATTTGCTCGGTCAGGTCGCGGCCGCGCGCCACTGCGGTCATCACTTCACCCAGGGGCGCGGCCGCCGGCGAAGCCGGATCGAGCCGGTCCTGCGCCAGCTCGGCATAACCGCCGGCGGCGCCCAGTACGTTATTGAAATCGTGTGCAATGCCGCCGGCCATCAAGCCCAGCGATTCAAAGCGGCGCATCTGCTCCATGCGCGCCGACAGCACCTGCCGCTCGCGCACTGCCACCGCCACGAAAAAGCCCAGCATCGCCAGCCCGGCCAGGTCGACCTGCAGGCGCCAGGTGCTGTCGAGCCCATCCTGCCGGTAGGGACCGAGGTCATATAAGGTCAGCAGTACCGCCAGCACCGCCGCCACGCTCATGGTCAGCGTAGCGCTGCGCATGCCGCCGAACAGTGCCGCTCCGGCCAGCGCCAGGGAGAGCAGCACGCGTAGCATCTCCTGCGAAAAATCGAACACCACGCTGGCCAGCAAGCCCCCGACCACCACCAGCACGCCGACCAGCGACGCCAAGTCGATGCCGCGCGTGCTGTCGCCGATGACAGCCACCCGCGATGACGACTGCGACCAGCTCAGCAGGGTCGGCACCAGCACCAGGATCGCCAGTCCATTGCCCACCAGCAGCGTGCGCCACTCGTCGAACCAGTGCCCGCCCATCGCAGAGAACGCCAGCGTGGCGCCGGCGGCCGACACCAGCAGTATCACCAGCACCGGCAACAGCAAGACAAAATGGGTGAGCTTGCGCAGCGTGTCGATCTGGCCATCACGCGCCACCCAGCGGCGGCCAAGGAGCAGGCAAGCCACGATTTCGATGACGTCGAGCAAGGCGAAACCGGCATCGACCGGCGGCGGCAGTGGATCACGGTGGCCCACCAGCATCATGGCGACGAATACCGCCAGCAGATACGGCGGCCACGACCGCGCCGGCTTGCGCCACAGCAACGCGATCATGAATGCCGGCGCCGGCCACGCGATGGCGGCCAGGGTGGTGGCTTGCGCGATGTTGGCGGCCGGGCTTGCCAGCAGGTAATACACAAGTGCGGCTGCCGCTGTGGCGAAAATGGCGCGCCCCCAATCGATGGGAGCGGGAGCGGAGGAGACGTTGCGCTGGCGCATGCGGCACGGGGAGGATGGAATGTGCCGGAAGTCTAACATCGCCGTGCAATCCGGCATCCGCCGGTCTGGATTTTCCTGCGGGAATTGGCATTGTTGCTGCGCACCAACAATGCAAGCTGACATTTTTTAGCCGGCGTCAAGGCCAGGTTGATAAACCGAAGGGGAGCCGCATTGCATTGGCGCCACCCTGATTGCGTCAATATTTCCGAGATCCTTTAGCAACAAGGGTTTCCGGGCGGCAGCACGATGAAAAATAATCCTCGATATTGTCAGTTTGGCGTTGTCTTTTTCCTAAGTCGACGGTACTCTTCGTGCTGTCGAGTTCTACGATCGATAGCGTAGCAAATGCGAATATGGAAATTGCCACAACGAAATCTCCATGTGCTCGCGACTGCTCCCTCCTCAAGACAAGAAACGGGATTAATCATGAAACAGATCTTCGCGAGCATGTTCATCGCACTGTCGCTGCTGGCAGCCGGTGCTTCGGCCAACGCAGCCGATATCAACCACTCCTCGACCCTGGTATTCAACAGCGGCCAGACCACCAAGATCGGCGGCGACTATTCGTCGGCCAGCCTGCCAGGTGGCGCCGGCGTCATCAAGGGCAAGACTTTTTCCGAAACCTTCAATTTCGTCGTGTCGCAGAACTTCGACGTGTCGTCGGCCGTGATCTCGATCGCCCTGAGCAACGTCTCGGCACTGGATATCACCAAGTTCGCGCTGACCGGCACCAACGGCACCAGCATCCTGGGCACCAAGTCCACTGCAGGCAGCACGCAGTTCTTCAACCTGAGCGCCAGCAGCCTGGCCGCCGGTAACTACACCCTGACCGTGCTGGGCAAGATCACCGGCTCCACCGGCGGCAGCTTCGGCGGCAACATCAGCATCTCGGCCGTGCCGGAAGTCACCACCACCGCCATGATGCTGGCTGGCCTGGCCATCGTCGGCTTCGGCGCCTACCGTCGTCGTCGCCAGGACAGTGGCCGCGTCCACCTGGGCAATGTCGCAATGGCCTGATTCGGACTTCGGTCGATATCAGCAGAAAACGCCCCGATGGTTCGCCATCGGGGCGTTTTGCATTGGGGCCGCGACGACTGATCGGCGCCCAGCCTGACTAGCGATTCAACGCCGCCGCATCGGCCACCACGGTGGCAGAACGGTCGGCCAGCTCGGCCAGCGCGGTGCGCTGCACGTCGGCCGCCGCGATAGCCGGGCCGCCCAGTGGATCGGGCAGGTCACGGGTCGCGCAGGCGGCGGCGACCACGGTGCTGGCATAGCCATGATCAAGAGCCGAGCGGGTCGTGGCGCTGACGCACATGTGGGTGGCAAAGCCGGCAATGACCAGCGACTGGCGACCGGTCTTCTTCAGTTCGGCATCGAGCGTGGTGCCGGCAAACGAATTGGGCAAGCCTTTGCCCACGACGACCTCGCCCGGCTCCGGTCCGATACCGTCAATGATCGCCGCGCCCGGTCCTTGCGGGTCGAACAGCGCCGCGCCAGGCTTGCTCCGGTGCACCACGTGGATCACGGGCGCACCCGCTGCGCGTGCCTGGCGCAGCAATTCGGCCACCTGCGCGATGGCCGCGTCAATGCCGCTCAGCGGCAGCCGGCCAGTGGCATATTCGGCCTGATGATCGATGATCACCAGCGCTGCTTCTTGCCAAGAGGCAATGCGCGCACTGCCGCCGGCAATCTGGATCAGGGTCTGGGGTACGGTCATGGCGTTTCCTTATATATATAGAACTCAGTTCATCAATGGGCGTGCGTGCGAGCCAGTCCCGTCTGGGATGAAGTGCCAGGCGCGAAGTTGGTCCGGGACCAGCCGTCTTGGATCCACTTCGGAGCGCGGCAATTCGCCCATACGGGCCGCGCCCTTCGGGCTCTTCCCGGAAAGGGAGCGGGCGAGGCATGCGACGCTGCGCATGGCAGGGCCGCACGCAAGGATCGCAACGTGGTCAGCGCCGCTTACCGGAAAGAACGCATCTTACGTCTATTGATGAAATCAGTTCTGGTGATATCGCGCGGTTGGATGGCAACCATGGTAAAACAACCAACGCCGATCTGCAGCGCTCTGGCTGCCGGCTGCCACGCCTGCGCGATGCTATAATCGCCAGCCTTTGAGCGGGGCGCGTGCTACGGCAAGACCGGCCCACGCGCCCTGTTCCAACGCCTTTCCCGCCGCACCGCGCCCACATCGGGGTGCGCTTCATGCCCGTAAAACCATATGCAGAAAAAAGTATTCATCAAGACCTTTGGTTGCCAGATGAACGAATACGACTCGGACAAGATGGCCGACGTACTCCACCTGGCCGAAGGACTGGTCAAGACCGATCGCCCGGAAGAGGCGGACGTGATCCTGCTCAATACCTGTTCGGTGCGCGAAAAGGCGCAGGAAAAGGTGTTTTCGGATCTGGGCCGCCTGCGCGAACTGAAGAAGAGCAATCCCGATCTGCTCATCGGCGTAGGCGGCTGCGTAGCCTCGCAGGAGGGGGAAGCGATCGTCAAGCGCGCGCCTTTCGTGGACATGGTGTTCGGTCCGCAGACCCTGCATCGCCTGCCGCAGATGATCTCCGAGCGCCGTTACACCGGTCGGGCGCAGGTCGACATCAGCTTTCCCGAGATCGAGAAGTTCGACCACCTGCCGCCGGCGCGGGTCGAGGGGGCCACGGCCTACGTGTCGATCATGGAAGGATGCAGCAAGTATTGCAGTTACTGCGTGGTGCCCTACACCCGCGGCGAGGAAGTCTCGCGCCGGTTCGAGGATGTGCTTACCGAAGTGGCCGGCCTGGCCGACCAGGGCGTCAAGGAAATCACGCTGCTGGGCCAGAACGTGAATGCATTTCGCGGCGCGATGGAAGATGGCGAGATCGCCGACTTCGCGCTGCTGATCGAATATATCGCCGAGATTCCCGGCATCGAGCGCATCCGCTTCGTCACCAGCCATCCCAAGGAATTCTCGCAACGCCTGATCGACACCTACGCCAAGGTCCCCAAGCTGGTCGACCATCTGTACCTGCCGGCCCAGCATGGCTCGGACCGCGTGCTGGCCGCCATGAAGCGCGGCTACACCGCCATCGAATACAAGTCGGTACTGCGCCGCCTGCGCCAGGTGCGCCCCAATATCACCGTGTCGTCGGATTTCATCGTCGGCTTTCCGGGTGAGACCGACGAAGATTTCGAGGCATTGATGAAGCTGATCCAGGATGTGGGCTTCGACAACAGTTTCTCGTTCGTCTTCAGCGCCCGCCCCGGCACGCCCGCGGCCAACCTGGCCGATGACACGCCGCAAGAGGTCAAGCTCAAGCGCTTGCAGCGCCTGCAGGCGGTGATCAACGATAACGTCGCCCGCATCAGCGCGACGATGCTGGGCAGCGTGCAGCGCATCCTGGTCGAAGGTCCCTCCAAGCGTGACCCCGACGAGTTACAGGGTCGCACCGAAAACAATCGCGTGGTCAATTTCGATGGCGGCCCCAACGGCGCGCGCCTGGTCGGCCAACTGATCGATGTGGCCATCGTCGAAGCTTTCCCGTTCTCGCTGCGAGGCGAGGTTGTCGTCAAACAATGACCCCAGCGGACACTCATTGAAAAAAATACCCAACCAGCCCCATCATTTCATCCCGCAACCGCTGGACAACCGGCGCCTGGCCAACCTGTGCGGGGCGCTCGATGAAAACCTGCGCCAGATCTCGGCGGCGCTCGATGTCACCATCTTTCGCCGTGGCGACCGCTTCGTGGTCACCGGCACCAATGCGCAACGTGCGGTCGACGTGCTGGAGCGCTTCTACCAGCGCGCCGAGCGGGTGGTGGCGGTAGAAGACATCCAGTTGGCGCTGGTCGAGCAGCGCGCCCATGCCGCCGCCGACGACGAGGCCGGGCTGCCGCCGCCCGGGGCCACCGCCCGTGCGCGCCGCGCCAGCGCCGCCAAAACGCCCGCACCCGAGGTGGTCGACGACAACGACAAGACGCTCGCCGACAGCCCCGTGCTGAAGACACGCAAGCATGACCTGCGCGGCCGCACGCCGCACCAGGCGCAATACCTCAACGCCATCCTGGAACACGACATCACCTTCGGCGTGGGTCCGGCCGGCACCGGCAAGACCTACCTGGCGGTGGCCTGCGCCGTCGATGCCCTCGAGCGCGACAGCGTGCAGCGCATCGTGCTCACGCGGCCTGCGGTGGAAGCCGGCGAGCGCCTGGGCTTCCTGCCCGGCGACCTGGCGCAGAAGGTCGATCCCTACCTGCGACCGCTCTATGATGCGCTGTACGACCTGCTGGGCTTCGATCGCACCCAGAAACTGTTTGAAAAGCAGGCCATCGAGATCGCCCCGCTGGCCTACATGCGTGGCCGCACCCTGAACCACGCCTTCATCATCCTCGATGAAGCGCAGAACACCACGGCCGAGCAGATGAAGATGTTTCTCACGCGCATCGGCTTCGGCAGCAAGGCCGTCATCACCGGTGACGTCACCCAGATCGACCTGCACCATGGCCAGCGCAGCGGCCTCATCGATGCCCTGTCGGTGCTGCAGGACGTGCGCGGCATCGCCTTCTCGCGCTTTTCCAGCGTCGACGTGGTGCGCCATCCGCTGGTGGCGCGCATCGTCGATGCCTATGACGCCGTCGGCACCCCTCCACCCAAGCCCGACACCGCACGCAGCACCGCGCGCGCGGCAACCAACCTGTTGACCCAATCCGCCAAGCCCCGCAATGTCCGCAAAACCTAAGCTTGCCCTGTCGGTGCAGTATGCCGATGCCAGCCTGAAAGACACTCTCACCCGTCCCCTGCTGCGCCGCTGGGCGCAGGCCGCCCTGTTTGCGCCGGCCGAGCTGACGCTGCGCTTCGTCGACGCCGAAGAGGGGCGCACCCTCAACCGCGACTATCGCGGCAAGGATTACGCCACCAACGTGCTCACCTTCGCCTACACCGAAGAGGAAGACAGCGAGGTGACGCAGGCCGACATCATCTTTTGCACCGATGTGCTGGTCCGGGAAGCCGCAGAGCAACAAAAAACGGTGGTCGAACATACCGCCCACCTGGTGGTACATGGCGTGCTGCATGCGCAAGGCTACGACCATGAGGACGATGACGAAGCCACCGAGATGGAAACCATCGAGACCGAATTGCTGGCCACCTTGGGCTTTGCCGATCCCTACGCGCAACGCTGACGCCTGCCGTCGCACCGGAGCTGCCGTGCTGCGTCCAGGCAACTTTCCAACCCTCCCGAGTACATCGCAGGCTGCAGCGCAGGCAGGGCACAGCGGCGGCGATGCAGCCCCATCGGATGAGTTGATTCAGGCAACATTGTCCGTCTGCCTACGCCATTGGCACCGCTTTACCTCCCACCGATAACCAAATTCGCGAAGACATGTCGACCTGACAAGCCAGCCAGGTTTTTTCTGTCCGCTAAACCGCAAATCTCAGGAAAACCCTGATGGCTGGGGCTGGGGGGCGTGGACAACAATCCTTTCACCACTACAAGGGAGGATGTCATGAATAACTTCAAGATCGGCCAACGTCTTGGCCTCGGTTTCGCCGCATTGCTGATTCTTCTGGTTGCCATCGCCGGTTTCGGGCTGCGCCAGGTGTCCAAGCTCAACGATCGTATCGAATTCCTGACATCCGTGGACGAAGGCAAGCTGCTGGCGCTGTCCAAGGCCCAGTTCGCCATCGGGCTGCGCGGCATCGGTGCGCGCAACCTGGTGCTGGTCTCCGGCGCTGCCGACCAGAATGGCGACATCGCCCTGATCACTTCGGCCCAGAAAGATCTTGATAGCGGCCTGGCCGAACTGGACAAGCTGATGAAGGGTGAAGGCAGCTCGCAGCAGGAACGGCAGATGCTCGAACAGCTGCGTTCGCTGGAAGCGGCCTACCTGCCGGTCGCCACCCGCATCGTCCAACTTGCCACCACGCAACAGACCGACGCCGCCAAGACCGCGCTGATCAACGACTGCATGCCGATCCTGCGCCAGGTGATCGCGCATATCGCCCGCTTCAACGAAGTATTGCGGGTCAATTCGACGGCCAACGTGGCCGCTGCCGACGAAGCGTACGCCCTGGCAAAGTGGACCATGCTGGCCACCAGCCTGATTGCGCTGTTGCTGGGCACGGCCATCGCCTGGCTGCTGACCCGCTCGATCTCGGTGCCGCTGCAACAAGCCGTGACCGTGGCCCAGAATGTGAGCGCCGGTGACCTCAGCAGCCGTATCGTGGTCAGGGGCCGCGACGAACTGGGTCAGCTGATGACTGCCTTGAAGGGCATGAACGACAGCCTGCAATCGATCGTCGGCGAAGTGCGCCACGGTACCGACACCATCGCGGTGGCCTCGGACGAGATCAAGCGCGGCAATATGGACCTGTCTGCCCGCACCGAACAGCAAGCCGGTTCGCTCCAGGAAACCGCCTCGGCCATGGAGCAGCTGACCGCCACCGTCAAGCAGAATGCCGAAAACGCCCAGCAAGCCAACCAGCTGGCGGCTTCGGCCTCGAAAGTGGCGGCCAAGGGCGGCGATGTGGTGCACCGCGTGGTCGACACCATGGACTCCATCAGCGAATCGTCGAAGAAGATCGTCGACATCATCAGCGTCATCGACGGCATCGCCTTCCAGACCAACATCCTGGCGCTCAACGCCGCCGTGGAAGCTGCCCGGGCAGGCGAACAGGGTCGCGGTTTCGCGGTGGTCGCCTCCGAAGTGCGCTCGCTGGCCCAGCGTTCGGCCACCGCCGCCAAGGAAATCAAGCAGCTCATCGATGACTCGGTGACCAAGGTCGCCGCAGGTTCGGCGCTGGTCAACGAAGCCGGCGCGACCATGACCGAAGTGGTCGACAGCATCAAGAGCGTGACCACCATCATGCATGACATCAGCGCCGCCAGCGCCGAGCAGACCATGGGCATCGAACAGATCAACCGCGCCATCACGCTCATCGACGAAGCCACCCAGCAGAACGCCGCGCTGGTCGAGGAAGCCGCCGCCGCCGCCGCCTCGATGCAGGATCAGACCAACAGCCTGTCGGGCCTGGTATCGGTGTTCAAGCTGGACGATACCCTGCCCCTGCCAGCCGCCGCCGCCAGGGCCCCGATGGTGCACATCAACCCGGCGCCAGCCCTGGGCGGGATGCGCGCCGGCACCCTGGGTTATGCCTGAGCGCCCGGCTCGCAATATATTGCCTTGGCAGCAACGTTTTTGTAGTGCCATCCTTGAGGGGTAGTTTTTTGCCGGCATCCGTGGATGCCGGCTTTTTTTTGTGGCGTCAATGGCCGGTAAAAGTCATTTTCAAACACCTAACCACGCGCATTTCTGCCCAACATGCAAGCGCGACCGCAAGCGGGCGCTTAGTGGACATGTCTCATAATTGTTGTATCCTATGGTCCTCAGCCACTACGACGGGTCAGCAACCCAGCCCTATGCAAGATCACTCTAGTAGCGTCAAATCAATTGACGCTAAACCCCACCGTTCGCTGTTTGAACGTCTCACCGCCCTCATCTCCCCCGAACCTGAAAACCGCGCAGAGCTGCTCGAAGTGCTGCACGACGCACACGAGCGCAACCTGATCGACGCCGACGCCCTGTCGATGATCGAAGGCGTGTTCCAGGTCTCTGACCTGGCCGCGCGCGACATCATGGTGCCGCGTTCGCAGATGGATACGATCGACATCGGCAAGCCCATCGAGACCTGGATGCCGGACGTCCTGTCGACCTCGCACTCGCGCTTTCCGGCGGTCGACGGTGAACGCGACAAAGTGGTGGGTATCTTGCTGGCCAAGGACTTGCTGCGTTACTACGCGGAAGAATCCTTCGATGTGCGCGACATGCTGCGTCCCGCCATCTTCATCCCTGAGTCGAAACGCCTCAACGTGCTGCTGCGCGACTTTCGCGCCAATCGCAATCACATGGCCATCGTGGTCGACGAATACGGCGGGGTGGCCGGCCTGATCACCATCGAGGACGTGCTGGAACAGATCGTCGGCGATATCGAGGACGAATACGACTTCGATGAAGCCGAGGACAACGTGCTGCCCCTCAAGGACAGCCCGACCGGCCCGCGCTGGCGCGTCAAGGGCCTGACCGAGATCGCCCAGTTCAACGACGAGATCGGCAGCCGCTTCTCGGACGACGATGCCGACACCATCGGCGGCCTGGTCGCCAACCACGTCGGTCGCGTGCCGCGCAAGGGCGACGAATTCGACATCGACGGCCTGCACTTCGAAGTGCTGCGCGCCGACGCCCGCCAGACGCATGTGCTGCTGGTCTCCACCACTCCCCCTGCGCCGATCGACGAAGAATGATCGCAACTGAAGTGGCATCGGCGTGACCTCCCTGCCCCTCGCCAAGCGCCCCGGGGCGGCTGCCCTGCTGGCGGTGATCGCCGGCGCGCTCAACGTGCTGGCATTCGCTCCGTTCGGACTGTGGCCGCTGCAGATCGCCGCGCTGGCCTGGTTGTTCCACGGCATCATCGCCACGCCCCAGGCCGGCGTGCGGCGCCATTTCGTGCGCGCCTGGCTGTACGGCTTCGGCTGGTCGGCTGCGGGCGTGCACTGGCTCTATATCAGCATGCACGACTACGGCGGCATGCCGGGCTGGATGGCCGCCCTGGCGGTGGCGCTGCTGGCGCTGTACGTGGGCCTGTATGCGGGCGCGGCGGCGGCGCTGGCGGTGTGGCTGCGCGCGCGTTGGTCATCCTCGCCGCGGGTGCTGGGCCTGTTGATCCTGCCGGCGCTATGGGCCTTGTCGGAATGGCTGCGTGGCTGGGTGTTTACCGGTTTTCCATG
>Ga0079104_1001939_pt1 | contig 12309 bp, 17 predicted proteins | sample MedtruBG_FD_76829 | JGI IMG/M metagenome (GOLD analysis project Ga0079104, IMG submission 76829) | Root nodule microbial communities of legume samples collected from California, USA - Medicago truncatula BG | ecosystem: Host-associated > Plants > Roots > Nodule | place: USA: California... | reverse complement strand
AATACATTGTTGTGCTACTGGATGGAAGGATGAGTTTTTTAATGAAAGATGTTTCATTGCGTACGGATGAAATTATTTCACAAGATTTAGATCATTATGGAGATATGCTGCTGAGGCTTGCATATTCATATATGAAAAATATATACGATGCAGAAGATGCTGTTCAAGATGTTTTTGTACAATTGCTTAAAAATATAGAGATATTTGAAAGCGACGATCACAAAAAGCATTGGCTTATTTGTGTTACCAGAAATATATGCAAAAATAAGTTGAAATCAGTATGGTTTAAAAAGCATGTAGAGTTAACTGATATGCCCTATTACGATGAATACAAAGATAACAATGTTTTAAATCAGGTTATGAAACTCCCACTGAAATATAGGGAGATTGTTCATTTATATTATTATGAAGGCTATACTACGGTTGAAATATCAAATATTGTAAATAGGAAAGAAGCGACAGTAAGATCATTACTTAGCAGAGGAAGAAATATGCTGAAAAAAGAGCTAAAGGAGGAGTATGATTTTGAGTAAAAAATATAAAGAAGAACTAAATAAAATAGTGATGAATGATGATATGAAAAAAAGAATACTCCAAAATGTTTTGGCTGAAAATAAGAAGGATAACAATGAAGAAAAAGAAATAAAAGTAAAAACTACTATGTCAAAAGTAAAGAAGTATAATGCTAAAAGAAATATGCAAATGGCGGCAGCCTGTGGTGCAATACTTATATGTCTAAGTGTAGCTAAAAGTTATCCTATGCTTTTCAAACATCCGTCTAATGATTTAGAACAAAATGAAGTGGAAGAAAATCCAGAGGATAAGAATAATGATTTAAAATCTAGTGATGATAGTGAATTAGTTTATAATAAAGATAGTAAAGAAGCATCTGACAATGATCATAAAGAAGATATAGCTGTAGGTCAAAACAATACAAATAATAACAAGAATGTGAATAACTATAATAATGGCAGTAGTCATGTGAACAAAAATATCAATAATGCCTCAAAAGCTGGACAGGAAGGAAAAGAAAACTTACAATCTAACTCAGGCTCAGAGGAAAAGAAGAGGCAGACATCAGGTAATAATGATAATAAAGCTATAGAAAATTCAAATACTTCTTCAAAAACAAATCATAAAGATGATATTAATAATAAAGAAAGTAAAAATCTAACAAGCACAGATCAAAAAACATCTCCAGAAGATGTAAAGGAAAATAAAATATCTGGCGATAATACAGATGATAGTGTCTCTAGTACATCGGTTGTAACAGATAAAGCCGTAAATTATAGTCAAGAATATACGACACTAGATGAAGCTGAAAAATCATTAAATTTAAAAGTGAACCCATTAAAAATATTACCTAATGGATTTAAAGCAGAAAATGTTAGTGTTATATCAAATGAAATAATACAAGTAGAATATAACAATGGTAATAACAATATGATTTTCAGAGCTGGTAAAAGCACTGATAACATAAGTGGAGATTATAATACTTACCAAGTTAAGAATATAGTAAAAGTAAATGAAATAGACGTAACTCTTGAAGGAAACAAAAATGAAGAGTATAACTTAGCAACATGGAAAAAGGATGGCATATCATATTCAATTTCAACTGAAGATGGTATTAATGAAAAGACGGTACTAGATATGATAGTGTAACCACACTATTTTTAAATCTTATAAAACCATGAGGTATCTTATAATGATATTTCATGGTTTTAATTTATTTGAGAATATGTATAGGTGTTTATATAATTTAAGAGTAATTACAGCACTAACCTATAAATGATTAACTTTAAGTTTATAATAATATTGCCTATTAAGAGAAGTAATGTGCTGGCATTTTAACAATGTGGTATTTACAAAATATGTTATAATTGTTCTATAAGTAAGTATTGGCTTTAGGAATAATTAGTACTTTCAAACAAATAAACATAATGGTAAAAGTCAATAAAAAGATTATTAATTCAGAGGGATGGAATGTAGATACTTTAGAGTATCCACTAGGAAGAGGAATAAATTTCTCTATAGCTTGTAGTGATGTTGAACAATTATACGAGGTCGTTAAAAGCAACAAAATCAAAATTTATAGAGAATTAAAAAAAACAACATATCTTTGTGATGGAGAAGAGCACATTCAGAAAGAGTTTCTTATACAAGATCCAGATGGTTATTTGTTGAGATTTACAGATTAATATGCAATGACTCTCACAATATTTAAATGTTATGAAAAAAACTATTACAAAAATTGTAAGCGAAGTGATATAAAGACGAGTAGAATTAACTTTTAATAGGTAATGATTGATCATCTGCAAATATAATGGACAAAACTAATTTTTAAATATTTAGTGTTGTTATTTTTATTAAAAGCTATATTTTAATATAGGGAATTTTAAATTCGAAGTGGTATAAAAAGTTATTTAAACATTTATCTGATGAATTTAGTAATAAAATCTTTGCATATTATTTTGATATACCATTTGAGGAGAGTTTAAATCGTCATAAACAAAAGTCCAATTCATATGAATTTGGAGAGAAGGAAATGAGAGAATGGTGGAATGAGAAAGATTTGTTAGACATTATTCCAGAAGTATGCTTACATAAAGAATTAAATTTAACTGAAATAGTGGATCTAATCTATCAAGATGTTATAAAGTAAAGGATAAATTCAAATTTATAGGAGTGATTGCAGTATGGAAGATTTTCCTGAGTTTATGAAAAGTGATAAGAATAAAGTTCCATCGGAACAACAGAATACGAGAGATATTGAAGGGTATTATTTTGAAGGAAAAGACGGTAGTCAAATGGCATTCTGGACATACTATTCTGATAGAGGATCAAAAGAACAAACACATGAATTTGATGAATATACAGTTTGCGTTTCAGGACAATATACAGAAATATTTGATGGTATAGAACATGTTTTAAATACTGGTGATGAACTTTTTGTGCCTAAGGGAACACCACATTATGGAAAATGTATTGCAGGTACTAGGACAATTCATGCATTTGGTGGAAAGAGAATTAAAAAAGATTGATAGATAAATCTATATACTAAATTAAAGATTAAGGAGAGCAATATGGAACAAATATGGGAAAAACTTTATGAAGAAGCCATGAATGTAATAAAGCCACATGAAATTTCAAGTACTATGTGGATTGGAAGCGTTGCTTCAGCTGTACTAACAAAAAAAGGAAGTATTTATACAGGAATTTGTATTGATACAAATAGTTCATTAGGAATGTGCGCGGAGAGAAATGCTTTATCAACAATGCTCACACATGGAGAAAACGAAGTAGATAAAGTCGTTTCTGTTTACAAGGATGGTAAAGTTATACCTTCTTGTGGCGCATGCAGAGAATTTATGATGCATCTTGGAAAAGATTCAGATAACATTCAAATATTACTTGATAATCAAGGGAGGTCAATCAAGCTAATTGACTTACTGCCAGAATATCCAAGATATAAATAGATTTATGATATTTGAATTATAAATTCTAATTTAATGCTGAATATTATAAATAGTAATTTGTAGAGGAGAAAGAATAAAATGAACTATCCTATTCCTAGTCATATTAAAGAGTTTTTTCAATTAGCTGATGCCAATAACAGTGAATATAAAGTAAAAGGGAAATTAAAATGTTCTTGTGGTACTGAGAGCTTTAATGTTTATCAAAGTAACAACAAAATGATTGTAAAGGAAACATGCCAAAAATGTAATAAAGAAATTACTATTTTTGATGCCGGAAAGCATGGATGGAACGGTTTTGTATGTAAATATGATTATTTAGATAGAACCCAATTGTTTGAGAAAGTAATTTGTGAAAAATGTAAAGAAGATGCTTTCGTAATATCAATGGAAATTTATTCGCAAGGAAAACAGGATTTTATCGACGAATGTGTCAATAACGATGATTCTTTTTCAGAAGAGGATTGGGTTGATGGTTTTGAATGGATATGTATTTCACTAAGTTGCATAGAATGTAGTAATCATAGTGAGAATTGGATGGAACATGAGACGATGTAATATAATGGTTTTGGTAAATGGAGGCAAAAAATGATTTCCTTTGATATAGATTATACATTATTAGATCATAAAAGCTCTGAATTACTTGAGGTAGAATCATTTTATGAAGAGTATAAGCATTACTTTAAGCTTGAAAAATAAGAATACTATTTAGATAAAAGGGGGAAAAGAATGATAAAATTAGGAAATGTAATCATCATTTTAGCATTTATAGTCGCTTTATTTTTTGCTGTTATTGCAATAATTAGAGGATATAAAGGGATGAAGATGAGTAAACGCTTTGATACATCAGATAAAAAAGTAAAAGTTAGTTATTGGTTACTTTCTGCTATACACATGTGGGTCGGCATTTTGATAACATTGTGTTATTTGATTGCAGGAGTATTCATTTTAAATAAATTATAGGAGAGGTGATATAATGGGATTTATAATTTTCTTTCCATTCTTTGCAGCTATAATTGGAATTATCATTGCTCTTATTTGTTGTATAGGAACAGGTTTGATAATTATCGGTGGTACAGGCATAGCGATGAATAAAATATACTTGAAACATATGAAAACAAAAGACAGTGCATTAAATTTTTCATTTAATATAGGTTCAATAATTTTAGGTAGCATATTTATATTATTTCCTTTAGGATGTGTTTTATATGGTATTATTTTTTCATTAGCATCAAAATAAGCGTATAAGCAGTGTTTATATAATAAATATAATCAGTATTAGACTTAATATAAAATATTCTAGAATAAAAAAATATGAAATCTGGTGCAAATAAAATAAACAGCAAACTTTTTATAATACAGAAAAAAGCATTGGAGGGGAAATAATGACTTGTGATGAAGTTATTTCAGAATTAAAATCATTAAGTTCAGAGAAATATAAATCAAATGTTGTCAAAATGGGAATACCAGAAGCCAGTAGTATAGGTGTTTCTACTGGAGATATTCGAAAACTTGCCAAAGGAATTGAAAGATCAAATGAATTTGCATATGAGTTATGGAGGACAGGGTATCATGAAGCAAAATTATTAGCAGTACTTGTTTTTGATAAGAAGTTAATTTCATTACATGATATTAAGCAATTGATAAGCGAAGTTTCTTCGTGGGATTTGTGTGACCACCTATGTAAAAACCTTATTATAAAATTAAAAGGTTATCAAGAACTCATAGAGATTTGGTGTAATTCTAAAGAAACATATATAAAAAGAGCAGCATTTACTCCAATGGCTTCTGCTCTTATACATGTAAATCAATATCAGAGGACATTATTGATAACTATCTAAAACTTATTTCTGAACATTCTAATGATGAAAGAGAACATGTTAAAAAAGCAATTTCATGGGCATTAAGAGAAATAGGAAAAAGAGATTACAACTATCAGGAAAAAGCAATATTATTGGCTTATGAATTGATGGAAAAAGGCGATAAGTCACAAATATGGATTGCAAAAGATGCATTAAAAGAACTTGAAAAATTAATAAAAGTTGAAGGAAGAGGACGTCTAATATCTTCTTATTCAAAAATGGCAGATGAGTGCTAAATAATAACAAACATATAAGTTATAATATGGAGGGTAATTATGAAAAAATGGTATGATGAAGAGTATGAATGGGAAATTGAGGTGACAGGATTTCTTCGAAGTGACCATACAGAGAGGTATTGCCGAAACGGCGAGGAAGTTGGAGATAAGTATACTTGCACCTATGGTTGTCCTGTAAACAATGATGGACAAGGCATCTGTTCAAAAGTAATGATGATTATGTTTCCAATCATGGAGGCTATCAGAAGTGGTGGAGATTTAGAGAATATTGGTGGAGATAGTAAGTATAGCAAAGATGTTGTATGTCCAGATGGCTGCGTTATATTTAGAATGACGGCGAAGAAACTTGAAAATGAGAATATTTATAAGGGAAAGTTTTTCGATTAGTTTAAATTTATATTATGTCAAGCTTAAAGATGGTCAAAATATATAAATTTCAGTTTAGTAATCTGGAAAATAGGAGTTGAAATTTGAATTTTGTTTTATTGTGAGGTAGCAGAATGGAAAATGTACCTTTGAATACTGGTTTTGTAAACATTTAATATTGAACATTATAAATAGTCATTTGGAGGTGAATTGATATGAATTTAAGATTGGCTAATTTAAATGATTTACCAAAACTCAAAGCTGTGTATGGAAACATAATTGATGATATGGACAGAAACAACATACTAATTTGGGACGAAATATATCCGTGCCAGTATTTCAGCAAGGATATTAAAAATAATCGCCTTTATTTATTGGTTGAGAAGGATGATAATATAGTTGGCTCCTTTGCATTATGTGAATCAAATGCTGGAGAAAGTTGTGTAAAATGGGAAAATCCCAATGACAAGGCATTATATATTGAACGCTTTGGAGTTAATGTTGATTATTCAAGACAAGGAATTGGCAGTATAATGCTTAAGCATGCTATTACACTAACTAAGCAGATGAGAGCTAAATATTTAAGGCTTTTTGTTGTTAATATAAATAAACCAGCCATAAATTTATACCTAAAAAACGGATTTACGCAGGTTGATGGAATCTATGAAGAAATAATCGATGCAAACCTTCCATTTCATGAATACGGATTTGAAATGGAAGTATTAAATTAATAAATGCAGTTTTCATGTAGTAAGAATAGAGAATCCAAAAGATTTGGAAGAAGGAAGTTTTATTTTAAGAAAAGTGATTTCATAAAAGGAGCATCGTACTTATTAAAATTTAATTTGTACGATGCTCTCTCTTTTATTTTTTAAAATGTAGTAAATTGTTTATATAAATATTTCTACAATCTTTTCATCTATTATGCCTGATTATTAATAAATGATATGTTCTTTAACAAAAATCAATTTAAATCATATCTGACACCTTAAAATAATATGCTTTAAATTTTATTTTGCATTAGTAAAAGCATTTATTATAGCAGTTTCTTCATTTGAAATTGTTAAAACTATTATTGGAATTATGGTATAAAAGTCTCACAACTTTTTTAAACTGGTTTAATTAACCTGTTACATATAATTTAATATATTAACTTGCACATTTGCTTAACAAATAGAGAATTTTTTTATTTTATTTGTTAAATGAAAGATATGAGCGGAGTATACGTGTTGTTAAAGAGAATATTGTCTTATATACTTAATTAGAGTAGATTGAATTGGAAATATATGCATAAGCTTAGACTTAATGGTAAGATTATAATTATTGAGTTTTAATGAAGTTAAATGATATAAGGTGAAAATTATATGATGAATAAATCAAGAAATATTTTTTATAAGATAAAATTAAAATATAAATAATAAAATTACCTCTTGACTTTAACCTTAACTGGAAGGTTTATACTATGATTGTCAACAGGAAGGAGAATTAATTGTGTACACTATTGGGCAGTTTTCTAAAATTGGGAGAGTTTCAACTAAGACACTTCGTTATTATGATGAGATTAATCTTTTAAAACCTATGTATGTGGACAGTGATACTCAGTACAGATATTATGCATATGAACAGGTTTTAAAACTTCTTTCTATATCTGAATTAAAAGAATATGGCTTAAAACTAGAAGAAATTAAAGCCATTATGGATGAGGAAGATGTGGACTTACTTAAAAAGTTCTTACAGAACAAAATTGTTGAGATTAATAAGGAAGTCCAAAACAGCTTGAAACTCAAAGATTCTATAGAACAAAAAATTAGGAAGATTGAGTTAGGAGGTAATATTATGGAAGTTAAGAAGGATTTAAAAGTGGAATTGAAGGAAAGAAAGTCATTAGTTGTTATCAGCAGGAGAACAATCACAAGCATGAGTAATATAAGTAGTGTTATAGGAAAGGTATTTGAGGATATTTTTAGGATGAATCTTAAGCCATCAGGACCAGTAATGACAATTTATCATGATAAGCAGGAATTTGATGTGGAAAATGCAGATTGTGAAGTTTGTGTTCCAGTAAATAGCAGGGTAAATGCAGAGAAAAATGAAAATATAAAGGAACTTGCAGGAGGTCTAGTTGCATCCACAACTTTTGTTGGGCCTTATTCAAGGCTTGGAGAAGCTTATGCTAAAGTTGTAAAATGGATCGAGGATAATGGCTATGAATATGCAGGGGCGCCTTTTGATATTTATTTGAATGGACCTCAAAGCGTTAAGAGTCCAGAAGAATTTGTTACTGAGGTTTGCTTTCCAATTAGTAAATAATATGTTAATGGGTAATAAAAAATTTACACTTATTTTTAAGTTGTTATAGATTATATGATGAACAATGTATTAGATTTTTAAGAGCTAAGGGGCTTGTCTCACTAGCTCTTTTTGTGATATTGGATTAGTAATTTAATATAATCAACTTTGAATGTTATTCTATATAAAAATAAATGTATTTGTAATTATTAAACCAATTATAGTAAAATAAAATATAAATGAAAACAGAGTAACTTTCAATATTAAAATTGGATTTTTAATTTTTAGAAATATTAAGAGAAGGTGAAACTATGAAGATATTTTTACGTATTCATCCTAAGAATAGAGTATCCTCTGTACAGATATAAAATTGATATTGTACAGAGGAGTGTATATTTAGATGAATAAATTGAAGAAACCAGTTATTACGAAAGAAACAATCAAAGCAATGGAGGATATGTCGTTTTTCATTCATGCTAAGATTTTTGACGATTTGCTTATTGTTGCACAAAAAGAAACAAATTGTTTTGTATTAAAGACGAGTGAGGGACTGATAGTGATAGATGCTATTTGGCCATCAAAAAAAGCCTTTGAAGCGATAGTTAATGCAATTAAATCTGTAGGATGGGATCCTAATACAATAAAAAAACTTGTTTTGACTCATGGTCATGTTGATCATACAGGGTGTGGAAAATGTTTTGTTGATAAATACCATGTCCAAACATACCTTTCCAAAATAGATGATATTTTTTGGGAAGAACATCCAACGAAGCCTAATAGACCAGAAACGTGGAAAAATTATAAAATTGATGTTTACGTTAAGGATGGAGATAAAATAACATTAGGTGATAAGACAATGTATGTTTACAGTACTCCAGGTCATACTCCAGGAGGTTTAAGCTATATATTTCCTGTAGAAGAAGATGGCAGACTTCATATGGCAGCATTATGGGGTGGTACTACACCACCATGGACAAGGAATGAAGTGAAAGAATATCTCAAATCATTGGATTATTTTATTAGTGAAGCAATGCGTAAAAAAGTAGATGTGGCTTTAAGCAATCATACAGTCATAGATAATGGCTTGGAGCGTATTTTGTATTCAAAAGTAAGAATGGACTACATGCCGAATATTTATATCATCGGACAAGAAGGATTTCAAAATTATTGTCAGGTATTTAGGACATTAAGTCATGATATGCTAGAAAGATTATGAATTGTAACATGAAATCAATAAAGTTAAATTTTTATTAGTGCAAACTTTAAAAAGTTGATATATGTTTTTAATATCACATTATTCAAGACAATGTATGAATAGTGTGATATTTTTTTATTATCTAATTCTAAAAACGCATTTTGATCTGCTGCGCCCACTAGATGAAATGAGGTGATAAATAATGTCGACATTAAGTAGAGCAGCAGAAAAATTTAGAAATCTCTAAATTTAAAGTTGATGTAGTAAATAATAAAAATGTTAATCGAAAATTGAATATAACCATTTTACATAATGTGCTATAGTTAATATATAATGTCAAAATAATTTACATTAACAACATTATAAAAAATATAATTTTTGCAACAGGAATTGGAGATGACATAATGATTATTGATGGGTTAGTAAATGCATTTATTGATATAGGTTTGTTTATAATTCTTGTATTATTTGTAAAAGGAATTCAGGTTAATTTCGATAAAAATTATACACCACTATATTGGATAAGCATAAAAAAACACGATATTAAACTATTATTTTTGGGGATTATTGTGGCATTGCTTTATAAGTCACTCTTAGGATTAATAGGTGTTACTTGTGGGAAGATGGTATTGGAAATAGATAAATCAGGTATAGCTAAAACTATAATTTTTACTTTAGTAAGCAGCTTTGGATTTTTCGGGGTATCATTATTAGAAGAAGGATTATTTAGAGGATATCTTATGCAGGTGGTATTTAAGGAAATTCCTAATTTACTGGCGATAATTTTACAAGGACTAGTATTTGGATTAGTACATTATCATAACTATTCATTACTATCTCATACATGGATACGAATCATTAATGCTATGCTAGTAGGAATAATATTTGGGGCTATTGTAATAAAGACAAAATCGCTTATGTTCGTTATAGGAGCTCATTTATTCTATAATACTGCCGAAGATATATTGTTTCTAGACAACTCATATAAGTTTACGAGATTTATTTCCTTTAACCACTCTAGTTACTTATCACCAAATTTATCAGAAAATCTATTTTGTACAGAATCTATAGAACTAATTATGTTATTTATAATAACGCTCTCATTAATATTCTTGTTTCGAAGATCTATTTTATATAATAAAAGCAAAGGAGATTTTTTAGATACTTAAATATTACTTATTACGTGAATTAACAAAAATAAATAGTAGATCTGAATAACACATTGATTTAATTATATGGTTTAGCATAATTTAAACCTTGTTAAAAATAAATAAATTTTTAAAGTTTCCATCGAACATTCTTTTAAAGGAACATGGTTTTAAATAAAACTTTTTTACAATTTAAAAGGGAAAGAAGTTAAGAAGAAAAAAAGCAAAGAAGTTAAAAATTTGCAGGAAATATCCAGGCTCAGAGATGTTGGAAAGCTTTTAAGAAATAATATAATCTAAAAATTTAGAGGATTAAATATTTATTTTTGGTGCATTTAGCGATAAATATAAATGATCTAATTAATATTTGATACAGTAAATAAAAAAATGTAATACGGAAAACTGAATAGTATAACATTTACAAAACATACTATAACTTACTTATAAACAAACATCATATTCATAGAGTATTAAATAGTGATTTAAGCAACTGAAATCAGGATAATAAATTAGAATTTATATGATACATTTAGGAGGATAATATGTTTCCAAATAGAGAAATGGCTGAAAAAGAATTAGAAATAGCAGGACAATTAAATCAAGGTCCATGGACAGAGCATTCTATAAATGTAGGATTAGCAGCGCAAATGATTGCTGAAAAATGTAGTAATCTTAATCCAGACAAAGCTTATGTGTTAGGACTTCTTCATGATATAGGTAGAAGATATGGCATAAGTGCAAGAAGACATGGCATTGACGGATATAAATTTATGTTAGAAAAGGGTTGGGGTGAAGTAGGAAGAATTTGTTTGACACATTCATTTCCGATTCCTGACTTTGACAAAGAAATAGGAAAAAATGATATGAGTGATGAAGAAAGTGAATTTGTTAGAAAATATATTAATGATTTAACTTATGATGACTATGATAGACTTTTAATTCTTTGTGATTCACTTGCTGACGCTCAAGGTTTTTGCATGCTAGAAAAGCGATTTGTTAATACGACAAGGCGCTATGGAACATTTTCATATACAGTAGAACGTTGGAATGCAACATTTGAAATGAAAGAATATTTTGAAAAGCAGATGAATTGTTCTATATATGATATTCTTCCTAATATAAAAGAAACTACATTTATGGAGGCGCCATTATGGAAACCACCAGTAAAATAGAAATAGATAATATTCCGGCGATCTTATGGGGAGAACCTTCAGACAAAATATATATATTTGTTCATGGAAAAATGTCTAGCAAAGAAAGTGCACATGAGTTTTCACAGATAGCATCAGAAAGAGGATATCAGGTTCTTAGTTTTGATCTCCCAGAACATGGTGAAAGGAAAGATAAAAATTATCTATGCAATGTTTGGAATGGAGTACATGATCTTGAAAAAATTGGAGCATATGTACAAGAAAATTGGAAAGAAATAAACTTATTTGGGTGCAGTCTTGGCGCGTATTTCAGTTTGCACGCATATAAGAACCTTCCAATAAAGAAATGCTTATTTCAATCACCAATTGTTGATATGGAGCATCTTATATGCAAAATGTTTAAATGGTTCAATGTTACAGAAGAGTTACTTAGAGAAAAAAAGGAAGTATATACTCCCATTGAAACTCTTTCATGGGATTATTACAGCTATGTAAAAGAACACCCAATTAATAAATGGAATATACCTACTGCAATTATTTATGGATCAGAAGATAATTTGCAAAGTCATGAGGTTATAGATAATTTTTC
>Ga0079104_1001937_pt1 | contig 12311 bp, 17 predicted proteins | sample MedtruBG_FD_76829 | JGI IMG/M metagenome (GOLD analysis project Ga0079104, IMG submission 76829) | Root nodule microbial communities of legume samples collected from California, USA - Medicago truncatula BG | ecosystem: Host-associated > Plants > Roots > Nodule | place: USA: California... | reverse complement strand
CAGCCATTTTTCAAGTGACGAAATCAGTGAAATTCAGCGGCTGGCGTCAGACAGTTCGCGCAGCAACCTCTGACAAAAAGATAAATAATGCCTTTACGGTAGTTTCTGCCCGGCCCCGTATCTGAACGAAAAGAAATAATGTCGTTGGGATGGTTTACTTTACAATGTCGGTTTTGAACAGCCTACAAAACAGGTGAGCACGTGCATGCCAACATGATTGAATACCTGAATATTTTCATACAGGTTGTTGAGCAGGGTAGCTTCACGAAAGCTGCTGATGTACTTCAGATTCATCGCCCCACTGTGAGCAAAGCGATACAGCAGATAGAGCATGATCTGGGTGTAAAACTCATTTATCGCACAACCCGAAAGCTGAGCGTTACTGCTGAAGGGGATGAGTTCTATCATCATGCTAGGCATGTTCTGGCCGAAGTTAATGACATGATGGCCAGTTTTTCACCGACACTTCCACCGCGAGGACGCCTGAGACTTGATGTGCCCCTGGCGCTGGCGCATTCAATATTAATCCCTAATCTCAGGCATTTTCAGGCACTGTATCCAGGTATTGAAGTTGTGCTGGTTTCTTCCGATAAAAAAACTGATTTGATTACGGAAGGCGTAGATTGCCTTGTCCGCCTGGGTGCGCTTCAGGATTCTAGTTTTATATCCAGACGTCTTGGTGACATCCGGATGGTTACCTGTGCAGCCCCGTCTTACCTGCAGCAGCATGAGCGACCAGAAACACTTGCTGATCTGGATGAACATCAGGCAATTAACTTTTTTAGCGATCACAGTCGTGACGTCATGGAATGGAAGTTTATCGAAGACGGGGACATTGTTTCGCTGCGTCCTGCGGGCAGCCTGCTGGTTGATAATTCCGATATTCTGCTTTCCTGTGCTCTGGCTGGTCTGGGCATTATCCAGGCCACCTATGATGCCGTTGCTCCCCATATTGCGTCCGGCGCTCTTGAAGAGATTCTTCCGCAATACCCATCGGTGTCAAAGCCCGTGTCAGTGATGTATCCGGACAGGCGCTATCTTTCTCCAAAAGTGCGTGTCTTTATCGACTGGTTCAGTGATGTTCTGGCTACGCAGATCCACTGAAACAGACGGATTATTAATGGATAATTAATACTGAAGTTCCCTCTCAGCTATTTCTGGTGTGTTTGTAACAACGTAGATTGTTAACAAATGATTCGGGCATCCCTTCGGCATTATTCTGAAGGTATGCCGTTAACTGAAGGGAGCTGAATATGTCTAAAGTTATTACCTTTAACCGCACCGGTGGCCCGGAAGTGCTGGAAGTTGTTGATGTACTGGTGCCAGCGCCGACAGCGGGTGAAGTGCAGATTCGCGTACATGCGATAGGTATCAATCGTGCAGAAATCATGTACCGCAACGGTCAGTATGTTATTGAGCCGGAATTTCCAGCACGTCTTGGTTATGAAGCGGCTGGCGTTGTGCAGGCCGTAGGTGAGGGTGTTGATGAGTTTACCAGTGGTGATCTGGTCAGTGTCATCCCTTCATTTATGTTTAATGAATACGGCATGTATGGCGAATTGGTCAACGCACCGGTTCATGCTGTCGTAAAGCATCCTGAAAACCTTTCCTTCGAGGAAGCCGCCGCAAGCTGGATGATGTATGTCACCGCTTATGGTGCGCTGGTTGAATATGGCAACCTTCAGGCTGGTCAGAATGTCGTAATTCGCGCAGCATCAAGCAGCGTGGGTCTGGCTGCAATACAAATTGCTAACATGCTGGGTGCAAATCCAATTGCACTCACAAGGACCTCTGAAAAAGGCGAAATGCTCCTGAAAGCTGGCGCAACCGCCGTCATTGCTACTGCGGAACAGGATATGGTTGATGAAATCAATCGTGCAACAGATGGCGCAGGTGCCCATATTGTTTTCGATCCCGTCGGCGGTCCGGACGTGGCAAAATTGACGCAGGTGATGGCGCCGCAGGGTATGTTTTTCCAGTATGGCGCGCTCGATAGCCGTGACATGCTTGTGCCTGTATTTGATATTCTCGGTAAGCATCTCACTCTGCGTGGATATGAGCTGTTTGAAATCACGACGGACTCTGAAAAAATGGCGCGCGCAAAATCCTTCATCACAGAAGGCTTACGAGCCGGCAAACTGAAACCGGTCATAGATAAGACTTTCCCGTTCGAAGAGATTGCAGACGCCCATCGCTATATGGAGGCTAATGGCCAGGTCGGTAAAATAGTCGTGACCGTTAAGTAATCCTTACCGCAGCATTTTATAAATGAGCCTGGGCCAGCAGGTATTTTACCGGAAGGTGGGTCTCATTCACCGTCCCCTGGAAAGCATGGACGATGATGTCAGGCGGATTTCAGAGCACATTATTAAACTGGCCTGGCGAGAGAATCCACGCTGATCGGCATGTCTTTCATCTGGCCGGTCATCGATAGGGATTTCAGCCCTGCGGTGCCCCGGGGGGCAGCGCAGGCGCACCCGGGATATCGAGAACGTCTCCGGTTGTGTAGAAGTGTCCACCTGCAATGTAATGCAGACTTCTCCATTCCATGGGAAGGTGTTCAAACTGCCAGTGCCCGTCCCGGAAGACCCGGCTGTCTGCCCATGCAGCTTTTATTTCCCCGATGAACAAATCGTAGGCCTGCTGATTATGTTCCTCCGGGATCAGTTCGCAGTACAGCCATGCAGCGCACCCTGAAACCAGAGGGGCATCGAGTCCGGGAAGGGTAAACAGCGATACGCCTGACTCAGCAAGCTTATCTGGTTCACTGAACATGGAGCGGGTACCAAGCTGGTAAACGAGCGATGCCTGAGACGCCACAGGTACCTGAATCACAAAGGATCGGCTTTTTTCAATAAGCTGGCGGGTAAATGCCGCTTTATCAAGTACTACGGTAAGCCGGGCAGGCTGATAATCCAGGGCACACACCCAGGATGCGGACATCACGTTATCTGTGCCCTCGTGACGCGCGGACACTAAGGTTGCCGGGCCATGGTTTATCAGACGATAGGCCTTTGCCGGTTCGACAGCTTTTATATACTCATTCATTTTAAACACTCAGCTGATAATTCAGCGGTTTTCCAGAAATTCAGCCAGGCTGTTGTGCCCTGACGTAATCAGTTCCATTACGCTCTCATCCATTTTCTGTGCTTCATTTTGTGAGCGGGCCTCAAAACTTGCATGCCACACAATGACCGTTTCATTGCGTCCGGACAAAGGAATAAGGCTCACCGTCGCCACGTAATTATCCACGGGAAGGGGAGATTCAATAAAGCGGTAGGAAAGCGACTGTTGGCCTTCATCGACCATCAGCAGCTGTTCGAGCAGGACTGCACCATCTGCAAGCACCAACCTCCTCTTACAGCCCGGCAGCCCATCCGGCTGGTTTTCTTCAATTTCGCTGCGGCTAATGGAGGGATGCCATTCACTGATACGGCCAAACTGACGGAGAGTCTTCCAGACACGGCCAGCTTCAACCTGCACCATGGCATTAAATTTAACAACTGGCATAACGATACCTTTTAAAATGTTCTTCGTTTCCCGGCCATTTCACCGGCGGGAATAAGGGTGATACCCGGCTGCGGATTGACGACGGACTGAAGAAGACGTGCGGCAATTTCCGGTGCAGGGTTGAGATGCCAGCGACGGGGCAGAAGCGGAGAAAACACTGTGAGGGCAAGTTTCAGCGCCATCTCACCCGGACGTGACTCTTCCCGGGCCCCGCCGATAACACCTGGCTGAACGAAAATGAGCGAGCCGAAATTCTCCTGCGACAGCGCCTGCTCAAGCTCTCCTTTAACGCGATGATAAAAAAAATACGCGTCCGGCCTGGCGCCTGTTGCCGAGGTCAGGGCAAAAACTGACGCTCCTCTGGCTCGTGCGAGACGGGCAAATTTCAGCGGATACTCATAATCAACCTGACGGAACGCGTCCCGGCTTCCTGCCTTTGCGATGGTGGTGCCGAGCACGCAAATCACCGCATCCACTTCCCATTCCCGTGCACAAGGATCAACATTATCAAAGTCGATTTGCGGATTGCTCAGTTTCTTCAGATTAAAGTTACGCTGCGCAAGGGGCCTGCGCGTTGGCGCAATAATGTCCGAGACCGCGGGGCTGGCCAGAGCCTGTCTGAGGACGTGATTGCCAACCAGTCCCGTTGCGCCGAGCAGAAGCAGACGTATTCCAGATGCCTGTGGTAACGCCAGGGACACGTCAGCGCTCCGCTATTTTCTGTACGGCTTCCCGTACCGGAACATCGCCGGCAGTGAGCTCAATGATGACGCGGCTGACTGCCGGCTGCTCAATGATTTCTGCCAGCGTGGCCGCCACGTCATCCCGGGGAACATCACCATAAGGGATGGCAAGGCCTGCCCGGATAAGACCGGTACCGTTCTCGTCACGAAGCGTACCGGGCCGTAAAATTACCCAGTCCAGTTCGCTTTGTACCAGCGCCACGTCGGCCATCTTTTTGACGCGCATATAGTTTTCAAAGGTGTCAGATACCCGTTCTCCCCGTAACGCCTCCGGAAATGCAGAGACCAGCAGAAAGCGCGACACACCCACCTGCAGGGCGGCTGCAACAGCGGTTTTGAGGCCCTCACCGTCTATGGCATTTGTCATTTCCGGTCCACCTTTTCCACCGGCACCGGCCGTGAATACCACGACATCGCTGCCTTTCAGGTGCGCGGCGAGAGAGGTTGCATCGAGCTCAGTCAGACTCCCTGATACAGGTTCGGCACCCATCTTACGTAAAAGATCTTCCTGCTCCGGTTTACGATACAGTGCCTGGACTGAATGGTCTTTCCCGGACAGAATTTTGCTCAGACGTCGGCCTATCTGACCTGCGCCACCAATAATGAAAATACGGCTCATAAACAATTCCTTCACAGATTGTGAAGCGCAGGATTACCACAGCAAAAGTATGTGCCCCACGCCTGACCTTCGAACGGACTCACCGTTTTCGCGGTTAAACAGCCTGCGGCGCAGGCTGTTTACGTTATTTGATGAGGAGGCTGATTCAGGGAGCGACGTGGGTGTGATAAATTTTGCTTACCACAGTCCACTGGCCGTTCACTTTCAGCAGATTAAAGAAGTCGGTAAAGCGGAAGCCTGAAATGTCGTCCGTATCAATACGGGCGCTGGCCGCCGTGCCCACGATATCGACGCGGATAATGGCAGCTTTAGCTTCGGGAGAAGGACGGAAAGCGGTATCGATGATGTCAAAAAGTCCCTGAATCGGCCCTCCAGTGAGGTTGCCGTCGCCATCCACACCGAAAATGGTGGCCTGATCGCTGAAGGCGGGTTTCATCACCTCACTCTTCGCCTGTTTACCGCCTTCGTTGTATTGATTAAGTACAGCGATAATAGCGTTGTAATCCTGTACGTAAGTGGTATCTGTCATGTCTTTATCTCCATTTCAGTAAGCAGGGTTCCATTCAGATCCCCGTTTTTTTTCGTATGCTTCGTTGAAGCAAATACAGGAGCAACAGGCCCGTAATGGCACCTGCGCCTCCCGTTAACACACTGGTGTTGTGCATAAATTCCATGGGCGAGAAGCCTTCCTGAATCAGCGTATTCACATCTGGCACAGCGGCACCCGCACCGGCATAAATAAACGTGCCCGGGATCAGGCCAGGAACCGTGGCAGCAAGATACTTTCTGAATGGCATACCGCTCGCGCCAAGACCGTAGTTAAGTGGCGCAAACGGCACCACCGAACTCAGACGCAGCAGCAGAACCAGCACAATGCTGTTTTGCCGCGTCAACGAAAGTCCGCTTTTCATATAACGACTCCTGGTCGCCATCCGGGTGGCAAGAGGGAAAAGGCTGCTCTTCCCCAGCGCGAAAGCCAGCAGTGAAGACGCCACGCCGCCCAGCAATGCAATCAGCGTCCCCCCCGTTATTCCAAATAGCCAGCCAGCAAGAGCTGTCAGAAGCGACGCTGGAAAAAACAGCATCGTCGCCGTGACAAAAACTACGACAAACACTCCTGCGCCTGCCCAACCCGCAGACTGCACATACAAACTCAGGGTTGAGAGAAGCTCAGCCATTGACCCTCTTTTCCATTCCATAGTGATCACTAAATAATGATATTATTGTATAGTGATCACTATGGAAGGTGTCAAGAGAATGATTGAGCGTAAGATATGAAAGACCATGAACGTCCTGCAGCCCGGGAAAAACCTAAAGGCAGGCCCCGAAGCTTTGACCGCGATCAGGCCCTGCTGAAAGCGCTGAACCTCTTCTGGCGCAAAGGCTATGAACCGTCTTCGGTTGCTGAACTGTGCGCCGTAATGGAAATCACTCCACCGAGCCTCTATGCGGCTTTCGGCAATAAGGCAAAATTGTTCATTGAAGCCGTGAACTACTACGAACGGACTTACTGGAAAGCCACGTGGGAGCGACTTGAGCAGACACAGGATATCCATGAAGCTATTGATAACTTTTTCAGCGAGGCTGCAGATACCCTGCTTTCTCCGTCAGCACCCTGTGGCTGCATGGTGGTCCTGGCGGCCATTAATGTCTCCGCGGACTCAACTGATGTCGTCAGGGCGGTAAGCGTTCTGAGGCAGGAAGGTAAAGACCTGTTTGAAAAACGGCTGGCCAGAGCTGTACAGGAAAAGCAGCTTCCGCAGGGAACAAATACTGCTGGCCTGGCGACCGTTCTGAACACCTTACTGGAGGGGATGTCGATTGAGGCGAAGGATGGTGCCGAACCGGGCAGCATGCACATGATTGGGCAACATGCTGGCAGGTTGTTGCCCCGATGAAGGCTACAGTCGCACAGGTAATTACCGAAACAGCTAGACGACCGGTCAGTTTTTTGATTACAGTATATGGACTATGAAAAAACAAACACCAGACATGCGCCAGCACATCATTGATGTGGCGAGGGCATTGATTACCCATAAAGGCTACAGTGCCGTAGGGATTGCAGAGATTGTTAACACTGCCGGTATCCCAAAGGGATCGTTTTATTATTACTTTAATTCCAAGGAAGAGTTCGCAGAAGCCCTGCTGGAACACTACTTCAGCCATTACCTTCAGCAGGTAGACGCCCAGCTCAGCGGAAGTGGCTCTGCCCGGGAGCGTCTGAAGCGCTACTTCAGTTTCTGGAAAGAAACGCAGGGAGCAGATCTTCCGGAAAGCAAATGTCTTGTTGTTAAGCTGGGTGCAGAAGTCTGCGATCAGTACGACAGCATGCGGCATATTCTGGCGAAGGGCACGGACAAGATAGTTCAGAAAATCGCACAATGTGTTAGTGAAGGGCAACAGGACGGCTCTCTGCCGGCCGGGCCTGATGCGGATGAACTTGCTGAGGAGCTCTATCAGCTCTGGCTGGGAGCCTCGCTGATGGCAAAAATCCATGCCCCTGAAAAAGCTTTTGATAAAGCGATGAATGCAACCATGCGGCTACTTGCGTAGCCGTGTTTTTTTGCCAAATTACTAGACGACCGGTCAACTATTTAGGAGTTACTATGACTGACAACAGTACCCGTACCGATTTATTCTCACCTGTAACAATGGGCCAGCTTCAGTTGGCTAACCGTATCGTTATGGCCCCGGTCACCCGCAGCCGTTACGGTGAGGATGGTGTTCCGGATGAACTGCATGCAACCTACTATGCACAGCGCGCCGGTGCTGGTCTGATTATTTCTGAAGCCACCAATATATCAGCCCAGGGCCGCGGCTATGCCGCCACCCCGGGGATCTGGAGTGAAGAACAGGTTGCAGGCTGGAAAAAGGTCACTGATGCCGTCCATGCTGAAGGCGGAAAAATTGTCTGTCAGCTCTGGCATGTTGGCCGCTTTTCGAGCGTTGAGCTGCAGCCCAACGGTGAACGTCCTGTTGCACCCTCTGCGATTAAGGCTGAGGGCCAGACTTATACCGTAAACGGTTTTGTGCCCGTTTCCACACCACGCGCCCTTGAGACCGACGAAATCCCCGGAATTATTGAGCAGTACAAACGTGCAGCAGAAAATGCGCTGCGTGCCGGCTTTGATGGCGTTGAGGTTCACTCAGCAAACAGTTATCTGCTTGACCAGTTTTTACGGGATTCAACGAACCACCGTACCGACGCTTACGGCGGCTCCATTGAAAATCGTGCCCGTCTCACGCTTGAAGTCACAGAGGCCATCGTAAATATCTGGGGTAATGAAAGAGTCGGCATTCGTCTTTCCCCCGTAACCCCGGATGCGGGAAATACCCCGCCGGACAGTAACGTTATGGCAATGTACGGATACCTCATCCAGCAACTGAACAAGTTTAACCTTGCCTATCTGCATTTCGTCGAAGGGGCAACGGCCGCCTCACGTGAGGTACCTGCAGATGTGGATATGGATGCACTGAGTGCGCAATTCCAGGGCACCTTCATCGGGAACAATAATTACGATCTTGAGATGGCTATCAGCCGCCGGAATGCGGGAATTATTGATGCTGTAGCCTTTGGCCGCCTGTTCATTTCAAACCCCGATCTGGTGAAACGACTGCGTTACGGTGCTGAACTGACGATCGCGCCAAAAGAAGCTTATTACGGCGGCGGCGCAAAAGGTTTTACCGACTGGCCCGAAGGCAATTTCTGATAAATAAGGGTGGCGGGTTCTTTCCCGCCGTCTGTACCCACAAAAGAAGGGAAGAAAAATGAATCATCTGCAAAATAAAATAGCTGTCATTACCGGTGCATCCTCGGGAATAGGTGCTGCAACCGCTCAGGAACTTGCTCGTCATGGCGTTAAGATCGTTGTAGCCGCCCTTAATCAAAGCGGCATTGATGAGATAGTCGGAAGTATCAAAGCGGAAGGTGGCCAGGCAGCAGGTCTGGTGACCGATGTTACCCGTCCGGAGGACTGCCACGCCTTGGTGAGATATGCCACTGACACATTCGGCCCGGTGGATATTCTGATTAACAATGCCGGTCTGATGCTTTTTTCCAGCTGGAGTGATGTGGTCTGGGAAGACTGGAACAAAATGGTAGATGTCAATATCAAAGGCTACCTCAACACCATTGCGGCAGTACTTCCGGGAATGCTTGCGAAAAACGACGGCCAGATCCTGAACATGGCTTCAGTCGCGGGCCATCAGGTTGATGCCGGCGCGGGCGTTTACAGTGCTACAAAATTCTTTGTGCATGCCATGACGGAATCGATGCGCAAAGATTTGGGCGTAAATAACGGAATACGTGTGAATACTATAAGTCCTGGCGTCATTAATACGGGTTGGGCAGATAAGGTCGGCGATCCGGAAGGCCGGAAAGTGGCTCAGGAACTAAATAAAATTGCTATCAGTCCGGAGGATGTCGCAGGTGCAGTAGTTTATGCCCTCAATCAGCCGAAGAACGTGACGGTGAACGACCTTATCGTTTCCCCAACCCGGCAAAACTGGTAATAAAGTTGCGGCAGTCTGACTGGCTGCCGTGATTCCACTCACAGCAGACCTTTGCCCAGTGAGCTTGTCCTCTCTGTGCTAGGAGCGGGCGTCCGGACGGGCTGTCATGCTTCGCACAGAGCCAGCACGCTGTCTCTGCCCGGCCCCTCCGGGGCAGCGGGGGTCCATCCCTGACGCAACGTCAACTACACGGCTTGCTCTGACCGTTCCGGTCAGGCCGCCTTCACCGCAGCTGCGATAAACCGCATCTGCTCCGCTGACCGGCCCGTGATTCGCCAGCGGCGATTCCCGTTCCGGCGTGTGTGCATCCTCCCGCCCTCCGGCGAACCACCTCCCGTGGGTTCTGCGCGGAGGGCGTAGTCGTAGCACCGGCTCGTCACACCTCAAGGGGTGAAATGCACGCCGTCATAAACTTTTTGCAGGCAAAAACTTTCCGCCGTCGCCCCTTGCGCTGCTCCCTGTCGCCGTTGCTCCTCTGCCCTTGCCGCGAAGAACTCACCGGGAGATGGAAACATCACCAGACAAGGAGAAAACCAGAATGCACACACAAAACGTCAAAACCGCCGCTTCAGAATCTACCGGAAGATGGGGTTTAAACCCAAAAATTCGTCAGGCCTGCGTTATCGCAGAGCAGCGTACTTACCTGCTGGAGCTTTGCTAGGTCTGGAACCTGCAACTTTCTGAGAGCGACGAGGCGGAAGAGGTCTGCAACATCCTGTGCGCCATGAGCAAAAACGTCTGGTACGAGGGGGTTCTCGACTGGATGCGTGAAAAGCCGCTGCTGTCATTTCGCATCGTCCAGCCGTGGCTGGAGGCCAAAGCCCACGCCGTGCGCCTGTACGGTGATACGGGGCTGGCTGCATGGAATTATGCGAACCGCAGCCTGAAAGACTGCTTCAACTTTGAATACGCCATGCTCGCAGAGTGAGCGCGTTGACTTTATCACCCACGGCGGCAGGGGATGCCGCCAGCGACAACGGAGAAACATCATGAATATCAATAACGGCAACAGCACTTCGGGCTTCGATACATGGGAGGCTGCCGCGTTAAGCGAGTTACATGCCCTGCAAAAACGCGTCAGCAAAGCACTGCTTAAGTTTCAGAGCAACGCTGACAAAGCAGAACTGGGAGTAGCGGCAAATCGCTTTATGGACGAGCTGAAAGCCACGGTAAAACGCCTACTCAAGGCTACTCCAACCATTCAGGATCAGGTCGACGTCATTACCGACATGATTTACCTCATGGCGCATTTTTCCGGCATTACGTTCGACGAATAACCCCCGCGGCGATACATAGCCGCCACTAACCAGAAGGAGACAAACCATGCATTTACATCTGACCGAATCCAGCGCCGAAGCGGGTTTTCACGCGACAAGCGAGGCCGAGCGCGCGTACTGGCTGAGCCGCGAAAAGTCATACCTGACCGCGCCCGTTGAAATCGACGTGACCGCGTTTCACGAGGCGGCGGGGCGCATGTACCCGATGAACTGGCAGTGCAACACGGCGCAGGACACGGAAACCTTCCTGCTTCAGGAAATGATTTGCGGGAACGTCACGGAAATCTACGTGCGCTGCGGTCGTCGCTATTTCCGTATGCAGGACTACAGCAACACGAACCACGCCGACATTGTGCGCAAGGTTAAGGAGGTGTTCAGCCCGAAAACCACAGGCCAGAAATGAAAAAGGCAGACTTTCGTCTGCCATCTCCCGCCGGATTTACACGCCTCAGAAACGATGAATCCGGCCTTCACCAAAAGGAACAAACCAATGCAATTCAGTGAAGTTTCGATTGTCACACCGACCGCCCTGTATGTCCAGATCTGCGCGGCAGAAAATCAGCAGCCGAAAAAGCAGGTGCGGATTAAGCGCGGCGAGATCGCACCGGAGGCACTCAGTCCAGAAATGAGGGCGCTGGGGCGTCATATCGCGAAGTGCCGCAAAAAAGGGCGCGCCGTTCGTATTCCCGCCATGCGCGGAAGCGAGTGGGGGCAGGTGTTACGCACGCTCGAACTGACGCGGGCATTTAACTGACGAAGGAGCCGCCCCGCAGGGGGCGGCATAGAAAGGAGGAAATATGTCTCAACTCAGTTTTGCCAGCTTCTTTGACCAGGCAAAAGAGGCCGCGCCAGCCACGCCCGTAAAGCCCGCGTTGCCCGCCGTAAATGCGCAGCCGATGCCGCGCCGGATGCTGACCATTGACGAAGCCCGCCGCCAGTTTGTCAGCGCTTTCAGGGATACCGCCCGCAACCTGCGCCGCTGGGAGGTGTTCAGCGACTTTATCACGCTGGCGGCCAGCGAGCTTGATATGGCGCGGATAAGAACGCCGGAGAGCATAGAGCGCTGCCGTGAAATCTGCGCGAAGTACGGCGAAAGCGATATCAGCAACCTGCACGAACTTTTCGGCCTGATGGTCTGCGCGCTGGAAGCAAAATTTCACGACTTTCTCGGCGCGATCTTCATGGAGCTGGAGCTGGGCGACGACCGCAACGGGCAGTATTTCACGCCCTATAACGTCCAGTCGCTGATGGCGAAGATGCTGATGCCGGACGTTGAACAGACGATACGGCGCGAGGGATTCGTGACGGTGAGCGATCCGGCAAGCGGTGCGGGGGGAATGATTGTGGCGTATGCGGAATTTTTGCTGGAAGCGGGCTATAACCCCTCTGAACAGATGTTCGGTAGCTGCATCGATATCGACCCGATTGCGGCTGATATGGCCTTTATTCAGCTTTCCCTGCTGGGTATTCCCGCCGAGGTGGTCACGGGCAACACGCTCACGATGCAGCTTAACAGGGTGCGGTATACGCCCGTGTACTACATCAACAACTTTGAGAAGCGTCTGGAGGATCAGCGCCGTATATCCGCCATGCGGAAATTTTTGCAGGGCTTAAGGGAGGCCGCATAGCCGTAAGCAGGGCAGGGGACAA